>ENA-ORXF01000763-ORXF01000763.1-marine-metagenome-genome-assembly--contig:-NODE-763-length-21991-cov-7.807657_pt1 | contig 21991 bp, 22 predicted proteins | sample MGYA00237864_ERZ511476 | MGnify/ENA primary metagenome ERZ511476 (study PRJEB26306, sample SAMN06343908) | marine metagenome | isolation source: coastal waters | place: Atlantic Ocean: West Antarctic...
GCGTCATATTGGCTAGATCCTGTGCATCGTTGATGCCAGCTTCGTCGATCATTTGTGCCGTGAATGCATTCACGGCACTAGGCACTTCCTGCAGACTTTGGCTGCGTTTGGCCGCTGAGACGATAATTTCTTCAAGTGCTCGATCCTGTGCGGTAACGCCCGAACTAACAACAGCAAAAGCTAGCGCGGATAACCCCAGATATAAATTCTTCATAATTGTTCTCCCCTAATATTATTATTGCCCAACTTCTCCAGAAAGAAGCCAGACTTCGGATGTAGTTTTTATCCATTTAGCATAGATTTTGACTACGTCTTCTTCAAAGAGTAAGGACATTAAAAGAAACTAAGGGAATCACTTTCGGTCAACTTTTAATATCATCATGAGTAATCCATAGCTGAGCGGCCAGGACAGTCAAGCCGGCAAATGCTACCTCATAGCATCACAGACCCCTTTTAGGGTTAAAGCCACCCCTCTTGTATAGCCTATAAAGAAATTCTCTTGGCCGAATATGATTCTCACAAGCTCATTGTGACAACGTATTGTTGTGGGTCTTTCAATAAAAATATAACTACAAAGAGATGAGAAGTTACCGATGAAAAAACTGATTATTGGGTTTTTCGGCCTGATGTTGCTGGCCGGGATCCTTGTCCTGACATTACCGACTATTTTGCACAAAGCGGGACTGCATCCAGAATATCAGGGTCCTAAAGTGGCACTGCCGGCTAGACGCGCTCTGGTGATTACCACCAGTCACAATGTTCTTGCAGCCATAGGCGAAACAGAGGGTCCGGCCACTGGAGTTGTTGCCTCGGAGCTCACGCACCCGTATTACGTTTTCCTTGATGGCGGTATGCTGGTAGATGTGGCCAGTATCAAAGGTGGAGAAATTCCAATTGCTCCGGATTCACTATCGCGGATTTCAGCCACACCTGAGACACAGCGTTTCCTCAAGGATTCAATCTTTAAGGCCAAGGTCGACAACTCAATTAAAGTGGACGCTATTGATTTCACCGACTACGATATTATTTTTCTCGCCGGTGGTTGGGGCGCAGCCTATGACCTTGGTTATTCCCCAGTACTGGCAGAGAAGATCAGTGACGCCTACTACGCTGACAGAAAACCGGTTATCGGCGCTGTCTGCCACGGCGTTTTGGGACTGATCAATGCCAAAGATCGCGACGGTAATTTACTCATCGCAGGACGCCGTATGACCGGGGTCAGTGACAAGCAGATCAAAGAACTAAAAATTGAAATCACGCCGCAGCATCCGGAAAGCGAATTGCGCAAAGCGGGTGCCCTATACGAAAGCCAAACCGCATTTCGCGATATGTTTGCCACTCATGTCGTGGTGGATAATGAACAGCGCTTTGTCACCGGACAAAACCAGAATTCCGGACTGGAAACAGCGCACAAAATGATGCTAGTCGTGGCTGGTCGAGGAAAATAACATTGAATAAAGTACTTAAATTATTGGTCCTAATACCGGCGATTATTTTTGTGGTCACCGGTATTCGCTGGTTCGTGGCGCCAGCCGAAGTAGCGTCTAGTTTTGGCCTAGCACTCTCGGAAGGGATTGGGCTCAGCTCTCAGGTCGGTAATCTGGCGAGCTTTTTTATCACCCTGGGCAGCTGCATGCTCATTGCCCTGATCACTGAGCTTCGCAGTTGGTACTACCCACCAATGATGTTACTAGCGATCACAGCGGTTGGGCGAATTGTCGCTTGGCTGTTACACGGTGCCACTCTTGCGGTCAGTCAGATTATGGTAGAGGTGACGGTGGCGCTTATTCTGCTCCTTGCCTCTCGTCATTTACCGCAAAAAAATGCAATAAGAGACCAGCGTCAGTGACTCGAGCGTCCTTACTGCAACTTTTTTGCGCCGGTATTTATAGCTCTGTTCTCTGTTTAGGTTTTAGCAGTATGGCAGCGTTTGGAGCAGATTCAGTACGTCCCAACATCGTGTTTATTCTCGCCGATGATTTGGGCTTTACTGATATTGCGCCTTACGGCAGTGAGGTGAATACACCAACCCTAAGCACGTTGGCAGAAAAGGGTGTGCGCTTTACGAACTTCCATACTGCAGCCAATTGTGCCCCCGCCAGAGCCATGCTACTCACCGGGGTAGATAGCCATCTGGCAGGCGTCCCCAATATTCCTGAAATGCTGGCTCCGCAGCAGCGGGTACATGAAAATTATCAGGGCGTACTCGGCAACGATGTGGTGACCGTGGCAACCCTATTGGAAGATGCGGGCTACCACACCTATATGGCAGGTAAATGGCATCTGGGAATGGACCCGAACAAGCGACCCAGTCAGCGTGGCTTTCAGCGCACCATGGCAATGATGGATTCAGGCGCAGACAATTGGGAGCAACGTCCTTACCTGCCAATTTATGATCAAGCCAATTGGTTTGCCGATGGCGAGAGATTTACACTTCCCCAAGATTTTTACTCCTCGCGTTTTTTGGTCGATAAGATGATTGAGTTTATCGACAGCAATTTGCCGGATGCGGATCTTCAAGATAACAGGCCGTTCTTCGCCTACCTGCCCTTTATGGCAGTGCATTCACCGGTGCAGGCTCCTCAGCAATATATCGATCGCTACATGGACGTCTATAATTCCGGCTGGGACGCTCTGCGGCAGCAGCGTAAAGAACGCGCAGAGGCGCTGGGTATTGTGCCGAAAAATACTCCCATGGTGAGGATGGAAACAACAGCCGATTGGGATGCTCTCAGTGACGACGACAAGCGTTATCAAGCGAAGCGCATGGCCGTTTACGCTGGCATGATTGAGGCGATGGATTTCCATATAGGTCGTCTGATTGAGTTTCTGAAGGCGCGAGGGCAATACGACAATACCATTTTTATCTTCACCTCAGACAACGGTAGCGAGGCCAGTGGCCCCGCCAAGCCTCGTGCCTTTCCTGTGCGGCTGACCCCAGAGAGTCTTGGTTATAACCTAGATTACGACAACCTGGGTCTAAAGGGCAGTTACAGCACTATAGGTCCGAGTTTCGCCAGCGCCTCAGTGAGCCCTCTGGCGTACTTTAAGTTTTATGCTGGTGAGGGGGGAATGCGTGTTCCACTAATCATCGCGGGCAAACCTATCACCCTCCAGCAGCCGCTAACACGAGCCTTCGCCTGGGCAACAGATATAAGCCCCACGATCTTAGCGCTGACCGGAACCTCACAACCATCAGAGCGCTACGCTGGTCGGCCAGTACAGGCCATAACCGGGCGCGACCTCAGACCTCTCCTTTCGGGAGCAGCCGAACGAGTTTATGGACCTGACGACAAAGTAGGCTACGAACTGACCGATCACGGTGTTTTGTTTCAGGGTGACTACAAGCTGGTCATCAACCAACCGCCGGTAGGTGATGGCCAATGGCGACTGTTCAATATCGTTGACGATCCCGGTGAAACCGACAATTTATCCACCTCAAAGGCACTACGTTTTCAGCGCATGCTGTCCCATTATGAGCAGTACCGTCGCGATAACAAGGTAGTGCCGGTGCCGCCAGGTTATAGCCAATTAAAACAATTGTTTTCGAATACCTTATTAAAAAGCAAGAACGGCATGCTGGTTTTTTTGTTAACGCTTCTGCTATTAGTCCCATTTTATGTGGCCTATCGAATGAGTAGGGAGATAAAAAAATGAATAGCAAAATAGCCTCAATCCTAAAAAATAAATATGTGACTTATACGCAGTCAGATACAAATATTAATTTTCGGATAGTTGTTCGCAGCTTCATTTTCTTCTGCACCTGGCTATTCATATCGGTAGCATCAAGTAACGTTCTATCTGGTGTTTGGAAGCACAGCGAACGCACCATATGGATCGAGATTACGACAGAGAAAGGTACTGGCATCATAGTGCGTAACGACAGATTTCCAGACCGTGTTGGGCGTACTTTCATGACAGATATTAAAGCTAATAAAGACCGACCAAACGTCTGGTATGGGCTAGCCTATATCGAAAAGTTAAAAGACTTTAAAAAAGTCGAAATCTCCCTAGCCGAGGCCGATAAAATGCTAATAACAGGAAATATGGGGTTTTTAAGCCGCACCGTAGAATGGACAGGTTTCGATAAACTACCTGCACTTCAGTGAACTAATTTAATTTTTTGTTTCAGGGAATTCATATAGCTTCCCGCAACCCTCTTGGACAAAACCAACAACTATGAATAATAACTATTATCCCGATTTTAAGCGCTTTATTGCCCCTGGCTATTCAGCTGCAGAAGAGTTTGCCAACGCACTCACACATGGGATAGGTTTGCTAATCTCAGTTGTCGCACTGATCTATATGATTAACATAATGCCGACAGATTACAGCATGCTACAAAAGACCGGTGCAGTAGTTTATGGTGTCAGCTTAATACTGATGTTTTTAACATCAACTCTATACCATGCGATATCTCAGCCCAACGCGAAAGACATTTTAAAGCGCCTTGACCACTCTGCTATATACCTGTTAATCGCTGGGACCTATACCCCGATTTTAACGATTGCGTTAAATAATGTGCCGGCAACCATACTGCTTATTATTCTTTGGTCCGCCGCTATTGCTGGCGTTGTTTTTAAAGCTTTTTTCGCCGGACGCTTTAAATGGTTTTCTATTAGTACTTATATTGCCATGGGTTGGTCAGCGGTATTTGTGATTTATGAGCTTTTTCTGGTCATTTCACCACCAGGGTTTGTCTTGCTAATGGTGGGAGGTGCCGCCTATAGCATCGGCGTAATTTTTTATGTCTCCAAATCCATCGTATTCAACCACGCCATTTGGCATTGTTTTGTTTTAATTGGCGCATTAAGCCATTGCTGGTTTGTCTTGGAATATGTGTTGATTAGTCGCTAAATTTGATAGCCGCTGATATTAGAATAAAGGCACTATTAACGAGCACATTTGCACACAGACGTTGATGTGCGTTATGGATGACAAGACCAGGCTACTATATCAATCGGCTCTAGATCGCTATCCGTAGGTCAAATTTTTGCAGAAATTTTTCGTGATTTACTTACCGCCCAACGTATCTACCCCTCCCCATTGAGAAGGCATACCTTCCCCCTTTTATCAATCTGGAACCTTGTTTTCGATTTGGGCTTTGGAACCTTGTCGCGTATTACTTTGGCATGTAACAAAAAGCACCACGAACCGCGCTTCGCAGCTCACGATCATCTACCAACGGTACATTCGCATGGGGTTTACGCCCAATGAGGCACGAATGAAGACCATTACCCACCATGCCGAGAAGCGGTAACAGGAGAAACACATGAAACAATATGTTTCGAGGATCATGGAGCACGGGCCACGGTCAACGCTCGCGGGCTCGCGTCGCCGCCAGCGCGCCATGGAAAAAGGCTCAAGGTTCGGCCGCAAGCAGCAGGAAGAAACCTGGCAGAACGCCGAAGTCGACGCCCTCTACAAACTCGCCGCCGCTAATGTGCGTGTACCCGTACCCTACGGCTGCTTTGACGGTGTCTTGCTGATGGAACTGGTGACCCTCGAAGATGGCCAGGTGGCACCGCGCTTAAATGATATCTCCATGTCTGCCGAACAGGCCATCGAAGATCACTATGTGGTCATGCAATATGTACTGCGCATGCTCTGCGCCGGTTTAGTCCACGGAGATCTGTCAGAATTTAATGTACTGGTCGACGACTACGGCCCAGTGATTATCGACCTGCCTCAGGCAGTGGATGCCGCCGCCAATAACCATGCCGAACGCATGCTCTCTCGAGATGTTAACAATATGACCGAGTACTACGGGCAGTACGCGCCAGAGCTGCTCGAGACCAAATACGACAAGGAGATGTGGGCACTATTTGAAGAGGGTAAGTTAACCCCCCACAGCCAATTGACCGGCTACTTTGCCGAAGACACCGAACTGGCTGATGTGGATACGGTGATGGAAGAAATTAAGGCCGCATTCGCTGAAGAGCAGGAACGTATCGAGCGCATGAGCGACAGCGAAGGCGACGAGTAAAATCTCAGTTTAAAAATCCCATTGGTCCGTGGACACCAGCTCCGCCAAATCTGTTCTGCTCTGCCACCCCTTCACCTGTAACTCTGGCTCGTCGTAGAAATGCGATACATGACCAATACAGAGATAGGCCACAATCTCAATTCTCTGCGGAATTTTAAGCAGTGTCTTTAACTGCTGCTTATCCATAATCGATACCCAGCCGACACCAATATTTTCAGCCCGGGCCGCCAACTGCAAATTTTGCACCGCACAGACCGAGCTATAGATATCCATCTCCGGCTGATGGGTCTTGCCCAACACCACATCACCGCCGCGTTCGCGATCACAGGTAATGCAAATATTGATTGGCGCATCGAGAATTCCAGCCAGCTTAATCTGACGATAATCCTTCCCACGCTTCTCAGTAAACATTTCAGCTGCTTCGGCATTGGCTTGCAGATGTAGGTCATGGATAGACTGCTTGATCTTTTGGTCACGCAGCAGAATAAAATTCCACGGCTGAGAAAAACCGACAGAGGGAGCATGATGGGCGGCCTGTAATATGCGCTCTAGAACATCATCGGCGATCGACTCGGGCAGAAACTCACTGCGCACATCGCGGCGCCCATACAAAACCTTGTAGAAATCATCGCGCTCTTGCTGGGTAATTATTGTGTTCAAAACGGCTCCTTTACTTTAGAGGCGATCAATTGGCTTGATTGGATTCAACGCCAGAGATTTTCGAGCCCGATCAAAGTAATCACAGAGTTGAGTCACGCCCTGTAATATGCGCGGACTATGACGACCGATCAAGTCGGGATTTATGGAGTGCAAACTATTCGATTTAACCGCACTGAGGTCCGGCCAAATCAACCAATTATCCAACCATTCCGGGCGCTCATTGGCCATACCCGTGGCAATAATCACATCAGGGTTACCACGCACCACCGATTCCACACTGATGCGCGGCACCAGGGGCAGAGCATCGGCAAAAATATTAATGCCGCCACAGAGCTCAATACTGTCGGAGATAATATGGGTGCCATTAACCGTCATCATCGGCTCATGCCAGACTTCAAGAAAGACATTCACCGGTGCTTTGCTACTGTTGTCTGCGACTAGAGCCTGGTAGCGCGTTAAATATTTTGCTGCAGCCTTTTCGGCCACTGACACTGTGCCGCTGAGGATACCGATCTTATTTAAAGATCGTGCAATATCCGGCAAACGCTTGGGTTCGCTAACAAACACCGTTAACCCCAACGCCTCCAAACGCGCGGCTAACTCCTGACCATTCCCCGAGTTCCAAACGAGTACCAGATCGGGCTGCAGCGCCACTAAGGCTTCATAATTAATGCTGTTGTAAGAGCCAATTATCGGGATATCTAAGGCCGCCGGAGGATAATCACTGTAGCTGACGACACCAATAAGCTTATCGCCCGCACCAGCAGCAAATACAATTTCAGTAAGATGAGGGGCCAGGCTAATAATTCTTGTGGCGGGCTGTTCGAGACGCACTGAATTGCCCAGATCATCATCGACCATCACTTCGGCGCGCAGTCCGGCGCTAGCAAAGCTGAGAATAACCAACAGGGTTAGCTTTAAACGGCTCATAGGGGTCTCCAATTATGCGTTGTGATTCGATCTATAACAGCTTGCTGCTGACTCGGGGCTGGCAGGCCAAAGCGCAGCGCGGCGCCATCTGGCTTTTTATCTGACTTTCCACCCACCTTCACACTATGCGACTGACTCTGAAAGCCGCCCTGCAAACCCTCTCGGGCACTGCATAACAGTCTCACCAACAGAGCACTCTCGCCGAGCTTTTGGTAGAGCTTCTCGCAGCTCTGGCGATCGGCAAAGGCGGTAACAAAACAATCTGAGCGCTGCCAGTCAAACGCCGGGAACAAAATTTTCAGCTGCGTTTGCCAAACCGCAGAGTGCTGCACTAATCGCTGGCGTTGGCGCCGCTGCCAGTCACGATCCGCCAGTGCCTGCTGACCAACCCAGCGGGCAATATGGTTCACCGCCCAGGGCGACAGCTGTGGCTCAAGGCGCTGAATAAACACTTCGCTGGCAATCACAAAGCCCAACCGGATCCCAGCGAGGCCAAAGAACTTACCCACCGAGCGCAGAATAATCAGCTCTGGTGGGCACGGCCGATCGGCTAAAATAGTGCACAGAGAGTGCTCTTCACAGCTATCCATAAAGGCTTCATCGACTACTAGCTTGCCATTATTGACCGCCAAAACTGCCATCAGATGCTGTAACTCTGCGAGCGTAAACAATTCGGTACTGGGATTATTCGGGTTAATCACCAACGCATTAGCGACGGTTTTGGTCTCGACCAAATGCGCCAGCTCTTGATAACTGCTGTACCAGTACAACTGATGTCCGGCTAATTGCCAGCGATAACTGTGTTCGGCATAACCCCAAACGGGCACGGCTACTGCGCCGACATCGACTAGCTGAGGAATCTGCTCGATAGCAAATTGGGAGCCTGAGGTGGGCAATATCTCACTGACACGACAACCATAATAATCGGCAGCCCCGGCGATTAAACCATCTTCGGTATCGGGCAGAGAGCGCCACGCCTCCATCGGTGGCGCTGGCACTGGCCACGCCTCAGGGCTAATACCGGTAGAGAGGTCAATCCAATGTTCAGGAGCTATAGCAAATTCTTTACTGGCTCTATAGAGAGCACCGCCATGAATTGGTTTCAGAGCCATTGAGTTAAGAGTCACTGGTTTAAGAGCCATTGAGTCAAGAGCCACTGGGTTAAGAGCCACTGGTTTAAGCGCAGCTGTCACAGCGATAATCGCAGTACTGTCAACCCATTAAACCCCAGAGCCAACAGTACCCACAGCACCGATGTGCGCTGCACCAGCGCAATGGCGCGCTCAATGTCGGTCGCCTCAGCCACTGGGCCCACGCCAAAGATCGGTCGCTGATGTTCTTCGCCATGATAAACCGCCGCACCGCCCATGCTGACCCCTATGGCACCGGCTCCTGCAGCCATCACAAAGCCAGCATTGGGACTATCGGTTAGAGCACCCTGCTGTCGAGCGCATTTTAGGCCGCTGGAAAAATTACCCACCAGACTGTAACTGAGTGCCGTTAAGCGTGCGGGCAGCCAATTTAAAACATCATCAATTCGCGCTGCGGCCCAACCAAAACGGCGATAGCGATCAGTCTTATAGCCCCACATGGCATCTAGTGTATTGGCTCCACGATAGAGAATCGCACCTGGAGCACCGAGCAAACAAAACCAAAACAGAGCAGCAAAGATCGCATCACTGCCATTCTCCAGCACCGACTCACAGGTTGCCGACGCCACCTGCTGCTCACTGAGGTTGTCGGTATCGCGACTGACCATCATGGCTATCTGTCCGCGAGCACCCTGCAGATCACCGGCCAGTAGAGGCTCAGCAACATTGCGCCCATGCTCAGCGAGACTTTTTAGACCCACCACAAAATAGACCACTAGCGCGTTAACCACTAACAGTGCCAGGCCCGAGAGCTCCGAGACAACTAGGCTCATCGCGATAACCGGAATCAACACCATCAGCGCCCAGCAGATTAGGCCGTGTGATTTTCCCTCGGTGTCGCTACTGGGATTGGCGGCTTTCTCTAATATAGAGGCAGCATTGCCAAAGCCCACCAAGGGATGCCAGCGTTTGGCCTCACCGACAAAATGGTCGATCAGCAGACCCAGTAGAAGTGCCACAGCAGTCACAGGCTATAGCTCGTATAAATCGCCAAACCCAACAACAGACCCAACTCAAGAAATTCCACCAGAGCACCGGCACAGTCGCCATTAAAGCCACCCAATTTTTGATAACTAGCACGCTTCCACCAGAGATAGATCAGCAGAGAGACGACCGCAAACAGCAGGAGAATGTCCAACTCCGCAGCCAGACTGAGCGCCACAGTAAGAGCCACAACCAGCAAACTGATTAGTATGCGCTGGCGTGAAAGCTCCTCCACCAGAGCCGAGCCCAGACCGCTGGCACTGGCATAGTCGAGGCGCCAAAAAATATACGGCATAGCGCCGCGAGCCAATAGCGGAATCAACCCGATAATCGACCAGTGGTCGGAGCCCAGCAACACTTCCAGCGCCGCCCACTTAACGAAGAGAACAAGGAGCAACACTACTACGGCTATGGGACCCGATCGCGGGTCTTTAAGGATTTGAAAAGTTTTCTCGCGATCGCCAAAGCCACCGACCCAGGCATCCGCACAGTCGGCGACGCCATCCAAATGCAGCGCACCAGTGAGTAGCACCCAAACCGCCAGCACCAGCGCTGCGGCCAGAGAAGTGGATGACAGTTCTGTCAGAGCCACACCTGAGAGCCACACCAAGCCACCCAAAATCAGACCAATGACCGGATACCAGGCAAGAGAGTTGGCGTAATCTTTATTGTCAAAAAGCGTCCGCGTGGACAGCGGGATCCGGGTTAAGAACTGCATAGCACAGGCCAGAGCGCGCCATTCTCGGCGAATAGCATTCACTTCTCAGCGCTCCCGGCATTGTGTGACACCAGCATCGGGAAATCCGCATAGTCACTGTGGTGGAAGACCTTGATACGGCTGAGGCAGGCAAAGGGCACTTCAAATTGATTCATCGCTGTGGCCGGCATACCGAGGATTAAAGCCAGCAGGATCCTTATAGTACCGCCGTGCTGAACGACTAATACATGTTGGTTGCGATGCTCAGTTAACAGCGTTTCCCAAGCGCTTTTAAGGCGCTCAGCGACCTCGGCAAAGGGTTCGCCATTATGAGGTGTCGACTGATTGGGGTCTTTAAAGTAGCTGGCCACTAAATCCGGAGACTGTTTCCAGATATCGGCCATCAACCGCCCCTCCCAATCGCCAAAGTGGATTTCACGCCAGTTGGCATTCTCCACTAGGGGAATGTCTAAACGCTCGGACTGCTCTGTAGCAAAGCGCCGACAGCGCTGCAGCGGCGAAGTAATAATAGAATCCCAGACAGCCATATCCTGCACTGAGTCGCGCATCTGCTGCCAGCCCTTATCGGTGAGCGCCACATCGCTGCCACTGCCGCGGAATATCTCGCCGCCCTGGCACTCGCCATGACGCAAAAAATCGATACAGGTGAATTCTGCTTGAGCAGTGGTTTTAGTCATAATTTTTTAGCTTTCGCTCACACCGGCTTCGGCAAAGGTTGCCATCTTTGAATGGAGTAACAGAGACGACTGAATCAGCGACAGTGCAACACCAGCACCACTGCCTTCACCCAGACGCATATCTAAATTAACCAGGGGCTGTGCCTGCATGGCATTCAACACCAGGGCATGAGCCGATTCCGCAGAACAGTGCGAAAACAATAACCAGTCAGCCACGCCTGGGCAAATTCTGCAGGCCAATAGCGCCGCGGCAGTGCTGATATAACCATCCACCAAACTCGGCACACCACGCTGAGCATGGCCAATATAAGCACCCACCAGCGCGGCAATCTCAAAGCCCCCGAGACAGCGTAAAATTTCTTCATGGCTAGTATCGGCGTCTATATGCAAGTCCAAACCGCGCTGCACAGCCTCGCGCTTGCGCTGCAGACCTGCATCGTCAACACCGGTGCCACGGCCGACAATATCATCCACATCGGCACCCAGTAGCGCACAGAAAATAGCGGCTGCCGAGGTGGTATTGCCTATGCCCATCTCACCACCGATAAAACAATCCACTGGCTGATCGGCGCAGCTATTGCGCCCCGCCTCAAGGGCAACTGCCATCTGTTCAGAGCTCATCGCCGCGCCCTGACAAAAATTTTCCGTGCCAGCAGCAATTTGAATATTGACTAACTTAGGCATCTCACCAAGCGGCTCAACAGTGCCAAGATTGATCACCGCAAAATCAGCACCATGCTGTTTGGCCAATACCGTAATCGCCGCGCCACCGCCGACAAAGTTGTAAATCATCTGCGCCGTCACTTCCTGAGGGAACGCCGAAACGCCTTCAGCCACCACACCGTGATCAGCGGCAAAGACACGAATAACTGGATACTTAAGTTCCGGTGTAGGCGTTTTCTGGAAGCCGGCAAAATCTATAGCTAACTGCTCTAATCGACCCAGCGATCCCGGCGGCTTGGTCAGCTGTTGCTGACGCTCAAAGGCGAGCTCTCGGCTCTGGACACAGAGTGCCGCCGCAGGATTTCGCAACCAGCTGTTCATCGCACTGGCTCTTTTAATTCTTGGGACAAGCCCGCTATCACCATGGTCACACGATCGCACACCGCGGCCAAACGCTGATGTAAAAAACCCGCTTCATCGACAAACTGCCGAGTTAACTCACCCATGGGCACAATGCCCTGACCCACCTCATTGGTGACAAAAATAACCGCACCGGGCAACTGCTCAATAGAATCCAGTAGCGCCTGTTGCTGCTCTGGCCAACAGTCGTGATGTAAGCAATTACTTAGCCATAGCGTCAGACAATCCACGAGAATACAGTTGTCGACACGAGAATGTTGGCGCAGTGTTTGGGCCAATTTCAGAGGCTCTTCCAGCAACTGCCAATAGCCGTCACGGTCCGCCTGATGCTTTTTAATACGCTCACTCATTTCGTCGTCACCGGCGGTGGCTGTCGCAAGATAAATCTTGTTTAGGCCAGAATCCGCCACGCGCTGTTCTGCCGTGCGGCTTTTGCCAGAGCGCGCCCCACCCAGTATCAGTTGCAGCTGATTAGCCATATAAATTCCATTCCACAATTATTAACTATTCGTAACTATTATTAATTATTCGTAACTATTATTAATTATTCGTAACTATTATTAATTATTCGTAACTATTAGTAAGCAGGCTTTTAAACCACCACCATCGGCGTGCCCTGCAGCGGATGAGTCATCACTTGTGCATCCACCGAAAAGACTTTTTTGATCAGTTCCGGCGTCAGCAGCTCGGTCACTGTTCCCACTGCTGTGCAGTGACCGCAGTTCATAAAGACCATTTGATCGGCGCACTTAGCCGCCAAATTCAAGTCGTGCATCACCATCACCACAGTCACACCACAAGCGGAGATCTGCTGCACTATATCGATCAACATCAGCTGATGAGCCAGATCAAATGCGGCAGAGGGCTCATCGAGCAACAGTATGCCGTCAGTTGGGGCCTCACATTCGCTCTCACTTTCACAGTGGTCCCAGATCTGTGCCAGCACTCGAGCAAGCTGCACACGCTGCTTTTCACCGCCAGACAGCTGCACAAAAGAGCGCTGAGCTAAATAGCTGGCATCAACCCTGGCCAGGGCCGCAGTAATAATTTCAGCATCCCGCACTGTGCCCGTTGCATGAGGTGTTCGCCCCAGGGACACCACTTCTTCAGAGGTAAAGGCAAATTCCAAGGTCGAGCTCTGGGGCAATACCGCCATAAACTGAGCGATCTCAGCGGGTTTCCAATCCTCTCTGGACTGGCGATTAATCTCGACTCTGCCCTGGCTGGCTCTGTGCTCGCCAGAGATCACTTTTAACAGACTGGTTTTGCCAGCGCCATTGGGACCCATAAGGGCCGTGACCGAGCCTCGCGGGCAGTCGATGGTAATATTGTTTAATAGCGGCACCGCCGAAATGGTGAGACCCACTGAGACAATTTTTAACATTAGCTTCGCCTCCGCTGCACAACCAACAACCAAAGGAAGAACGGCGCACCCAATAGCGCGGTGACTACACCGACTGGCAGCTCGGCGGGAGCGATCACCACCCGCGCCAAGGCGTCTGCAGCGACTAATAAAATAGCCCCAGCCAGCGCTGATAAAGGCAGTAGAGCACGATGATTGGGACCGACTAAAAGACGAATAAGATGGGGAACCATCAGGCCGACAAAGGCAATCACACCAGCCACGGCTACCGAGATTGCCACCCCCAATGCCGAGTAAATAATCAATCGGCGCTTGAGCCACTCAACATTAACGCCCAGATGGCGGGCTTCAGACTCGCCCAGCAACATGGCATTCAGGGCACCGGCTTCACGGGGAATAAGCAGACCTAAAAATCCCGCAGTGACTGCGCAGAGTCCGACTCGATCCCAGGAAGCGCCCTGAAGATTGCCCATCTGCCAGAGGCTAATCCGGCGCAACATGTCATTGTCAGCCAGATAACTCAGAGTATTAGTGGCGGCCCCCGCTAACGCGCTTATCGCAATACCCGCCAGCAACATGGTGGCGACTGAGGTTCCCTGAGGACCGGTCGCCAAACGAAAGATAATCACCGAGGTAATAATGGCACCAGCAAAGGCGCCTACAGAGATAGCCGATAAACCCAGCAACAGACCATTAGCCGTGAGCATTGAGCCAAATACAATCACCAAGCTGGCACCCACCGAGGCACCAGCAGAGACACCAATCAGCGCCGGGTCTGCCAGTGGATTGCGGAACAGGCCCTGCAACAGAGCACCACAGATGGCGAGCAGTGCGCCCACTAGTAGCGAGAGAACTACCCTTGGCAGGCGAATAATTTCAATAATCAGCTTTTCTTGGCTATTACCACTGTCGCCACTTAGGGTCATGGAGAGAATATCCGCCAGTGGAATAAACACCGGACCGGTCATCAACCCCAGCAGGGAAACCAGCGGCAGTGCGATAAGTAACAGCAGCCCGCAGAGTCTCGGGGTTATCAGTCGGGTATTTAAGACTTTCACGCAGCGCACTCAATAAAAGTTAGAGAATCGGCGATCGACGCCATAGTCAGCCGCGCCACCTGCTCGGCAAACTTGGTATGTTTGCCAGCAAAGCGAACTGCGGTTGTGCTCTGGCCGCTCACTATCAGAGTCGAGTCTGTGCCAGTACCAGTGGCTATGCTCTCGGATACGGTACTTTGTATAGCCAGCTGCTGAAATACCGCCGCCTTGGCTTCGGTTGCGATCATATGGGTTTCCACCATGGCCGCATCTGAGAGTGTCGCGCTGGTAATAATAGCAGTATTAATCGTACCCACTTCCCTGACCACCTCTTGGTGCAAACCATAGTCCGCACTGTCACCGGCGCGCAGGGCATTGGCAATACCGGTGGTAGAAAGCACGACAATCTGTTCGCCTTCAATGTCGGTGCTGTGAATACGGAGGGAATTCATCGAGGCCGCCGTCATCATGCCGACAGTATCACCCTGCCAGTCTTTATTGCCTGCGTAGTTTTCCAAGGTGATCATTGGCTCTTCCACTTCTAGCGGGCAGTTCAGTGGCACCTTATAATTTAACCAGTGACTGGCCCAGCAGAGACCGCCATTAAATACCGCCGAGCTGAGGGCACGGCGTGGTTCGGCAAAAGCCAGATGTATATAGTCAGGGGTTTTACTTAGAACAACGCCATCTAATAACCGCCGCGAGTGAATATCCTCGAGGTAATTATTTAGAATGCGAGTCGTCATTAGGCTTTCTGCACTTTTTTCTGAGTAGCTGACGACTCTTTACCCTGAACCGCTGACGGCTCTTTACCCTGAACCGCTGACGGCTTTTCACCCTGAACCGCTGACGGCGCTATCTGCAGTGCCGCCCAACCCTGAATGATTTTTTCCAAATGATCTATACCGTCGGTCAGACAGGCAGGGCCCGGCTGCAAAATATCCGCCGATTTCACCTCGAAGAGCTGATTGTGAATCACCGCGGGAATTGCATCCCAGCCGGTTCTCGCCACGACTTTTTCAGTGGCAAATTTACGTCCACACCAGGAGCCGATAATAATATCTGGGGCCTTGGCAATCACTCTATCCTGATCGCCAATAATGCGGCTTTTGGCATCCGCATGAACTGATAACTCACCGAAACTGTCATCGCCACCGGCAATTTCAATCAACTCCGAGACCCAGCGAATACCGCTGATCAGCGGATCGCCCCACTCCTCAAAATAGACCTTGGGACGTCGTGGCAATGCCGCTGCAGTCTGCTGTATGGCATTCAATCGCGCCTCGTACTGGCCCAATAATTCCCGGGCTTTCTGTTCAGCCCCGACCATACAGCCAATCATTAACAGGGTAGAAAAGATCTCGGCGACCGAGCGCTGATTACAGATATGCACAGTGACGCCTTCTCGCACCAGATCCGCAGCAATCTCGGCCTGCATATCGGAGAAGCCAATGACCAGATCCGGTTTCAGCTCGAGAATTTTATGAATCTTGGCTGAGGTAAAGGCCGACACCTTGGGCTTTTCTTTGCGTGCATGGGGTGGTCGCACTGTATAGCCGGAGATACCGACGATGCGCCAGTCTTCACCCAGCAGGTAGAGCCACTCGGTGGTCTCTTCGGTCATGCAGACAATGCGCTCGGGTAATTTAACCTCAGCAGTGTAATTAAGTTTGTTAGAAGTGGTCATTCGCTGGCCTCCACATTAGTAGCGGGTAATCTTTCAACCAATCTGTGGACTAAAGCGACAATGCCCAAGTAAATCAACGGATCGGTCAGATAGGTAAAGTAGTAGCGCATCACCCGGGCGCTGTAATCGATCAGGCTAAGGTCACTGAAATTACCAGAAAACGCATAAAAACTGCCATTGGAAATTAAAAATGCGCCGCTAATTGAGAGCAGCGCCACGGCAAGGAGTTTAATGCCATTCTGTAATCGCCCTAGGTCATAGCGTTCAGCTGCCCATTTGGCGCTGCGCCAGAGTAGAAAATAACCGGCGAAAATAAAGCCATAAGCCGAGGTAAAACAGCCCTCACCGCCGATATACAAGACCCAGTAATCACAGGCATAGGCGAGACCGGCAAAAACCGCAAAGGAGAGATAGCTGCGCAGATAAAAACCCACCAGAAAGAAAATCGCCAGTGACGCGCTGGGCAGCACGGTGGCCCAGTCAAAATAATTGCTTCGGGTAATGATCATTAAGATGGCTAAACCTGCAGCCACTAATAGTTGCCAATTTCTGCTCATAGGATTATTCACCAAGCGCTTTTTTAAGGTCGAAATGATCAGGGAACAGCAGCGCACAGTCTAAGTGCTCTTCCAACTCTGCCGCCAAACGATTGAGCTGAGTTTCGCGAATGTCTCGCTGATCAACCACCTGAGTAGTGTCTAAACCAGCCCAGGCCAGAAGTGCAGCGGAGCAATCCGGATGATCAAAGAGTCCATGGAGATAGGTGCCGAGCACCTGATTATCCGCAGAGATAGCGCCGTCAGTGCGGCCATCATCCAGTGTTGCTACTGGGCGGTCTAAAGCCTTGCCCAAAGAGGCGCCACAGTGGATTTCGTAGCCTTCAATATTGCCACCGGTCAGACTCAAAGTCCCCTGTACCTGGCGCAGCTGTTTGTGCTGTTTAAGATCGGTGGTCATATCCAAGAGCCCAAGACCGCTAGAGACACCGGGTGCATCCTCCACACCATGGAGATCCGACACCTGAGTGCCAAGCATCTGATAACCGCCACAGATACCGATTATTTTGCCGCCGTAACGCAGATGACGATTAATCGCCTCATCCCAGCCATTGTCCCGCAACCACTGCAGGTCACGACGGACGTTTTTACTGCCGGGTAAAATAATTAGGTCTGCTGCCGGCTTGTCACCGTCGGGACCCACATAGTGCAGGTCGACCTGAGGGTGCAGACGCAGGGCATCAAAATCGGTGTGATTGCTGATGCGCGGAAACACTGGCACCACCACTCGAAGCTGGGGCAGCTCGGGGTCCAGTACCTGCTCCGCGGCAATGGCATCTTCGGCATCCAAATGCAGGCCCGGCAGATAGGGAATCACGCCAATCACTGGCTTGCCGGTACGCTCTTCAAGCCAATCCAATCCAGGCTCTAACAGCGCTATATCACCGCGAAATTTATTGATTACAAAACCAATTACTCGCTGCTGCTCTGTTGCTGAGAGTAAATCTAAAGTCCCCACCAGATGGGCAAATACGCCGCCCTTATCGATGTCGGCAATAATAATGACTGGGCAATCGGCCTTTTCGGCAAAGCCCATATTGGCAATATCATTGGCTCGCAGATTGATCTCGGCAGGACTGCCAGCGCCTTCGACTACCACTACCTGATACTGCGTTTCAAGGCGGCCGTGAGACTGCATCACTGCATCCATGGCGACCTTTTTATAGTCATGGTATTTCACCGCATCCATATGGCTAATAGCCTGGCCATGGATAATCACCTGAGCCCCAGTATCACTGGAGGGCTTGAGCAGGATTGGGTTCATATCGGTGTGAGGCTTGAGAAAACAGGCCTGAGCCTGGAGTGCCTGAGCGCGGCCGATCTCACCGCCGTCCTCAGTGACTGCACTGTTTAACGCCATATTTTGCGGCTTAAACGGAGCGACCTTAACACCGCGATTAGCCAGCACGCGGCACAGACCCGCCACCAGAACGCTCTTTCCTGCATCTGATGTCGTGCCCTGAACCATTAGCGTGCGGGCCGGGGTGTTCATCTTAGAAATCAACGCCTTTACGGGCTTTAACACCGGCGTGATAGGCATGTTTAACATCTTTGATTTCAGACACCGTATCCGCCAACTCGCGAATCGCTGAACCGCCACCGCGACCAGTGACCACAACACTCTGGTTTTTAGGTCGGTTGGCTAAGGCCTTGAGTACCATCTCTTCATCGAGATACTTGTAGCTGAGCATATAAGTCAGCTCATCGAGAATCACTAGGTGAACGCTCTCATCTTTGAGCATCGGCTCAACAACCGCCCAGGTTCTCTCGGCGGCAGCAATATCGCCACTGCGGTCCTGAGTGTTCCAGGTGAAACCGGTGCCCATTTGGTAGAACTCGATCTCGGGGCATTTCTCTCTGACATAGAGTTCTTCACCGGAGAGCTGCTCGCCCTTAATAAACTGTACAACGCCAACCTTGTATCCATAACCCATAGCGCGCATCACCATGCCAAAGGCCGAACTGCTTTTACCCTTGCCATCGCCAGTCAGGACAATCATTACACCGCGCTCTTCGTCCGATGCAGCAATCTTGGCATCGACTTTTTCTTTCTGGTTTTGCATCTTGCGCTTATGGCTTTCGTCTTTTGTTTCCACTACTTTTTTATCGTCACTGGCTTTTTTATCTTCACTCATTGTTGGTGTGCCTCTTAAATTGGGCCCAAAAATGGGCTCTTCACGTCAAGAAGAGCCCAACAGGGTGATTAGAAAGAAGGTGTGTAGGCGACAGTAAACATCACCTCTCTACCCACAGATCGGTAATTGCCCAATCCGAAAGAAGAAGCAGTCACATATTCTTTGTCTGTTAGATTATCAACCTTCGCTTTCACCGCCCACTCATCATTGATGCGGTAGCTGGCACGGATTGCGCTAGTGGTATAACCGCCTAACTTAATCGTGTTATCCGCATCTTCAAAGCGATGACCTTCGCTGCGCAGGGTAAAGCCAAACGTTAGATCGTTAAAGCCATAGTCCGCATCAAAGGTCATGGACTGCTCTGCACGGCGGCGCAACAGCTTACCATTGGCTTTGTTTTCAGGATCAATTACCGATCCCGATAGCGACAGCGCCCAACCGGCGACTTCAGTATCCAGATTAAACTCAATACCGGTAATCTCTACTTCCGCGGTTTGGTCAGTTTGAAAGCTCGAGGAGTTGTACTGAATCAGGTTTTGCAGCTGATTGTTAAACACGGCAACCGTAACTAGAGCGTTGCCTAAGCTAGCGTTTAAACCGATCTCATAATTGGTCGACTCTTCAGGCGTAAAGCTGGGATCACCATAACCTGGGTAGTAGAGATCGTTAAAGGTAGGCGCTTTAAAGCCCTCGCTCACTGAGCCAATTAATCGCAGGTCATCGGTCAGGTTCATACCCGCCAGAAATGAGGCTGTAGTGAAGTCACCAAACTGTTCGTTATCGTCGTAACGCAGACCAAAGTTAGTATCCACCGCGCCAAGCTGAATCTGATACTGAGCAAATGCCGCTTCATTGTCTCTTGTGGCTTCGTCATAGGTGGTTGAGCTGGTCACTTCATCGCGCAGGTAGTCGAGACCCAGAGTCAATGTGTGCTGATCACCTAAAAAGATATTGTTAACCCAAGTTGCTTCGGTTTTCTGAGTATTAAACATACCGCCATTGTTGGTGGTGCTGAGATCAATATTGTCCGCCGCCTCTTTTGCTTCATCATTGGTGCGACCTAATTGAAGGCTGCTGTGCCACTGATCACTGACCTTGAATTCCAATGCGGCAAACAGCGCATCAACCTGACCCGCAGTGTAGATATTGCAATCCACCGGGGAGCTATTTGGCCAGCTGCCAACAGAGCAGCTATTGTCATATTCTGACTCAGTTTCATTCTGGTTATAGCTAAGCTTCAGAGTTGCGCTATCACTGATCTGGTAGCGCAAATTCAAAGCCAGAGAATTATTTCTATAGGCATCGTCGTCGCCGTTTACGCCGTCAGTTGACTCGGTATTATCAATGCCATCTGTATGCAGAGCGTTAGCCGCTGCGGTAAAGCTTAAACGATCGCTATTTAGACCAACCACTGCCGTGGTCTCAGAGGTATTGTTGCTACCAAAAGAGGTCTCAATATTAAATACCGAGGGATCCGAGGTTTTGCGGCTAATAATATTGACCACGCCACCAATCGCATCGGCGCCATAGAGGTTAGACTTTGGGCCACGGATAATTTCAATACGTTCAACTGTCGCCAGATTGATCGAAGAAAGGTTAGCGCCGCCGGAAGTGGCGCTGCCGATACGCACACCATCAATAAGGAACAGGCTGTGATCGCTCTGATTACCGCGCAGAGATAAAGAAGTTGAACTACCACGACCACCATTGCGCACAAAAGAGGCGCTAGGCACACGGGACAGCAATTCGAAAAGATCTGAGGCCTGATAGCGCTCGATATCAGCGCGCTGTAATAAGGTAACGGCCGAGAGGCTGTCAGACAGGTTACTAGGCATTCTGGTACCGGTGATAATAATGTTATCAATATCATCGTTGGCCAAAACACTGGCGGCAGGCAGGGACAGGAAAGCAATAGTTGCAGAGGTATAAATTAGTTTCATTAGTAGGTTCTCTTACACTCACACCCGAGTGATTAATTTTAATTTACGGGGGCGTGCGCGAAAACCGACAGAGACTGTCAATCAGCACAAGACCGCACCCCGCGGTTTGTCTGCGTTGCGATAGGCCGGTCTCCGGACTCATAAGTGAACAGTTAGTTTGTACTTGAAAGCACTCTATAGCTGTTCTGTTTAGCAACCTTCCCATGCTGAAAAACACACAGTGGCATCAGTACTAAACATTCTTATTTACCGTTGCGGGGGCAGTGTTGGGGTAGCTCCAAAGACCAAACCTTGGTGGAGCGCACCAACTTCCCTTTTAACTCTTATTAGCCAAAAAACGATCTGACTAACATTGAGAACCTATTGCAGAAGCAAGAGCGCGCAATCTAGTCGCTTCGGGAGTTGAAGTCAAATTCATTTACCTGAGATTCGGTATTTATCCCGGCGCCTACAACATGTTAATCTGCACATAACCCAACAGACCAGGCTATTTTGTATCTGGGCAGATACAGTGACTATATGAACTGAGGAGATAAGTTCTTCAATCTTTATCCACAAAGCCGCCGGCTCTCAACTAGAAGCAGCAGCTAAGCCGTTCGCCCCACTCATACCCGGGCAATCAATCATCACCCCCGGCTTTAATTTATCCGCCAAATATGTAATCCACACCGTCTGCCCAAGGTATATGGATGGCCAGCGAGGTGAATCTGAGTAGCTTTATAATGCCTATGCATCTGCCCTGGCACTCCACAGTGAAGCGCCTGACGCAAAAAGTATTGCCTTTGTTTTTATGGGAACCGGCGTTTATAAGTGGCCAATGGCGTTAGCCGCTGATATTGCGGTAAATGCACTGTTAATGAGTAAGTTTGAGGAAACGTTGATGTGTGTGATGGATGAAAGGACCAGATTGATATATCAATCGGCTCTAGATCGCTATTTGTAGGCCAAATTTTTTCAGAAAATTTTCGAGATTCACTTACCGCCCAACGTATCTACCCCTCCCCACTGAGAAGGCATACCTTCCCCCTTTTATCAATCTGGAACCTTGTTTTCGATTTGGGCTTTGGAACCTTGTCGCGTATT
>ENA-ORXF01000764-ORXF01000764.1-marine-metagenome-genome-assembly--contig:-NODE-764-length-21990-cov-9.807785_pt1 | contig 21990 bp, 22 predicted proteins | sample MGYA00237864_ERZ511476 | MGnify/ENA primary metagenome ERZ511476 (study PRJEB26306, sample SAMN06343908) | marine metagenome | isolation source: coastal waters | place: Atlantic Ocean: West Antarctic...
TGACTTTACTTAAATTGACTTATAATTTGTACCATTAATATTACGGTACTATTTTATATTCATTTGTCAAAATGACAATGAATACTAAATGTTAGTCAACCACTTACTGGTACTATTATTAGTACCAACAAATTACTAGTACTATTATTAGTACCAACAAATTACTGGTACTAAAATTTGACACACGTACATACGAACTACTGTCGCCGCGCGTCTGTGTTGTCGCGGACCTTCTGGCTACGCTTGTCGCGTCCGCACTCGTCGCGCGTCTCCGGGTAGCGTGGCCGGGGCGCGACGTACGGGCCGTCCTTCCGCACCGCCGCGCCGGAGCGTGCGGCAGTGGCGACCTGCATGCCGCCGGTGTTGAGCATGGTCAGCGTGTGCGTGCGCAGGACCATGGCAGCAGGACGGCTGCATTTTCTACGCTGCGCTGGAACTACATATACGCCATTTGCAATCTCCTCCGAACCCAGACCACTGGTGGTCGCCGCAGATGGTCGCCGCCGCGCTATAAAAGAGCGACGTGCGCGCGCCGCACACACGCCAGCCCCGCATGGCTGCGCTCGGGCGCGACGAAACGCTCGTGGTCTTGGAGGGCGGGCTGCTGCTCGCCGGCACTCGCCGTAGCGCAATGACACCGGTCCCCGAAACTGACGATGCGGACGGTCAGCAGTTGTACACAATGGTCGCATCCTCGGGTCGGAACTTCGCAGCGCTGTCGCAGAAGGGCGATCTATTCATGATGGGTTACAACCACTTCGGCATGATGGGCAACGCAGACATGCCACAAACACAAAGTTCCCCGCTGACGCGCGTGCTATTCGGCGGCGCGCGTGTGACACAGGTTGCGTTCGGGCATTTCCACACGGTGGTGTTGCTGTCGGGCGGCGAGGTGCACACGAGCGGCTGCGGCGTCTCTGGGCGTCTCGGGCATAACTCGGAGCGGCACCTGCGGTCGTTCGCGCGCGTCGAGGCGCTCGCGACCGAGCGCGTCGTGTTTATAGCCGCGGGCGAATCGGCGAGCGCGGTAGTCACGCTCGCGGGCCGCGTCTGGAGCTTTGGGTGCAATTCCCGCGACACCCTTGGGCTTGGTCCAGGCCAGCACGATCACCTGGTGCCGAAGATGACGCGGCCGTGCGGCGCCGCGCGCACCGTGTTGGTGAGCATGAGCCACCACACGGTGGCGGTGCAGGAAGACGGCAGCACGTATGTCTGGGGCGACAACCAGTACGAGCAGCTCGGCCTCGGCGACCGCGACTCTCGGCCGTGGCCGACTCCCTTAGACTTCGGGCCCGTCGTGTCTGTGGCGTGCGGCACCAACCACACAGTTGTGCTGGGCACGGACGGCGTCGTGTACACGTGCGGCTTCAGCAGCGGGCGGCGACTCTGGCGCGTGCCCGGCGTGCCGCCCGCAGTGTCGGTGTCGGTCGCACGCTGCCAATCCGCGGCGGTAACGGCGGACGGCAGGTTGTTCACGTGGCATCGGTATCACCCCACGCCTGTGCATTGGCCACAGTCGGGGCGCGTGGGAATATTCCAACGAACGGTGCCGCCGGCGCGCGGTCTCGCCTTCGCGATGCTCTCGCATCCTCGCTTGGGCGCCGCCTGTAGGTGGAATGCTCTGCTGATCCCGGATGTCGTGCGTGACATTCTCTATGCGACACTGGCGCCGGCTGATCCGGTCGGCACGCTAGACGGGCTGGTCAGGCTGCTCGGCGGTGGTGCAGTGTCGTCAATTTAACCGTTTTGAGTAAACATCATCTAACACCACACGGGGTTTTGGCGAACATGTTGGCATATAAAAGACGCCACCGCGTGCACGTACACACACATATCGATGTACGCACCCCGCTACAGCGACGTGAAGGGCGCGCGCGGCGAAACTCGGACCACGGAGGTCAGTGTGCTGCGGAGCACCTCGAAGCAAGAGCGACTGCTGAAGCCGACCAGCGACGATTTCCACTGCGTAACCGTGGTCGTTGGTGACGACTGGCTGGACACGTTGGCAGACTTCAAGCGACTGCTTAAGTATGAGTTCCGCGAGCTCGACGTAGAGATAACCACCGCTCAGCAGTGTGAGGCATACCACATCCAGGCATACGACTGCACCGTGGACCACTGCGTTTGCAACAAACGCAAAGGCATCTCCACGTGGCTGGGAAGTACCCACGCCCTGGACGCGCGCGACAACGTGTGTCTGAAGGACCCTCAGCTGGACGGAAAAACCTTAAAAGAGCTGGGGTTCATTCCGGGCTGTCACGGGTTGGTGTGTATGCTTGTATATTCGGACACACTCATCGAGGCGAGGGACGCGGCCAAACAGGCTGCAGCCGACGCGGCCAAACAGGCCGCAGCCGACGCGGTCATCGTAATCGACTAGAGCGCGTTTACAAATAAAACAGACGAACGACAATCGCTCGTACACACACACAGCAGTGGATGGCGTTGCAGTGAGTATTTGTTTGGTTTTATTCAATAAAACACATACCGACATGTCACCAAGAACTTCCCTTGTAGACAGTCAGTGCGTCTGCCACTTCCCTGAGGTCGCCAAGAACGACCTCTACAGCTTCCTTAAACTTCAGCTCGCATCCCGGAAGCGTCTCGGGCGGCGTGGTGAAGCCCGGCGGAGACAGGTAACAAAACGTGACGGAGTGCAACTTGTCGGGGTCGTGCATGTCCACCACGTCGTGCACAATCTCGGTATCTATGACAAACTCGCGGGTGTCCATGGCCTCGCATGCCACGACATTGCGCACGGGCGCAGGAAGCGCGAGAGCGATCGCGACGGCAATGCGCATGGAGCGGCGCATCATGTGTTGTGGGTTCGCTCTGACATGGCAGACTTATATACTCGCGCGCGTGTTATGCGAGTGCGTTTGTGTTGCTACGACGCCCTCAAGCCGCGTACCGCGATCCGGAAGAACAGCGCGCCTATTACGATGCACGCACACTCCAACAGCTTGCGTTGGTGCTTGAGTTCGTCGCGTTGGCGTTGTATTATCGCGCTCTGGCGGCCGAGAGCGGCTTCGGCGAGACAGACGTCCGCCTCGGCTACCACAACGAACTCGTGCTGCCTGCTCAGGCTCGTGTATTCGAGGAAGTCGCTTATGGTGAACACGGGCATGCTGCGGTGTTGCCGTGGAAGCAACGACTCGTAAATACGGGCCATGCTGCTGTACGAGCGCGCCTCTCGTGGAGCGCGTTCCGTTTCACCCAGCGTTGCGCTACCGGCGCCGCAGTGGCACCGGGCGGGCGTGCGACACGCGTGCGCCCGGGCGTCTTACGTTATTGTATAATGGCGTCCTCTTGCGGTATTTTATTGTGTAATAGCGAGGATGAAAGGCCCGGCGTCGTAGTATAAAAGCGATGCGCTCGGCCTCTCACCCACCATGAGTCCCAAACGAAAACTCCGCCTGTCGAAGAAGCCGAAGGCTTCGGTTGTCCACGGCCCGAAACCGTTCAAACGTCGTCCGAACCACCCGCAGTGGGTGGTCGACGTGTTCCGATCATGGCGTGCCGCGCACCCCAACTCGATTCTGTACCGTGACGACAAAGAGGCGCTCGCCGCCCGCACCGGTTCGTCTGTCTGTGGTTGCGTGCATGGCGTGCGGGCGCGGCATGCGGGCGCTACTGCCACAGGAAGGCGCGAGCGCGCGCGGGCCCGGGAAGTGTATACGCGAGCGTGCGTGTGAGGTCCTGACAGCGCGAGCGCAGGCCTGAGCGTCGAGCAGGTCGAATACTGGTTCCGGAACCAGCGCCGGCGCGGCGCGGCGGACGTGCCGTCAGACGCCTCCCTGCTTCTCGACGCCTGCAGCCCAGTGACGTCGACTCTACATGACGACTGCATCAGCGCTGTCGACAACGCCTCCCTGCTTCTTGACGCCTGCGGCCCAGTGACGTCGACTCTACATGACGACTGCATCAGCGCTGTCGACGACGCCTCCCTGTCTCTCGACACCTGCGGCCCAGTGACGTGGACTCTATATGACGACTGCATCGGCGCTGTCGACAACTCCCCCCTGCTCCTCGACGCCGGCGGCCTAGTGCCTTGGACTCCATACGACGGCTGTATCAGTGCGGTCGGCATCGACGCCGGCGGCCTAGTGCCTTGGACTCTATGCGACGACTGCATCAGTGCGGTCGACAAGCGTTTATATGACGACTCGTTTGTGATAATCCCGCCGACTGCACATGCATGATTCGAATAAACCGTACACACACTACATTCGTTTCAATGCGTCCAGCGTGACATGCACACAGTCCATGCACACCGTGCGATACGTTCCGAGCGTCGTCGCATGCATAGCCGCGAGCATCGCGAGTATCGCGGCCATCGCGTAGTTCATTGCTGGTATGTGCCGCGTGCACACGGACACTTGAACACGGTCGCAGTATAACATGTACCGCGCTCGCGGCGGTGTCGACGTAAGGGCGAGTTATACTAATATAGAACAATGTATACGAATAATATTTAAGACCACAGACAATATAAACAATGGAGACAGAGCGCCATAAAGACCAGCACCTTATTGACCTGTTTGAGGAAGCCGTCAATATGTCGTCTCTAAACGGTGTAATGGGACCACTATTTTCTTTCAAGAAAGACCAAAATACGAGAGCATGTAATGAGTCACCTGAGTTCAAGCGGACTAAATTGAGTTGCCGTATAAAATACGAGGATGGATGCATATTCCAACGGACGAGATCAAGTCAGCATATGCTTGGACAGGCCGAATCGAGTTCCCGTACAGAACACGTGGTCCCATTCGTATTCAAGCGGATGGGATCCGATCACCATATGCGCGAGCGGACTAAATTGAGTTCCCGTACAGAACATGTGGACTCGTCCATATTCAAGCGGACGAGATCCGGTTCCCGTGCAGAATAAATACGTGATGTGTGTAACACACACCGTGTTGACGCATGAGTACACGAGATATGTTCACTCTCAAGCGTACGGGGTGTCTACGTGCGCGCGGCGGACCGCCTACGCGCTAGATACTATACAGAGGAGCGCGCCAGCACCAACTCGCGCTCCGCGCTCGTGTTGTCCGGCGGCCGGGCATGTCGGAGGCGTCCTGAGGCGCTTTTTTTGCCGGCATGTCCCGCGAGGACGCTGTGTGGGACGGTTGGACGCGTCGGGTCGACGGTCTAACAGCGAGGATTGTAGACGGGCGTGCTGTCATCGGCGGTGGTTTGTTTGTTCTGCTGTACCAGACAAGGAGATAGACGGCGTAGCTCCGCTGTTATCCGCGAGCGGTTAAGAATTTCGTCAGTGACCATCTTATTCATCCGGGCGTGAATCGCGTTTGTGGCCCGCGAACGGTTAAACATTTCGTCAGCGACCATCGTATTCCTCCGGGCGTGAATCGCTTTGTTGTCGTCGGTGAGCCGCCGTACGTCACGGCGGAGAAGCTGGATCTCGGTGTCGTGTTCATGTGGGTGCGGTGTATGGCGACCGGTCTGGTCTGTAATACAGAGTTCATCCAAGTCGAATACGAGATCAAGCGACTCGTCGCTTTCGTGGGCCAAGCTTGTATAGTCAGCCGCGCGCATTATAGGTGCGTCTGCAAGTGTTAAATACTGGCTGGGTATATTTGATTGTATTATTCAACTGTATGGACACAGTGGCTCGCGCTTAGTGCTACACGAGTGCCGCCGCGTGTCTCTGCAGCATCGCCTCTAGCACCGCGTTGCTGTTGAGTCTCGCACACATCTCGCGATACCACCTGTCAAAGCCCCAGCGGAGCGACACGTGGCAGGGCGAATGCCCGCAGCCGCGCCGCGCCTCGTCGTACCACCCGTCGAAAGCGCAGCGGAGCGCCGCGCGGCCCGCACGGCTCGCGACGCAGTTGGCGTGCACGCGGTCGTACCACTCGTCGAACGCATTGCACAACTCGGGGGCGCAGAGCAGGCGGGCGGCGCGAGCGCTGCCGGCCGCGTGTGCGAACGGTCGGTACTGCGGCGCCAGGTAGCAATAACTCGTGTGCGTGTCGGTGTACATCACGGGCATCGTATGGATGTGCAGACGCGCCGCGGTTCTTAAATACATCGACAGTGTGGTATAGATGAACGCGCACCGGGCACGCGATGCGTGTCCACGACATCGTTGTCGTATAAAGGACAGTCGATATCGGCCCGTATATGCCGCAGTTACCCAGCACGATGAACGGACCACTGACACCCGAAAAAATTGATGAGTTCAAGCAAAAGACAGTCGGTGGATTTGTACCGAAATCAATGTTCAATCACGTGCAAACGGACGACGAAGGCGCGTATAGCTTCAGTTTCGCTGAAAATTCACGTTACATGTGTCGTTTTGTATACGCCCACTTCAAGCATCTAGAAAAGAAACAGCTGATTATTACGGATGCTGGCGCCGGTGCAGGAGGTGATAGTATGCAGTTTGTTGCTGCTGTAAAAGACGAACGCAAGCATCGGCAACAAAGCGATCACATGTTCGAACATGTGAATAGTATTGAAATTAACGAGTCTAGACAAAAGATGCTGAATGCCAACCTAACATACGTACACGAAAATGTGTGTCATCGGGATTCTAACAAACCAACATTCCAATGTGTACGTGGAAATTACAAAGAATATGTGGACATCATGCACCAGGATATCGTGTATATCGATCCGCCGTGGTACGGTGCGTCAGGCGATGAGTCGAAGAGTCGTGAGCTGTGTCTACTTGACGAGGAAGTTGAGTGTGACGGTGAACTATCAGTTCTTAACATCATCAAGCGATTAAAGAAAAAGAACAAAGATACAGAACACAACAAAGATATTATCCAAACACGATGCCTTGTCGTCAAGACACCTTCAAATTGGCACCCTCAAAGCTTAGCGACTATATGTAAAGCCGCCGAAGGGTGGGTCCGCAAAGTGTTGTTCAAATATGACTTCTGGATGTTCTATCTATGCGAAGGAGACCACGAACAAGCAGCATATATACCCGATGAATTCAAAAACATACAAGGATTCCAGTCGTGGCGGTCACAACAACAACAGTTAAAGTTGTTCTTTCCAAAATTTGGCGAAGACAATGAGTATGATATATCAGACAAACAACCAATGTTTCTGCAGAATATATGGGAAGACCAACCAACAGACGAAGGAAGAAACAATGAAGAATTGAAAAAATGGGAACTAGACAGACTAAAGAAGGAGCGCAACTCGCTACCGGCGGAGTCTAACAAGTCAGATGTTTCAACATTGAATGTGTTGAATGGTACAGTGTCGGACGACCCCAACCCGAATGACACCATATCGGATGTTGGGGTTCAGACACTACCAAGCGCTACAAACACCGCTTCTGTAAAAACTCTAAATTTTAACCAGAAAAGATCCTCAGAGACAGAACACCACTACGCATGGCGAACGTGTTGCGTGAATCCATATGTAGCGGGAAGTTTACACAGCAATTACAACATGCACAACGGCGAAAAGAAGCTACTAGAGAGTTCAATGTACACGATGTTGTATGGCCTCATGCGCATAAAAAGAGCCAGCAAAGGTAAGTCGTGGGACCATGTACTCAAAAACACAGTGGTTCTATATGTCGGCGCGGCCGGACAGAATAAGGAAAACCACCATTTCAATGAGCTGTTAAAAGCCATACCACATGTACATTTTGCGTGTTATGACATAAGGGCTATCGAATCGACTCTAGACGAGACCATTAAAAACGAACGCATGACAGTGTTCCATAAAATATTCACGAAAAATGACCTGGATCGATGGACCAGGTTCTGTAACGATAACCCCAGCAAGGCACTCATATTTATAAGCGACATTCGAAGCGACTGGAGTCAAGCGCTGATGGATATGGAGGCAAGTAAGGATGTAACACGAATGAAAATCAAACAAATGCAGTGTTACGCACAAGAAGGACAATTATATAAAAAAAAAGAGGCGCACAATGAGATACATACACTGCTCGCGGCCAACGAGGTCATATCAGAGTCCGTCGATCGACACATCGAGATCGACAACTTTGTACAGTGGTCGTGGTTCCAGAACATGTCAAACGGAGCGAAAAATATAGCCATTTTCAGCGCTAAGACACGAGAGCCGTACATGAGGACAAACAAGAAAAGACAGACGTACCATCATTTTCCGGGCGCTGAACTTTTCCAAAGCGCCACACGGTCGAGTACTGAAACACGTACACAGGTTACTCCGATTGATTTCCAATTAAAAGACTCGAAACCCAATGACAAATCGATGAAAAAATGTATTCAATCGTTTTTCGGTCAGAGTTACGGTGACAAAAAATCTTTCATGACAGAATATATCGATTACGGTCTAGAGTATCAGAGTAGGGTAGACCAAAATGAATTATGGAACACGCTACCGAAACGTAGTGTCGCGCTACACGACATGAAATTCGCATGGTATAACAGCGACTTCCCTCAAACGAAACACAAAGGGGCATCTGATAAAGGTATTAGGATGATGTACAGCGAGTGGCGTAAGAGTTATATTGAAGACTCGACATTATGTACATGTACATGCGATGCATTACAACAGACCGTGCGTAGTGGGTATAGTTCAGATACACATGCCAACTTGGCTATGAAACAACGTGAGGAAAATACAACGGATATAGAAGATTTCTGTAAAAGGATAGACGCCAAAATGAAAGCAGGCCGTGATGCGTTCGATGAAAATAAAAAATACGACAATAAGAAGCACTGCGTGAATCTCGACGAGGCTGGACGCGGTACAAAGGAAGACCTAGATCGTGAGATTGAATTGTGGGTGGGTAAAATGCATCGTACAAGGATGTCAAAGGCGACCATTATGAGGACGCATATGTGGTTTGAAGTGTGGGCGGCGATGCGACGGTATCAACAAATATTAGAGAATTCCAATAGCAATAGTTTATGGGGCGTTTCAACGCTCGCCCTTTCGACGCTATTGGTATTGAATATGAGTATCAACTCAAAATCAAAATCATCAGTTGTATTTAAAAAAATCAAGGGCATACAGTCTATAAAACATACAGTCGAAAATTATGACGTGGATGCGCTTGCAAAATACAAAATGAAAAGTTCAATTGATGCAGTGAAGAGATTTAAGAAAGAACAGCTCATACGTCTAAATTTGAAGGCAATGGTTCGTAATGCACACGATACGCATCACAAAGACCACGACGAGTTGCAGCAATCTCACTTGAAGCAGCAGCAGAAAACGAAAGATGCTAAAATTATAGCGAACAAGTACAAATCAGAGTATCAGCTTCACATGGAAAAAAACCGCATGTCCAATAATCACGTGCAGACGCAACTTTATTTCAATCTGATCAATCCGTACGCACTCAGATTATATACAGAGCTGGCAACGGCGTTAGACGGACGATATAATTCCATCCGACAGTGTTTAGATTCTATATCAAAAAGTGGTTCTGTGTTACAGCAACTCGAGTTCAATCCTGGGTCGGCGCATGCTCACAGTAGAGGTAATGCATGGCTTGAAGCACGTCTACAAGCTTACGGAGAATTTGATATCGATAAGCTGCGTGTGTCCCGAGACTGGTACTGTTACTGGTTGAAGCCCCTACTAGACGACGTCAATGGACAAGGTCTTAAACATTCAGTCAGCGTCCATGACATTATATCAACTGTGTCGCCGTATATGAAAACAGATGAAGGCGAAGACGGAACTTTGAAATACAGTCTGTGGAACGATCTGCAATTCCATAAATGGCCACTGAGCAAACCTGTTTTATTTTTCGCGTGTGAATCGGGGAGCATCCCAATGATTGATTTCTGTATGACGGGACGCTCTGTAGAGGAAAAGACGGAATATGTCAACACCGCGAGGTACCGCGTTATGCGCTGCAAGACAGATAAAAACAGCAAAATAACAAGCAAGCTTATGCCTGAGAACTACCCTTTGCATGTGGCGGCGTATTGGGGTCACTGTGCAACTGTTGTACATTTAAAAAAATTGCTGGCGGATCAGACGTTGGTGAACCATTGGTTAGAGACACCCTATTTGTGTGCTGAAGAGGGTCTACGAGAAGCAAAATTTAGTTTGGAAACATGGGACGACGACGAATACGATAACTCTCAAATAAAACAGCTCGCCAAAAAACGCATTGAAAATCGACTTGAAGGATGCGCCGCATGTATGAAAGAGTTTTCCAAAGCAACAAACGCTGAACGTTTGAGGTCCAAACTGTCAAGGAATGCAGCCCAAGATCAACGTGATACTATTTTAGAAATAGACGTAGAACAGTAGACAACGCGTCGGTCGACGACGATCGATACCTATGTATACATTTAGACAATCAGACGTTCGCTCGCCGCACTCGCTCACTGATCTCGTTACGCCGCTATACCGGCGCACGCCGCGAGTCGCCTATTTTTCGAGACAGCGCGCCTGCGCGCGCGCCCGCCCCGACATAGCTTCCACCAATGCGCATATCACCGTCGGTGTTGTATGTGTTGTTTATTACATTAATTGCTAGCGGCCAACCAGTGAGTCATAGCATACTACATCACATCGACGTGTATGCATTGCCTTATTTGCAGCACGGGCACGGGGACGCGTTTCACACCGACAACTCATCCACGCACGAAACTGTGTACTATGCGCGCGCGTCGGAATGCGCTGTTCGGGGCCAGCTAGAAACCGTTTAGTAGAAATAGAGCCACGCTATGGCCGTTCGGCTGGGCCAGTGCCAGCTGCGAGTACTGATTTTTATATAAAACGAATTCAAATTGAATCAATGTGTTGAGAGCGCTACTCTCCCACAGTCACAGCCACTACTTGCTTGTGAATACAGGTTTGTATAAAATGTGTAAAATGCCACAAACCAACACAATCGGTGTATTTACGTGGTGTATATTATCCACAATGATATGGTTGGCGACACTGACGGCGACTCTGGCGCTGTTGGGACGTGCAGTATCAGCGGCGTCCGGCACATGCTCTGACATGTCGTATACAATGCCAGGCGGTATATGTAAAAACAACGTGTTTGCGTTCAACGCCTGTATCCCGGACGACAAAACACCACTGCAGTTCCAGGCACAGATAGAAACAGTGGCGTCTGCATTCATTTCTTCTGGTTGGGATGTATTCGGGATGGATATGTGTAAATCGGTAGACACACAGGAAACATGCGCGGTTGTCGAGAAGACTCCGAGAACCGACTATTGCAGTGCTGGCGGCGGGTTTTGCGGCATGACGCTCGCGGGTGCATTTGCAACGCTCTCGTGTATGACGGGAGAAAAAACGTGTACTCCTAAGACAGAAATAGGTCTTCTACACACGCAGCTTATGTGTTGCGATTCGAACGAGGCTGTAATACGTTCTATGTGCGGTACACCCGCAATTGTAATGGACTATACGGCTGGTGTGGACGAGATGGTAAAACTTTACGCATGTGCAGAAACAGACTGTTTCTCGATTCCTATTAGTGTCGGCGAAGGCGGCAGTACAATCATTGGCACTAGCAGCGCCGCGCGTGTGTCTTGCGCGCTCGGCGCGCTCGGCGCGCTCGGCGCGCTCGCGGCCGCGGTTATGCTGGCGTAAAAACATAACAAGAATTTTGCAGGCTTGGTGCGTGTGTGTATTATTTATTCGTAACCAACCCAGAGGTAGACGTCGATGCATCACGCGATTACCGGCGCGTATTTAAGACACCAAGAGCGCCCGAAAAATGGCAATGAGATTGCTGTGTGCGGCTGTCCTGTTGGCGCTCTGTCCGCGTTCGTCTGCAACGACCGGCAAGTGCATGGACGTTTCGATACCCGGGCCCTCTCGCGGACTGTGCAAAGGAGCACCTGCCTTCGAATACTCGGCATGTGTTCCCGACGTTTTATCGCGTGACGAGTTTGTGGAAGAGAGAGTCAATTTCCTCAACCGTGTAGAGGGTGCGAGGTTGATCACGTCAAGCACATGCAATGAGGCAGGGATTGGGGCGAAACAAGTCTGCGATGACGTGGACGCCGTCGTGCGTACGGACCGATGCGACATTAACGCCGGGTATTGTGCCGCGGTTACGAGTTCCATGCAGACCACAACCAGGTGCAGTACCACACAAACAACGACGTGTATTCCTGGCGACACTTTAACTCTATGTAAGTTCGGTACTGTTGGTTGTCCAAAAGGATCTTTGTTGCCTGCCGCTAAGCTCATGTGTTGCGACCAAACGAAGCTGTTTTTGAACGAAACGTGTATTTCCGGTAGCAACACGGACTGGGCCGCCGTGATGGCGAAGTCAAAAGCAGCCGCTGAATGCTCCGACACTGATTGTTACGAACATGTCCCGTCGGCTGCCAGAAAAGGGCAGATTGCCTCGGGCGCTGCGCGTGGTAGCACTGCAGGGGCGTGGGCAGCGACTATGTTGGCTCTGGCAACAAACAGTGTGTGCCGTTGACTCTCACATGTCGCGTATACCACTTTTTATATAAAAACAACATATGTAATCGCAATCCACACCTACTCGTCTTCCGCCGCCGCCGCCGCCCTCAGCGCCCGTAGATCTGCCGCCTCGGCCGCCGCCGCCGCCAGCGCCGCGGCAGCGCCCGCGGCGTCCTGCACCAGCACGCCGACCGCGCGCAGCGTCTCCGGCGTGAGCAGGCCGAGCAGCGACCCGCGGCCGAGGCGGGGGTGTCCGCCGCCCAAGAAGGCGACCATGCGGCCCCTGAGCTCGTTGAAGTGCGCGAGGTATCTGCAGTCGTCCCAGTCCTCGCAGTCGGCAGGCATGTCCGGTAGCGCCACCGTCTCGAACACGTAGTACTGCTCTGGAAGCTGCAGGTGTACCAGCGGCCACGCGTGTAGCGCGCGGACCACAGCCTCCGTCTCGAAGGCGCTGCGGTCGTAGAACATGCCGCCGTGCGTCACTATCTCGCGCAGCTCTGTGAAGCCGGGGAGGACATCGACAAAGCCCGCAAAGTCCATTTTCCGCAGATCGACGACCAGCCTGTGCAGACCAGGCAGCACCGGGACCGTGTGCGCATGGCTGTGGCTCACGTCGAGCTCGCGTAGCTTCGAGAGCGCCGGCAGCGCCGGCAGCGCGCCAAACTCGCCGTCGTCTGCCACGGTCAGAGACTCCAGGTTCACGAGGTCGTTCAGCGCGGCGGGCAGGCGCATGCCGCCCGTCTTGAGTTTCCGAAGCGAGTACACGCGACACACCGCGTCCGGAAGCACCTGGATGTTCGCCCCCTGAAGCTCGAGCTCGCACAGCGACGCCAGCGAATCGATCGAATCGAACGCGGCCGGCAACAACCCAGTGCCAACCAGCTGCAGCGTGTGCAGCGCCGTGAAGCGTGTCCACGGCGGGAGACTGTGGAAGAGCGGACAGCGCTCGATGTCCAACACGTACAACTCAGACCAGTCGAGTGCGTCGAACGGAGGTCCGCGGTCCGCGAGACAGAGCACCTTTTCGTTGTGGTGCATGTGTAGCACATTCGCCCGCTTGTACATCGACAAGTACATGGCGGGCATGTCCCACGGACTGTATCTTCCCAGCGTCACCACGACGTCATCCGTGCGGTCCCACGCTCCGTCGTCTCGCAGTGACATCCGCCCGTACTCGACTGTCAGTCCGACGTGCTTGTTCGCAGTAGATACGGGATTCCGTACACCGGACGACGTCCACACGCGTGTGTCCATCGGAACCAATGTGCACGACGAGTATCCGTCGACTCTTATGTAATGTGCGTTTTCCTGTATGCCTGCCCAAATCCCCTTTCGCTACATCCAATGGTGTCTAAACCGTTCCAATGCACTGCGTTACGGTGTGGTGTAGTGAAACGCCCTCCGAACTCTAGGCGTACAATTCGAAAATAGTACCTAATAGTCCATACAGATATCACTATTAAATGATTTATTTTTTGGAGATCGAAACAAATCGAATGTCCTCGCAACCACGCACGCCGACTAGCCAACCAGCAGGACCGTGGGGAATGCCGTTGACACAAGAGAGGGCCGAGACGAGGCCGGCGCGTCTGGCCCCCGTTGACCTTTTTGCGGACTATGAGCCGAATGACCCGAATAGCCACGGACCTGGCCTCGGACCTGTTGCACTACAGTTTTTCATGGAGCTTTAGACGTCATACGCGGGGCAATTATTTTGTTTGTGGTACAATAAATACGAATATCAGCATACCTTGTTCTGTCCAGTTTGCCCATGCATTCGTTAATGACAATGAGTGAGTGGCCGCCGCCGCCACTCAGCCGTTTTAGCGAGCGTCGTCTTTATAAAAGACGGATGCGTGCCTCGTCACCATCTCGATGTCCGCTGCAATGCTTGAGGCCGAACAAACTATCAAGCTTCTCGAAGAAACTGTCGCAGACCTCAAGGTGGACAGGTCACGGGACGAAATGAACGCTAAGATCGAGTTCCGCGTGTGTAAAGAAAAGGTGAAACACTGGAAGGACATGTACTATGAGTTCAGACTCAAACTCAAGGAAGCCAACGCTCAACTTGACGTGATGCGGAACAGGATTTCGACACTCGAAGAGGAGAAGGCCAAGTAGAGGATGGGTGGAGCATTCGATTGAGCCGTTTACGTCCGCGCCCGTGGTGTTTAGAACATGAATAAACGTATCTCATAAAACAAACATGCGTGTCCACACACGTGATCGTGCGATAGAGAACCGCGACGCTTCGGATTGTTGCGTCTCGATTTCGTCCTCTTCCCTCCCCTCCCTAACCTCGCCTTCGTGTTCAGCGACATGAGCAAGCGCCTCGAAGAGTAAGGCATGCCCGCAATGGCGGCGGCGTCGATTTAAATACATTGGTTCAGTGCATATTAAAGATGCCTGTACTATATACAACTTTCACTAAATGACATCCGAGTCAAATGCATACGCTGGTGCATCGTATCCAAATACCAGCGACGCATTACCAGTGTATCGGGCTATTTGGAGCAGTGGATTTTCTTCTGAATATGTGAGACATCAAATGAAATACGAGTCAAACACTTACGCTGATCAATATGTGTTGCACCCAGACGACTCCACCTGCGACGCAGTACCGGTGCACAGACAGAGCCCCGATTTTTACACCACTGCGTATGAGAACAGGCAAGACGTAGAACTAGCGTATCTGCATAGTCGGAGTACCATCCCCGACTTTTTGGTTTTGAACCCCAGTATCCGACCATACTACACTCTACATAATACACTGCTGGTGTACATTGCAACAACTCACACACCACACCACACGGTATTGGACGTAGAGCCCACGACACCGATCGTCTATACGGACCAACGCTTCTCGTGTTACAACATACATCTGTTCACGGCAGATAGAATGGTGGTATATGTCTGCTGCGTATTGATATGTATAATACTCGCATGTCTGTATGTATTGGTCGTTAGCGTCACAGGGCACTGAATCGCACCGTTATAGTGATACATGTAGTCTGGTTCGTGTCAATAAAAGGATTGTCCGACGTCGTGTGGTTCGTTGTGCAACTGGGTTGACATTGCTTTTATTATTTCATGGAAATGCGTGCGGAGCACAGGTGCGCTACGGGCCGCGACAGCGGCGTCGCGCGGCGGTGATACGCTCGGCCTCGCCGCCGTGGTATACCATGGTATCGTGCCGCGCGCGCGTCTGCGACGTAAGCGTGTTACACAACATCCGAATTCCGCGGCGCAGAGAGTACCGAGTGAGTTGCTCTTGGGCGACGTCTTGATACATACCGCTGTGGGAGTTGTCGACCGCGATCGCCGTCGACAACACGTCCGGTCGGCAGTTCTCGTGCTCTAGCGCCAGCAGGCGCTCGAGACCGTCCGTCTGCAGGAAGCGATTGCGATTTTTTTCCAGACACTGTATAACGAGTGCGAGCGCCCAGCATATGGTAACGAGAAGTTTGATCTCCAGTGGGTGTGCGCGCAGCATGTGCAATAACACGTCTATCACACCCGCACGGCCCGCTGTCTCGCACGCCTCGTAGTGCACCGTGCCGGTCTTGCATGCTTGAGGATAGAACGACTTCCACATAAAATTAGAAATCCCGTACTGGAGGTCGACGTCCTCGTCACAAAGCCGCGCGTGCCGCAGCATGCGCTCCACATTCGTCGTGCCGTCCAGGTCCGCAGCGCACATGAACAACACCCTATCAGCGACGCTCGACGGAGCGTCTAACAACCCCTTCATCTCCCATTTGAACCGCCGGTGCGTGCGCACGGTCTCAACAAACTGGCCGTCCGCCAGGAGCGCCCGCACCGCGCGCGAGCAGCCCCGGCTCGCCTGCGCCAGCATGCACACGCGCCCCAGCCCGGCCTCCGTCATGTTAATTCGCTGAAGCACGCAGAGCAGCGAGTCGTCGTCGGCGTCGAGTGCGGGCGGCGCGTGGCACGTCATACTGGTTGGGTGATTTTCGAACGCTTGCCAGTGTCCTTATATATATACCCAGCACAGAGCGTTACGTCGGGCCGTTTTTTCGAATATACCAGTCTAGTACTATGTCTCGCGCTCTATGTCTGTCAGTAACGATTCATGTGCTGGATGTGGGTGCGCACTCCAAAATAGAACAAAACGCCATTCTTCTATGCTCTGTAGACCCCTCAATCCCTGACAGACAAGCATTTGGTCGCCATTGTTCATTGTCTTTTATACGTTATCGGAAATCCGGACCGCACAGGAGCGGTGGGGACCGCAGAGGAGCGAGCAGGAGCAGAACAGATCAAGAGCCGCCCGTATAAAGGCCGTCGCGCGTGTGTACGATGATACACAGTTTGTCCGTCCTTGAGCATCTGATACGGACTACGCGGCTGGACGAATACAGGGCACGCTACTTCCTCGATAAATGCGCATTCCACTGGCGCTGCGACTGGGAAACGTTCAAACGCGTAATTGCGCCGTCGATAACCGACGACGAAATTCGCGTCTACACGCGCGATCTCCAAGCTCTCTCCGAGCATGAAATCCGCTCCGCCTGGGACGCCTGTGTCCGTGCGTATCGACCCGCGCTGCCAGCAGCGCCCGCTCGACCAGGAACACGTAGTCTGTGCCGGACGGCACATACGGTTACAGCAGCGTGTGGAACAACGCGACGTGCGAGTGCTTCATCGCAGCGACTCTCAACCCGGACATGAAGGCGCACATGGAAGATGTCTTGCATTCCCCATTCCTGGGGGTGCGCCCGGTGCCCTGGGTGGATATCCATCCCCTGTACGGCGACTGCATCGTGTTTATGCGCCACCCGGAGACCGTTGAATAGACCGAGCGCCGGCGGGGGCCGCCCCCCACACCGAGGAGGTTTTCAAGGCTCAGGACGCCGGCGACCCGAGCCCTGCCCCTAAAACAAACGAGGCCGAGAGAATAAAACAAACAAACAAATCAATCTGGTGGTGTACATATGTATATATACGTATAGAGTGCACGGTGTTGAACAGTGTTTAATCGGTAGTATCGGATCAAACGCGCGCACGCGGTGCGGTGCACTTCACTCGGCGTCCGAGTCGAGACCCGCGTCGTACTCGAGATTCTCCACACATACAAGCATGCGTCCTGGGACCAGGGTTTGGTAGTGCGTAAAGCTGGCGAGGCGCAGATGGGTGTATTTTGCCATCATGTCGTCGTCGTAGCGCTTGTCGCGGGGCGTCTGCGCCCTGGCAGCTCGAATACGCATCAGCTGCGGCTTGTCTCCGCGATAGCCATCGTCGATTTTTGGGACGGGGGGGTCCGTTGCCAAGACCGGGTCGAGCATGACGTTCCGTACCCAGATGCACACGGTACAATGACAGGCAAACATCGAACAGCAGCAATCATGGATGCTACCGTCGCATCGCGAGCACACGCCCACGCAGCAGCCCACACGCCGCCCGACGACGATCTCGTGGGCGTGCACGCTGGCCAGTAAGCCTGCCGAAGCTTGGTACTGCTCGACAAGAGCTTGTATGCCGAAATGCGTCGCCATACTCTCCTTGTACGTCTTATGCGCCCATTTGTTTACGAGACGGAGCTTAAAAATCGCCTCGCAGGCGACGGCAACCTCGTCAGGCACGCTCGGCGTCACCTCTAGCTGCTCCAGCAACGGCGCGTCCAGACAGTCGCACGTCGCGAAGTGGAAACAGGCCGCGCAAAAGCCGTCCTCGCCGGTGGCGGGCTCTGCGGCAGCCGGACAGGCGCATCGCAGCTTCCTACGGCAGAAACAATGGCCAGGACGACCAGGGTATAGCCAATTTATTTCGTCAATCCGCTGCGAAGCCTTCGCTTTGAACGCCGGGAGCAGCTCGCGCATCAGGGGGAATACAGCGTCGAGCTGTTGCATGAGAAAGAGTGTGAATGCGATGGACCTGTCCATTTCCATGGTGTGGTGTGGTGTGTGCGCCGGGCAGTGACGCCTTATATAGCGTGCTGGAGCGAGACGCTCGTGCGTCTCGCTGGAAACAGTACACGGACGCGCGCCGAGACACGGGTCGGGCCACAGACGCAAAGCGGACAGCAAAGGATCGGCCTGTATTATTTAGGTATGTGCGTCGAAGAGGTTGATGCGTACAGGGGCATTTGACGTGTCGTTTAGGAACGTCAAAATCAAACACATGTCCACGCAGTCGAAGCGTATTGTAACGCGCGACGACACCGCGACGGAGAAAAGTCTCAAACAGTCTCTGGAGGTGTCGCAGAGCGTCCCCGTATCTCTACCGGTCCCCGCGTCTCCGCCCTCTTTGGACCGCCTCGTGATGAGCTGCGCGCGCATTTGCGTACCGGTGGTGTGCTGCGTGCTGGCAGTGTACAGCGTGTCTACAACGCTCCCGTACATGGGCACTCTCATAAACATCGTCGCGCTCGAGATGACGCCCGTCGCCGTGCTGTTCCAACACACAGCACCGTCGCACATCGCCTGCTGCACCGCGCTGATCGCGGTGTGCGCGTGCGCATCGCTCTTTGCATCCCCGGACTCTATGCGACAGTCGTTCATGGGCTACCCGATGTATGTGGCGCTGGTACTGGTTCTGGCGCTGCTCGCTTTCACGCCCGTGCCTGTCGTACACGATACCGTGCAGATTGTCCGGCTCCGTGCCGTCGACCTACTGGTCGTGGTGTTCACTTACATGGCGGTGCTCAGCGCCCTCCTCATGCGCCACCTGCTCTATCACCAGACACGCGTGGTGCAGGTGACCGAGTTCATGCTGCTGGTGCTCTTCGCGTGTACGTGCGGATTCCTGCTGCACCGGCTCGGGACACCGGTGGCGTTGTGACTCGCGCAACGGTTGAAATCCGCGGCCTCAGAGACCATGGATGTGTGTGTATGTGATTACGTTAGATTTATTAAATAAAAGTGATACGCCGCGGCGTCTTCAGACCAAAGGTTCAGTTGCCGTTCTCGAGCTCCAGGGGCTTGCGGATGACGGCGGGCGCGGACGTCTTGTGCTTGCGCGCCGCACCGATCATCGCCAGCTCGGCCAGGTCGTTCTCGGTAGGCAGAGCAGCGTTCTGGCCACTCGAATGGGTGACGATGTCAGCGTCCAGCGCGTCGTTCCAGCCAACCCGGACGGCGAAGGCAACAGACACGGCGTTCATCAGCTTGGTGAACGTGGCCTTGCCATAGACGCTGTTGTCCTGACCGGCGTTGAACGCCACGCTCATGTAGCCGCCCTCCAGGTACTTGTCGCCGGGAGTGCAGGGAAACTGGGAGTGCGCTGGGTCACCGCCACGCATCACAGGGCCGCCGCCACGCATCACCGGTCCGCCGATGCCGCGTGTCGCGCCACCGCTGCGTGTCGTACCACCGCCACGCATGACAGGCGCCTCGACCTCCTTCTCCTTGGCGAGCAGGAAATTCATCGTCCAGGTGCCAGAATCGAGGTTGGCGTGCTTGGCAATGTCGTCGTGGTGGGCATTTGCACCGAGTGCAGCAACCCCGAAACTCTCGCCACCGACGATGCTCGCCAGTACAATGGTGGTGTCTGCATGCTTGTTCAACTTGCAGTAAAGCATCTGCACAGCGGCGGGGTTGGTGGTCGCGGTGTTGGCGTGCATAGAGACGGCGATGTGTGTGGCGTCAAGATACCTCGCATCCTCGCCCTCTACGACAACCACCATGGCGATCTGCGTGGCAGCGGGGGCTAGGACGGAATTCCGTCCGTCTTTTTGCGTCGTGACGAATGGTGTGACGTCCCGGGCACTCATCTTGGCGGACTCCTTCGAGCCGTCGTGAGAGCCAATGGTGACGCGAATAGGCAGCGACACGTTGTTGTATCCGATGGTGGCCTCGAACGCACGGCCGGTGTAATCGATCTTGACAGTGGCATGACCGGACATTTCAAATTAATTTTTGCCCGAAAACACGACTCGTTCTATATAGTCGCGCTACACTGACGAACGCGAAACAGTAACGAAACGCCCCATTGCTACATTTAACTCCCGATAACGTCATAACGCTAAATTCAGAATACAATAACGCCGTTGTGATATATTCGAGATCCGTTACTATTACTTTTTGTAAAGCCAGTGCGTAACGTCGATGCGAGTGGGAGATATAAAAGACAGATTGAATTCGAGCACTTGGTGCCGTCGGCATGTCCCAACTTCGGTCGCTCGAGAAGCGTTTCGACAGCCCCGGTTATCACATGCCCGAGTTGCTGAGGGTCGCGTTCACAATGGGAACACACGCGCGCCTCGGCGGTGCATGTAAACACATTGAGATGCCTGACGAATTGGTGAGGCGGGTGCTCGAGATATGCGCGGCGCTGCCCCGCGTCCCGCGCGGAGCCCCCACCGCGCCACTGCTCGCGGTCCCGCTGTACCAGCCGGATCTACAGACGTTCATACAGGAGACGCGCGCGCTGGCGCCGAACGACCTGTGGATCACTGGTCCATTCCGCTTCCACGCCGACCCGCATCCCCACAACGGGAATCCTGCCTTCGAGGCTGGTTCCTGGCCTGAAGGCCCGACACTTTTGTGGCGAGACACCGCATACTCTACCGCTGCCCTTCCGGACGGACAGGAATCGTATCTCATAGTTGTGCAAATCCACTTCTCTGTCCCAGTGCTGCCCGTCGGAGACGACGGCATGGTCGATCTCTCGGGGCTGCCCAACGTCTGGCGATCCGCCGCGAAGCTTCCTGGTCTCCGCGTGCCGCTCACAGAGTATACCGAACTGATACCGGGGGGGTACAACCACAACCTTGAAATGCTACACGGTGGTATTCTCCAGTACAAGCGCATCGTGCAAGGAAACGCGTCCACTACCCTGCGTGATGTCTGGCACGCCACCGCGCATGCGGAGGGCTGGGGCGCGTGTCTAGCACAATACGATCGGCACTTCCCTGGCGACCTTGGCGACCGGACCGTGGCCGCGCACATGGAGCACATAGCGCCCGATAGCGATAGCGAGAACGATGACTTCGTCACCGACGAAGAAATTGTATTCTACAGGGAGGGGGGGGGCTATGTTGTCGAGTTAACGTTTCCGTGCGTGTAGAGTCTCCCGCCGTTTATATGCTAATAAACAATACGAAAACAGACACAACCAATAACAAACGCACTCGCCATAGAAGAGTGTGTACCAAATCCGAGAGTTCGTATTTTCACCTTTGACGTGTTCGTAGGATGAACGAGTTTAGATATGTTCCACACATTTTCGAAAGTTGTACGACAGAAAAATCAGGGGCATCTCGGAGCGAGGGGCGGGGAGGGGGCGGGGAGGAGAGGCGCAACAATCCGAAGCGTTGCGATTTTCAGTCTCGGCGTTATTACCAGCGACTTAAGTGGTACTAAGTTAGTATTGATAATGGTTGACTAATAGTTAGTATTCCAAATTCCGCGGAATTCCAAATACAAATTAGTACGACCAAATTAGTCATACTAATTTGTATTCATAATCCCGCGGGATCCCTAATACTAACTATCAGTCAACTATTATCAATACTAATTTAGTACCATTAAGTCGCTGGTACTAACATTTGACTGAGTTTAGGGTTCCCAAACCATATGCCATTTGTCGCGAACCAAATGGAGGGGCAACAATCCGAAGCGTTGTGGTTTCGTCAGTCAATGTGAT
>ENA-ORXF01000765-ORXF01000765.1-marine-metagenome-genome-assembly--contig:-NODE-765-length-21990-cov-5.414503_pt1 | contig 21990 bp, 9 predicted proteins | sample MGYA00237864_ERZ511476 | MGnify/ENA primary metagenome ERZ511476 (study PRJEB26306, sample SAMN06343908) | marine metagenome | isolation source: coastal waters | place: Atlantic Ocean: West Antarctic...
TAGCCTCACAGAACGCTGTAGCGTACGCAAACGGCGTTGCCTACTGGATGGGTAAAGATAAGTTTTACAAGTACGACGGACGCACACAGCCGCTACCTTGCGACCTACGTAAATACGTGTTTACCGATTTTAACCCAGAACAGTTTGACCAAGTGTTTGCAGGTACTAATGAAGCATTTAATGAGGTGTGGTGGTTTTATTGTTCTGCAAGTGCGGTCACTGCCGACAGCTACGTAGTCTATAACTACCTAGATCACATATGGTACTACGGGTCTATGGCGCGTTCCGCATGGCTAGACTCGGGACTTCGGGCATTTCCATTAGCAGCTACGTTTAACAACGTACTGATAGAACACGAAAAGGGTATTGACGACAACGAAACAGCTTCGACTGCTGCCATACCTGCGTTTATAACCTCTGCTGAATTTGATCTTGAAGATGGCCACCAATTTGCGCTTGTCTCTAGGTTGATACCAGACGTGTCTTTTGAGGGGTCCACAGGCAGCGGCCCTACAATAAATATGACGTTGTTGCCTTTAAACTCTTCAGGGTCTGGGTTTAACTCACCTACCTCTGAGAGCGGCGTAAATACAGGGGCGGTAGTCCGCAGTGCTAGCTCTCCGGTTGACGTGTACACCAGTCAAATACACACACGCGTACGTGGTAGGCAGATGGCCATGAAAATTGAATCTTCTACTATAGGCGTGCAGTGGCAGCTAGGTTCGCCTAGACTTGACATGCGCCCTGATGGGAGACGCTAATGGCTAATAACAACCACGTCGTAGGGTTTCGTGCGCCAGCGTTGCCGTACCCCCCTGAAGAGTATGAACCGTTTCAGTTTGAAGAGTTTAATAAAGTCTTGCGGCTGTACTTTAACCAAGTAGATACTGCACTACGGGATAAAGCCTTAGCACGGCAATCTGAAGCTATAGGGTGGTTTATAGGCTAATGGCTAACGTATATGTAAACGCTAAAAAAGACGTTACAGCGAGTGCCGCAGTGCTCTATACCTGTAGCGCAGGGACAACAGGCATAGTAAAGTCTATCCTAGTATCGGAGTATAGTGGCAACGCAGACACTATAACGGTTACCCTGACCAATGGATCAACTGTGTTTAGTCTGTTCAAGGTTAAAGCAGTGGGCGCTAACGCTACCGTAGAATTGTTGACCGCTCCGCTTGTTGTGGGCGCTACGGAGATACTTAAAGTGACCGCCGCTACTGCTAACAGGTTACACGTTGTAGCTAGTATTTTGGAGGTAACTTAATTTGAAACGTTTCACCGTTGTTGATAGCACTAAGACTAAGTTGTCTGCTCCTGAAATACTTATGAGGTCGGTAGATCAGGCAAATACAGGTTCGGATATGGACAAACTGCCTCTTCCAACAAAGATGGCTGTTGTAGCCAAACAAATAGCAATGCCCGGATCAGAAGTTGTGCATGTAGGTAACTCGGTGTTTGTTGGCAATATTGGTGAAGGTAACCTCAAGACACATATGCACTTTTACGGCAACAACTTAGATACTGGGGCTAACTACGTAAAAAACATTGTTAAATTTATAGAAAAACTTAAACAAAAAGGCATAACACATGCCACTACAGATATTACACCAAACCCCCCAAAAATAATTGATATAGTTAACAAAGTGATAGACCAGCTTAACGAGTTAGGTATGCAGGCTTTTTTAGGTGCAAATAAGGACAAAACTTATTACAGGCTATACGTTCGATTGGCTCCTAAAACAAAGGAACCTGTCTAATGAGTTGGGTTGTCAATAAATTTAAAGATGAGGTCCTCGACCCTATTCTTGGCGTAGGTCAGAATTTGGTAGATTTTGCTGTTGATGAGGTTATTGATCCCATACTTACGGCAGTTAGTAGCATTGTAGAATACGCCTTAGACAACCCTATTGAAGCGGTGGCAATGATAGCTGCTGCCTATTTTAGCGGGGGTTTATCACTGCCGCAACAAGCAGCGCTTGTAGGGGTGGGGTCTGGAACACAGGCGCTTGTTGACGGGGAAAGCCTTGAGGACGCAGTAAAAGCCGCAGTAATATCCAGTGCTACGGCTTTTGCGGGGTCTACTGTCTCTACGTTCATAAATCCCAGCGTTACCGAGGCTACTCAATCTGTACTAGGTAACACACAATTATCATCCACAGTATCTACAGCAATTACTAAAGGCGCTACAAGCGCAACAAAAACGTATATCCAGACAGGTGATTTAGACGCTGCGGGTAAATCTTTTCTAGCATCTGCGGCTGTATCTGTTGGTTCAGACGCTGTAGATGCAGGTACAACGGTTGCAAACAGGAAGTTAGGTATAAATGCAGCCGCTGATGACATTATGGGTAACGTGGGGCAGGCGTTAGAAGATTCAAGCTTAGGAGCTTCTGTTAATGATTTATCTACCGGAGTTAGTAATGCTTTAAAAGCGGGTATTGCTGCGGAGTTAACTGGACAAGATGTGTCTAGCGCTATGCTTAGAGCCTCTACAGGCAGTATTCTTGAAGCTGTAGGTAGTGCTGATTTTGTTGAAAGATATGTAGGTGATGAAGGGTTTATAAGCGGAATTGTAGACAAATACGTTCCCGTAGCTGAATACATGCAGGGCGTTGTTGACAATTTTAAAACTTCGGCTGGTGAAAACCTTACTGACGCACAAATAAAAATATTAACAGATTCTACCGTTGCTGCATGGGACATGGCAAGGCAAGGCAACCCCGAGTTGGCAGGTGAGACGTTCTTTGGTAAAGATGGGTTGGGTAAACTTGGATACGATTATATAGAAGACATCCTTACTGACCCTATAAACAACGCGTTAGATAGTATTACAGGCACTTACGATGCAACCGTGGAAGCTGCTACAAATTTAAACGAGGCCGATATTGCATATCAAGCGTTGTTTGCTCCGTTAGAAGGTCTTGTGGCAACACGAGATGCTGCACTTGATACATTTAATGCTAATAACACCCAAGCAAACGCTAACGCGTATAACACTGCAAACGCAGCGGTTAAAACTCAAAATGACAAAGTAATCGCTGAACAAGATGGGCTTCTAGCTGCCCTAAATACCGCAACAACTGCATACAATACTGCCTATCAGTATGTAATGTCAGACGTGGAAAACCTAGACGCGGAACAAATAAAAATGAGTGACGCAGCAATTAAAGCTGCAGTAGAGGCAACTGTACCAAACTTTAGCTCTCAGAGTCATAAAGAGTTCTACGGTCTTGAAAACGATGCAGATGCCCACAAACACTATCTTTTAGACGGGCAGAAGGGGCCGGGGTCTAAAACTGAAGCAGAAGCCGCATTAGACCAAATTAGGTTGTCTACTGTACAGAGTGCCCTAGCTGCAAAAGGAATACCGCTTGACGCTCTTAAACCGGGGCAGTTAGCTTCGTATCTTGCGTACGCAGATAAAGAAATAAAAAGCGTAGCGAGCATTACAGGATTAGACACTGAAGTATTTGCTAACAATATGGTTACCGCTGCAGCGTTAACTCCTGAACTGACTACCGCACTAAAAGATGCAGGGTTTATACCGCAATCTACCGACGAATATAACATGTTTTTAACTGGGGAATACGTAAAGCTAGACGTTATACGAAACCCTAATGATGGTGGTGACGGGTCTAACGTGTTTATACCCACTACGTACCCCGATGGCGTAGGCATGTCTGCCGAAGATGTGCTAGGTATGATAACGGACGCGGGGTTTTCAGCGGACAATATAGTTAACGTAGGTGGTGAGTTTTATAATAGACCCGGCAGTGGCGCAAAGTCACGGCCGGGTGGTGGTAGCGCTAATATTAGCGTGTTTGATAAACCTGATATTGAATCTGTAAATACGGCTGTATTGCTAGGCGATGTTCCTACGCCTACATTAGACACTGTGGCCTTGGGAGAAGGTGTTGACATTAACGCGCTTCTTAACGGGGGCGCAACGCTAGTTAACACTGGCGGAAAGTTGTCATGGGAGTTAGCTACTACTCAACAGGCGGCAATAGGTAAAAATACTAATCTAAACAACGTGTTAGGGCAAAAAGACAAAACAATGTACCCCGATGGTACGTTAATACCAACTACTGCGTCTGCAACCCTGTTACCAGCGGTTACTTTTACAAACCAGTACGGTGCAGGGAACGTTGACACGTTTGTGTTTAATACCGAGTATATGGAAACTGGCGAAGATGGGGTTCGTCGCTTTACGTCTGTTCCGCCCTTTGCGGCTTCTCTTAGCGAAGATAAAACTCAAGCCTATAACGCAGATGGTCAAGTAATAGGTGTAATTGATTCTAGTCCTTTGATGGCTAGCACCATTGCAGGTATGACCGACGATCAAGGTAAAAACTTTGACAACGCTACAAATTCAAACTTCCATAAAGCCCTTGTTAGTTTTTACACGCGAATCCGGGCCTCTTTTTCGACTGAAGAAAACAAAGATACTTGGGATAATGCAGCTAGTTTATTCCTTCAAGCTGGCGGTGGATTGGTAGATGCTGTAGCAGGGTTGGATGTATTAAAAAAAGAATACCCCGATACAAATTTTAGCGCTTATGCAGATTATATTCTTTCTGCGTCCGATAACATACAAAGTGTCGAATGGAGACAGAACGCTCCTAAAATTGAAGTGTTAAAGATGGCACCTTTAAACGCATGGTACGAGGCAAATCCGGGCGAAGAACCAAACCCGTTAGATGCTGCAGCAATGTATTTGGAAGGTGTGTACGGCGCACAAGAAAAATATCCAACACAAGCGTTGTCTGAGATTGCCGTGGAGATACTTCAAGAAGGACCGTTGCTAGGTATAGCAAAATTCTCTCAACTTCTTACAAAAAGTGCTGTATATGCAGCCTCAAAAAACGCAGCAAAAACCCTTGGTAATTTAGTTGGTATGGGAACTGCTGGTGCACTTAATATAGCTGAAGCAGCAGGGGCCACGGCAAACGGCACGTACGATACAGTTTACGCGGCTAAATTAAAAAAACTTGGTGTAACTGCAGAAACTGCTACGCCTGAACAGCTACAAGCTGCGCATAAAATAGCGGCAGAAGCCGGTCAGCATTCTGGAACTATAGCAGGTTTGACTACCGCAGTGCTATTTGCAGGGGGGCAGGGAAGTGCGTTAGATAGCCTTCTTATTGGAACTAGCAAAAGTACTACCGCCAAAAGTATATTAACTCAATTTAGCACTAATGTTTTAGACCTTGCGGGGGCTATAGCTAGCGAAAGCGTTTCTGAAACAATAGAAGAAATTTTGCCTCAAATATCTACAGACGCGTACTTGCGGTCAATAGACCCTAGTTACGTGCGGGGGTATGATAATGTTGCGAGGGCGGGTGTAGATGCTTTCATAATCGGGGGGGCTGTTACCGGAACTCTTGGATCGCCTACCCTGCTTAACCTAACAATGGAGACTGCCCAAGCAAAGATAGCTGCGGGTAATATACTACACACCATTGCAGGAGGTATAACTTCCACGGGTAATGTTATTGCAGATGTGCTTACTAAAATAAACGCTAGTGTGATGAACGTGTTTAAAACCACGTCTACAGCAGAAGAAGCTACCACAGCGCTTAACGAGCTTGGTCTTACTGACACTGTGGTACTGAACAATGTGCTTAACTCCACGTACGATACCATGTACGTCAGCACTAACGAAGCCGCCAAAATATTTAAAGACACGCAGCCGGGGTTTATACCGACAAAAGACGAAATTGAATCGTTTGTGTCAAAACGGGCTGAGTCTGACGTTGCTACCGCTGTAGCCCAGTACATAGACCCAAGGTTCTTAGATGCTGACGAGGTAAAAGCCGCAGCGCTGGAAGAGGGTTTAGCACTAACTACAGAACAAGCTCTGCAATACACAAAACAAGCTGGTAACGACGACGAAGATTTTGATGAAGCCGCTGCTATAACGGCGCTTAGAACTGAATTAGACCCTCAAGGTACGTCAAAACAAGATATTAGAGACAAAATTGCGGCACAAGATGAACCGTACGACGCAAGTGATAACGAAATCACTACTTTGTTTGACCAAGGAATAACCGATGGGGGAGTATCTGATACCGCACTAGACGAACTTTTGTTTGGGGAAAACGGGTTTGTTAACGTACGGCAAATTACTAAAGATGAAGCCCGAATTGCGTTAGCAGCTCAAAATAATTATGATCCTAGTGATGAAGATATTGCGGCGTTTACAAAACAACACAAAGATATATCCCGCGATATACTGAGAGCTTCTGTCGGGTTAGGTGAATTTGATGGTCTTACTAAAGAAGAAAAAGCGGCAAAAACACCAGAGTATGATATAAATAATGACGGCAAATTAACTACGGAGGACGCGGTGCTAGCTTCGCAACAAGGCACTGACTTTACCGACGCTACACTAGCAGGTGTTGAATCTTATGTAGATTTACGACAGGTTGACGAAGCCGAAGCGATTGCGGCGTACGCTGCACTAGGGATAGAAAACCCTCAACCTGCTGATATAGCTCTTCTTGTAGGAGATAACCTTGAAAGCGGCCTTGCCGCCGCAGCAGAAGCTAATCTACCAACAGCGCGGTACAACTCTCTTGTAGATGTGTTCAACAACATTGAGGTTGGTTTGGACGCCACAGAAGTTGGAACTGCTATAACAACCGCATTGACTGGGTTTGACAATCTTAGCGCTGCAGAAGTAGAAACTGCTATAACAACCGCGTTAGCTGGACGAAATAATCTTTCCCCAAACGATGTTGCGGAAATTACGACGGGGATTGTAGGTGAACCCGCAGGGCAAGACGACGCGGGTAACGACGTTGCTGCTACTGGGCTATACGCTAAAATAGAAAACGAAATTAATACTGCGGTAGGCGCACCTGCTACTTACATTACTAATGCCGATGGCACTCAAATTGTTGATCAAGAAGCTACTGGGGTATACGCCAAGATAGCCGAAGTTAACGAAGCAGTTGTGTCGGGTAATATAACTACCGTTGAAGCCCTTGCACTTATCGGTGCCCCCGCTGCAGCCGTAGACAACCCTAACACTGAAGTAGACGAAACAATAGCTACTGGGGTGTACGCTGATATAGCTGGCCTAAACAATCTTTCAGAAGCTGACGTACAAGGCATCATAGGTAAACCCGCAAGTGAGACCACCGACAACGTTGCTACCGGGGTGTACGCTAATTTAGATACTATCAACACCAAGTTAGCCGAACTTAACAATCTCTCTGAACAAAATGTTACCGACATTACAAACGAAATTGTAGGTAGACCTGCTGCAGCCGTAGACAACCCTGACACTGAAGTAGACGAAACAGTAGCTACTGGGGTGTACGCGGAACTAGAAGCGTTGGGTCTAACAACGGCGCAAACAGCAGATTTTATCGGCGCTCCTGCAGGTATAGACGGGTTTGGTAATCCCATTGATGCTACTGGGGTGTACGCTAAATTAACCACTCTTGATGCGGATATGTTAACTGAGGGTGACGTACAAGGCATCACAACAGATATTGTAGGCGCACCTGCAGGGCAAGATACCGAGGGTAACGATGTCCCTGCCTCTGGAATATACGCAGATATTGATGTAATTGCTGGTAATGTTGATACCCTTACGGACACCATAGGCGTAGCAGATGCAGGTGACCCTGATACTGTTGGGGCGGACCCCACAGGTTTGTTTGCCACTATTGCCGCCTATGAAAACGCGGGTATCGGTCGTGATGACGCAATAGCTAAAGCTGTAGATGACTTGGCTAAAGCAGGTGTTGCGGATAAAGCAGATTTGTTAGCTGCTGTAGGAGACCCCGGTGTTGCAGATAATCCCAACACTCCTGACGTAAACGAGTATGTAGCACCTTCAGGAATATACACAGCCCTAAACACCATTAACGCTGGGGTTGGTGCCCTTAGCGGGGATGTTGGTGACCTTAGCGGGGATGTTGGTGACGTATCAGATACTCTGGGCGCACCTGCTACCTACATTACGGATGCCAATGGTGATTTAGTCATTGACCAAGAAGCTACTGGCTTGTTTGCTACTATCGCCGCCAATGAGGCTTTGGGCCTAAGCCGTGATGAAGCTACAGCCGCAGCGGTAACTCAGTTATCCACGGATTTGGGAACTACAGAAACTACTCTATTAACGGCTCTGGGTACAACAGAGACTAATCTTACAAAAACAATAGGCGACACTGAAACTAGACTTACAACAGCAGTAGGCGACGTTGAGACTAGACTTACAGCAGCAGTAGGCGACGTTGAGACTAACCTTGGCGCTAACATACAGACGGTGGCTGATTTTGTTGGTAAGCCTGCATCCAATGTCACTCAAGACGACATTGATTTTGTCGTAGATTTAGTAGCGCAAAACGTTGTTGCTAACGAACAAGTTGCCACTGAACAACAAATTCTTGACTACGACGTGACGGGTGATGGTGCGGTAGATCAGTCTGACGTTAACCTGTTAACAGGCTATTTTGGTGGAGATACGACCACTGCGCTAGCCGACACGTCTATGTTTAACCCTGCTACGGGACTGTATTTACAACAGGAACAAGATACACAGACTACCCTAGACGCTATCACGGATATGAACACCGACATAAACACGCAAATAGACACACAGACCCAACAAGCAAACTTTAACAATTTTAGAGACCTATTATCTAATGCGAGTGATCTAGGTGGACAACGTGTTGATGTAAAATCAGGCGATAAGGTAAACCTAGACTACTTATACGACTTTAGTGATATATTTGCTACGCCTGACCAAGCTGCTTTGTTTGGCAGTCCGTACGGTCCTTCTCCTAGAGGAAACCCACGTGGAGGTACTTTTGCACAGGGTGGACAAGTTGAAGACGAAAATGATATGCTATTAAGATTACTTGGAGAAATGTAATGGCTACTTGGTTTGACAGCATACTAAAAAATTTTACTGGTAGTGACGGTGATACAGACCTGTTAAGGGGATTGCTTACCACTGGCGGTGGTTATCTTATGAACGATGCGTTCAAAGCAGAAATCCCTAAAACAGGCTATCAAGGTGATATTCCTAGTTATGAGGTACAGCGTGATGTTGTGCCCGGCACTTATAATCCTGACAGAAGAGCTGGAAGCGGGGGGCAGCGTTACTTTACGGATACGCAGTACAACCCTAAATCTGAAACTCCTGCCGCACCTATGTCTGCTGAAGGGCTGGCTGCGTTAAATAAAGCTAACCCCGCACAACAAAGACGCCCCGGTGGGCCAAGGGCCAGTATGGCCGCACCTATATTACCCGCAGAAGAAATTACTACTATGGCCGCAGGTGGTATTGCGCAATTAAAACAAGGTAAGTACCTTGACGGTAAGACAGACGGTATGGCTGATAAAGTCCCTGCGTCTATTGAAGGTGAACAAGAAGCTCGTTTAAGTGATGGCGAGTTTGTTATCCCTGCAGATGTTGTAAGTCACCTCGGTAACGGTAACTCCGATGCAGGCGCAAAAGTCCTTGAAGATATGATGTCTCGTGTACGTAAAGAGCGCACAGGCAATTCTAAACAAGGCAAACAAATTAACCCTAAAAAATTCTTACCCGCGTGAGGTGAACCATGGCAGTTACTACTGAACAAGATATTACGTCTCCTCTTGATACATTAGGAGGTGGGAGCGATATTGTAGGGGCAAATACGGGGCGTGAGTCCTCGCTGTCAAATTACGCAGGTCCATACGTTACGGACATGCTTGGTAAAGGTCAGGCATTAGCCGACGAAGGTTATAACGCTTATATGGGGCCGCTTACGGCAGGGGCATCTGGCCTTGAGGAACAAGCGTTTGCAGGGTTGGCAGGGTTGGCAGACTCATTTAGTCCTAGCGGCATGGGTACGGGCGGGTACGAGACACAACAGTTTACGGATGCTAATGTACAACAATACATGAACCCCTACCTTATGGGGTCGTTACAGCCGCAGATTGATGAAGCGCGTAGGCAGTCAGAGATAGATCGTGTCTCTAACGCGTCACGTATGACGCAAGCAGGGTCGTTTGGGGGGTCACGTCAGGCTGTGTTAGACGCACAGAACCAAGGCAACTTACAGCGAAACCTGTCGGGAATTATCGGTACGGGGTATCGTGACGCTTACGATAAAGCTACTAACCAGTTTAACACTGAACAAGACCGTGGGATGACCGCGCAAGACAAGATTAACACGTATGGTATGGAAGGTCTGGGCGCACTTACTGACCTTGGGGGCATTCAACGAGATATTGAATCTGAAGGCATAACAGCCGACAGACTACAGTTTGAGGAAGAACGTGACTTCCCGTACAAGCAAGTACAGTATATGCAATCTTTACTACAGGGGCTACCTATTGAGGCACAGTCTTTCTCCTACGCAGCACCTAGCAAGTTGTCTGAAATATTAGCTGGCTCTGGGGGTTTAGATGCTTTGTATGAAAAATTATTTCCTAGCGGCGACCTTATGAGTGATGTCGGCGGTGCCACGGTGCCTAAAAACGAAGACGAAAAAGATGATAACTTAGACGCGTTTACAGGGACAACGCCTTATGGAAGCTGATTTTACAGGTGGACTTAACTCCTTAGTCACAAAAGCAGCCGAGCCTATGTACGGTATGGACACTGGCGTGCTGCAGAAAAAAGCAAAAATTGCTGGCGCTACTATGGATGGCATTGTTGTAAGTAAAGCCTTACAGCTAAAACAACAGGCTAAATCCGCGTTAGAAGCAGAAAATCAACCTAATCCTGACACTATTGTAGCGCAAAATGAGAAAGCGCTGATGGATGGTATAAAACAAGACATGGGTAGTTCTCTTGGCGAACTAACAAAACAAACGGCTGGCACTTTAAATACTAAAAACGTGCAACAGAAAAAGAACATGCAGCGTATGGCGCAAGGCAGTCCGCAAGGGCTAGGCGCACTAGCAGGGGGTCAACGCCCTCAAGCACGTCCGCAGCCCCGCCCACAGCCACAAGGTGCAGGTCTTGCTAACGCACGTATGATGCAGGCTGCTCAAGGTGCCCCTGTCCGTCGCATGGCTCAAGGTGGCATTGTTGGGTTTGCTGAAGGTGGTAAAACTAATAAAGAACTTGGTTTTGGTGGTCGAGCGCGCGCACGAATTGAAGACCTTGGTATAACTAAACAACAGTTTGATGCTATGAACGCAGATCAAAAACAAAAAATTGTGCAATTAATTAACGACCGTAATAACATGGCCGCTTTTGGCAATACAATGGCTATACCGTTTGCAGTGGGGGCAGATGCTCTATCTGCTCCTTCTATTTTTGCTAAAAACGCCGGTAATTATTTAGCCGAGACTAGGGTAGGACAAGCTCTTGGTTTATCTGACCCTGCACAAGGCCCGGCAGAGCGCATACCTTATGGAGGAGTAACAAGTGCGTTACAAGATCGCGCAAACACAAATCTTAGCACGTTGCGCTTTCCTGCTGCTACTTTAAGTTCAGACCAACTAAGTAACATGTTACCTGCTGGTACACCGCCTGTTAATCCTAATATGCCTCCACCTCAAACAGGCGCAACACCTTTTGGCCCTAATTCTCCTGTCCCAACACCTGCTCTTCCTGCTCCTGCACCTGCAGTAACCAAAGATATTACTCCTAGTGCTGGTGGACTTGGCGGGTTAGCGGCTACACCACAAGTTGCTGGCACTGTCGCTGCACCAGACCTTACTACAGCGAACAGAACCAACGTAGATGAGGCAGTGCAAGCGGGATTTGCGCAAGCTGACGCAAACTCTAACCGTGACGAACGCGTTGGTAACATGGAAGAACGTCTTGCTGCGTTAGACAAATACGACAGCGAGACTTACCGAACTCCTGAAGAACAAAGCAGAAGAGAAATTCAATCTTTTTTAGTTGGCATGGGTGGTACAGGCTCGCTTGGCGCTGCTATGCGGGGCGGGTTTTCGGCTATGAGCAAAGAGGAAAATCGTTCTAGGGCTAACGGGCGTAGACGCCTTATGGACAAGTTTAATGCCGAATCTAAAATTGCCACTACAGATAAAGATTTTTCGCAATTAGGGTTAACGTTAGCCACACAACTGGCTGCAAACGCGCAAAATAACGAAAATAATGTTAGAAATAATGTTACTAATATGACCATGGCACAAATGCGTCAAGCCACAGCAGATGCTGATCGTCTAGTTACGCGGGAGAAAACCCTGTTTGACAAAACAGACAAAGAAGCAAGCCGAGAAATAGAGAGAGCAAAAAATGAAAACTACGATAGGCGAACTAGATTGAACTCTGCTACTAAGGTTATGGACCAAGTTGCAGACATTAGATTTGAATTACGTGACAACATGATGGCTTCTAATCAAAGATTAATTGAACTTAATTTTCAATTAGGAGATGCCGAAAAAGACAATGATGCAGAAAAAATGGCCCAAATAGAGGCAGAAATCCAAGTAGAACAAGGGTTAATTGATGTTAAAGTTAACAAAGCAATTAACGATCAAGGTCTGCTTGAAATGGAGTCTACTGCGCGTGCAATTTCTGAGGAACTTATGGACCCTGTAAAAGTTACAAGTGTTAAGAAAAAACCTTAATTTACGAAAGTTTATCTAATGGGTATTTACGAACTTAATCTGTCAGATGGTACGCAAGTTGAGGTTGAAGCGCCAGATGATGTGACTAATGACGAACTATTAAAGTTAGCTCGCAGACAACGCCGTGCTACAAAAGATGTGGCACGACAGGAGAGGCAGGACGCTCGCGCAAGTGATATTGACGCTGAGATGGCTGCATTAAAGCGGACGCCTATACCTGAAGAAACGGGCATGTTGGGTGACCTAGCTAAAGGTTTTGGTGCGGGGTTTGTTGGCACAGGCGAGATGGCTGCGTTGGGTGCGGCTACGCTGCTAAACGAAGAAACAGAAGTCGCTGCTCGTGATAAGATACAGGGTTTTGCAGACGCGATAAAACCTAGTGGTGGCGACAAAGACGACATCTCGTACAAAATTGGGCAGACCTTTGGTTCTATCGCAGGGTTTGCTGCGCCGATTGCTGGTATAGCGGCAGGTATAGCTGCACTACCCGTTGCTGCCCCCACTGCAGCCGTAGCCACAGGTGCTGGTGCGTTGTTAGGTGTTGGTACTGCCGCTGGTGAAGCTAGTGAACGTGCCCGTGCTGCAGGCGCTACAGAAGAACAACGTAACCGCGCTATCCGCACAGCCGCACCGTTTGGTTTGTTAGAGGTTGCACCTCTTGGGCGGTTTATGAAGTCGGTAGACATTCCTGTAATTAGCAACCTTATAGATAAACTTGGTCCCGAAGTAGTTGAAACTGCCGCGCAACGTGTTCAAAATGCTGCTGCAACAGGTGTAGCAGAAGGCGCGCAAGAAGCTGTTTCCGAAATTATCCAGAACCTTGCCGAACGTGGGTATAACCCCGAACGGGAAATTTTATCAGGGTCAGGTGAGTCCGCTGCGCTAGGTGGTGGTGCAGGTGCCGCTATTCAATTCCTTGTTGACGCGTTTACAAACAGTCGCAAAACTGGACCTGCTACAGAGACGGCAGAGCCTACGCAGCTTGAAATGGACTTACAAGGCGGTATTGGCGCTGCTCCACGACCCGGATTACGTACTAACTTTGAAGGCGAACAAGGTGAGATGTTTGCGGACGAGGTTGATTTAGGTCAAGCACCTCAACGTGCAGACGCCCGTCAAACGGAGTTTGACTTTGAAACTGGGTTGCCTTTATCAACCGAATACCCGCAAGCGTTTAGCATTCCGCTAGATACTCTTGACAGTGGAGAATATAACCCCGCAAGCATAAAAGGGTCTAAGCGTTACAAAGACTTAGGCATACCAGACGAAGATACTTTTTTTAAAATACTGCAAGAAAGAAAAACTAAAGAACGCCGTGAGACTGATCTTGTAGATCGCATGCAACAGAAGTTGCTTACAGGCCCAGACGATCTTGGTATACAATTAGATGATGGCATTTATACTGACGTACCATACGCTACTACACGGAAGCAGCGCGAAGAAGTTACTTCCGAAGGAATAGCCAGCCTGATCGCAGCAAATAAAACCAAAGCTGCGGTAATAGAGCAAGCCAAGGCTGAATTACAAAACGATGGCATGATAACGCCTAAAACACGTAGAGATATAGAAGCTAATCTTACACCAAAAGAAGCTGATGAAGCGTTTAAAGACACACGGTATGAACCTATACTAAGTCTTTTAGCTAAAGGCGCACGAGATAACCGCCCAGTGGGCGACGTTCAACGTGATCTTACTCTTCCGAGAGAAGGCGGTATAAAAGACTTGTCTCGGTTTGAACGCGCTGTAAAGGCTGCAAAACCCGAGGGTCAAGGCGCAGTTGTTACTAGAGAAGAAGCCGCTATTGAGGCCGAACTTGCGGCAGAGCAAACTGACAAAGCAAGTCTTGCTGTCCGTAAAGGTAAAGAACCTAAATTAGGAACAGAAGATTTTATAGACGTAGAAAGCGATCCTCGCGTAGATGAGTTAATTCAAGAAATAGCACGCGATGACAGTTTAAAAGCTGCGGAACAGCAGGCTAATATACGTAAGGGAATACAAAAAGGCGAAGACGCCAAAGTTGATGACGCTGCACGGGCTGACGCAGAGAACAGACCGTTAACTGGCGCTGTAAAATCTAAAGATCGTAGGGCCACGGATCAAGCGCGTCCGTTACCGTCTTCTAATTACCGCACACAAACCGAAATGCTTGAAGGTGAGGGAGTAGGTACAGAGCCTACCGTAGAACAGCGCCAAGGCGATTTCCTTGACAAGCTAGAACAGGTTAGTGATGCTGACTCATTTATTACGCCACGACCAGCGCAAGGGACGGCGGAGACGCAAGGCGAATTGTTTACTGAAGGACCACAACGACCAGCCGCTAAACTTGACCCTAAAGTTGAACCTGTAGCTAGAAAATACCCCGGAGGTATAGACCTAGACGCGTTTTTAAAATCACGAAAGGAACAACCCGATGTTGAACCATCTAACAAGGGAACAAGTGGAGACGGCGATGCAGGTGCTGGACCAAAGCGTAAGGGTGGACGGGGAGCCGAAACCTCTGAAGGTGCCTCCGAGTCTAAAACATCTGACGGAGCAGGCGTGGGACGCGCTGGCCGAGGGGCTAGCGAACCTCGTGGTGGAACAGGCAAGGGCGACGGTACACTAGACAAAGGAAAGCCAGCAGAGGTAAAATCTAAAGTAAGTTTAGCACAACCACCCAAAGGCGTTAGCCTAGCAGAACCTTTAGTACCGCGTAAAGTTGACCCCGCCAAAACTGGTGGCCCTGCAGTGCGAGCAGCGGAAAAACTACAACGTGAAGCTGATGAAAGAGCCGCTCAAGACGAGGTAGTTACTGCTGTAGTCGAGTATAACAAAATTAAAGACCCCACGGCAAAAGAATCAACAGCTATTTTAAAATTGTTAAAAGAGATTTTACCCAATGGTGTCAAACCTAAAAGTTTTCTTGAAAAGGCAAGAAACCTAAATAGAACACAGTTAAAAGGTACGTTTAAATTACCTACAGCGGCCACGCTAGACCTGCCTTTAACTCCTAGTGCTATTGCTGCAGTAAAAAAGGGCGACTTAAAAGGTGCTTTAGAAATACTTGCAGCTACTTCGGTAGACCCATTAACCGCCAATCTTGCTACTAAATTAGCGAAAAATGTTATAACCACAGAGCGGTTAGCTGAAATTAAAGCAGCAACGAAAAATTCCAAGGTTAAGGGTGTCGTGTATCACGGTAGTCCTAGGACAGACATAGTAGAGTTTAAGTCTAGCGACTACACGCAGGGACTTTACTTCAGCCCCAACAGGGGTTTGTCGCAAGACTACGTAGGCCGTCGCAAGTCTGATGGGGCGGCGGGTGACGGGCGTGTCTACGAAGTTATGTTGGACATACGTAACCCGCTTGTAATTAAGGGGACAGATAAACAATCTCTGCTAGACCGTATTGACGTAGCTTTGGGGCGTAAGACCAAAAAAGAAGTACGTAGAGCGCAACGTGACAAACGCACAGCGTCTATGATTTTATCAAAGGAACGTATCGCAGAACTTAAAAGACAAGGTTACGACGGTATAATGAACGAAGACGCTATGGAATACGTGGCGTTTGACGCCAGCCAAGTGTACAACATGGTTAATGACCCTGCCAATTCTGCCAAACTTGTAGTTAAGAAAAATCTTAAATCCGACGACGGTGTGCCCGTGTCTGGGTACTTTGACCCCAAGACAAATACGATAGTCCTAGACGAAGAAACTGGTATCAACCAACACACACTCCTGCACGAAATGATGCACGCGGTGACAGTAGCGCCACTAGCAAACAAGTCACACCCGTTGACTAAAAAAATTAGCAAAATCTTCGAGGGAATAAAAGAACAGCTAAGTGGTGAGTACGGACTTACCTCGGTAGAAGAATTTGTAGCAGAATACCGTACAAACCCTGACTTCTTAACACAACTACAGTTAACTACAGTCAACGGACGCAATCCGTTTCAACAGCTAACACGGGCCATTGCTAACTTCGTACGTACATTGATGGGACGCTCAACTGTACCGGAGACTTCTACTTTCGACGCTGTTGACAATTTGGTACAGGATTTAATGTCCCCTACTTCTGAGGGACGTAATGCTAGTAAGCTGTATATGATGGTTAAGACTATAGAAGGGTCGAAGAAAATCATAAACAACCTAGCCGCTAAAACGATTGAGGCTGACAATAAATACATCGACAATGCACGTGACTTCCTAGGTGAATCGCCTGAAAACGTGCGGGCTGTGTTCTTGAAGTTCATGCCTGTAAACATCTTAGGTAAGTTAGCTAAGTCAAAGATAGCGGAAGCACCCCTACTTAACGACATCGTAAACAACATGAGTAATGCGTTACGTGCAGCTAATGAAAAGCTAACGCCCTTGGTTGAAGATATTCGGGAGATGAAGAACAGCAAGTCGCCTAAGATGGCAAAGGACTTTGCTACACTGTCGTACCTTATACCCAACGCATCGTTTTACCGTATTGATCCACGGCAACCAGACTTTAAGAAAGCATACGTGGGGAAGAAGGGCGAAAAACTAAGCTCCGCAGAAGTAAAAGAGTTGCACACTGAACTAAGAACACAGTTTGAGAGTATGGGCGCACCTGCCCAAAAACTATACCGCACTATAACTAACATGTTTGAATCTCGTATGGACGATGTTGAAGGGGCAATAGACGAAAACCTAAAGGCCACCATGCCTGACGAAGCGTCTTACAAAGCAGCAAGTAAGAGATTAAAAGATTTGTTGACAGCAGAGCGCGGTCTTATACGCCCATTTGCCCCGTTAACGCGTGACGGGAATTACAGACTTGAGTTTGTCACTATAGACCCTAGAACAGGACGCCCCGAACAGTACGTAGAGCATTTTGATGGGGTGTCAGCACGAGAACGTGCCAAGAAAAATCTAGCAGAGTACAACGCCAAAGCTTTAGCAAAACTACCTAACACAGTAGAGGGTAACAAGCACCGTGCGTATATAACGAGTACTAAAGTAATCGAAGGTGTGCGCGGAGCCAACTTTAATTTTGACAAAGCCCCCGAAGGTTCGTTCGTGTACAATTTGCTACAAACACTAAAGGCCAAAGACGTGCCTCAAGGCACCTATGATAGTGTTGTGGAGTTAGTTCTGGATTCTATGCCCGAACGGTCGTTTATGCAGTCGTTCCGTAAACGTGGTGACGTACGCGGGTTCCAAGGAGATATTACACCTACAGGTATGGCGCAGGACGCGTTTGACTTACTAAACACTGTGCAGGGTAAGGGGCGCGACTATAACCGCCAGATCATACAGATGACGTACGGCGCGAAAATTCAAAGATTTAAAAACGAAGTTAACAAGAAGTATAAGTCAGAAGACCTAGACACCACTACGGCTTTATACAAGAAAACTTTGTTTGATATTGCTAACTTCGCGCAAAGCCCCAACGTGTCGCGGTGGTCACAGAACCTTACCTCCTTTGGGTACGCGTGGACTATGGGGTTAAACCTATCCTCCGCAGCTACTGCTGTGTTTGACGTTCCCATGTCTGTAGGGCCGAGGTTGATGGGTAAGTATGGTGACAAGAAAGCCATTTATGCTCTAGGTAGAGCCGCAAACATCCTTAAAAACAGCCCCAAAGAAAAACTTATTGATGCCTACAGCGATAAAGTCGACGCTAACGGTGTAGCGCTAACTGAGAAACGCAAGGTCAAGGGCGGCATGGCTGGGTTTTCTGTAGTAAATTATGACTTCGCAGCGCTACGTGGCATGTCTGAGGCTGACCTAAAGAAAGAAGGCATAACCAAGAAACAACAAAAAGAACTACTAGACTTAGAGGTGTTGGCTAACGTTGGTAGTGAGAACGCGCAGTTTAGCCAGTCGCTAAACCAAGAACACATGGACGTGACGCGGGGCAAAGACCGTCTTGAGATGCTGAACGCAGTTACCAGCTTTTTGTTCCATCACTCTGAACGTTACAGCCGCGAAGTCACCATGGTATCTACGTATCAGCTAGAGCTGGATCGCCTACGCAACAACCCTAAACCCAATGAAAAGACCCTTGCAGACGGGGAGAAGCAACGGATGGCTGCTCTTGAAGCAGTAAGAGAGACAGAGACAAGTCTCGGTGCCACATCATCTGCAGGGCGTCCGGTTATTGCGCAATCCGCTGCAGGTAACGTGTTCATGTTGTTCAAACGGTTTGCCATTAGTAAGTACGCTATGATGGTTGAGATGACGAACGATGCGTTCAAAGGAGCTAAGACTGCCGAAGAAAAGCAAGACCGAGCCATAGCCCGAGGTCAATTAGGTCGGTTCATGGTAGCATCTGGCGCGTTTGCAGGTGTAGCAGGTATGCCTCTGATGGGTGCGTTCGGTATGTTGTACGATATAGCATCTGACGAAGAAGATGATAACTTTGAAGCTGTGCTGGATAAGACCTTTGGAGAGACACTAACACATGGCCTCGTAAACGCAGCACTAGGGTCTGACATGGCTAGTCGCATTGAGATGAACAGCCTTCTGTACCGCCCACCGTTTATCAACAAAGACCAATCGCAACTTTGGACATTAGCTGAACAGTTAGGTGGCCCAGCAGTGGGTATCTATCTAAGTATGGAACGTGGCATAGGGTTGATGAACGAAGGTGAGTTTGTTCGCGGAACCGAAGCTGTAATGCCAGCCGCTATACGAAATGTTATGAAGGCTGGACGATATAGTGTAGATGGGGCCGAAACTCGTCGTGGGGATGCTATCACAGAAGACCTAGGCATTACGCAACTTCTACTTCAATCCACGGGGCTTGCGCCTACCGCTATTGTCCAGCAACACCGCAGAAACAAAAACAACCGAGATAAAGAAGACTATCTCAAAACAACACGTATTAAACTGTTACGTGGACTTAACCTCGCAACAGCAGAGGGTGACCGTCAAGGTTATAGGGACGCACTGGCAAAAATACGCGAGTACAACAGGAACTTGCCTAGAGCAGCTAGAGAACGCAAACTTATTACGCCTGACGCGATGGACAGATCAGCAGCGTCATTTGTAAGACGAACGTCCAAGATGATCGGGGGCATCGAGTACTCCCCGTACATGGTGTCTAGCAATAATGAATACGATAAGGGGTTGTTTGGGTTTTAATAAAAAACCCCCGCTGTCGCAGTGCGTAGCCTAGCCAAGCGGGGGAGTTAAAGAGGAGAACGACAGACAGTCCGTGTCTGTCTTTTATAACGTATCATACAGTTCGCCATATGCGAACCCCAAACATTTTATTTTCTATTCGAGTCCGTATTTCGATACGCCATGACTTTAACTCTGCAATTTTTCTTGCTTGGTACTTTGCCTGTAGCGTGTTTACACATGGTATAAACACTGAAGCACCCACGGACATACGTTCCCACGCCACGATCACTTTGATCCCGTCAGGATTTAGATCGTCAACCTTCTGCGTCTTCTGGTACATCGGTTATCCCGTCCAGCTTAACAGCGATCACGCGTATTGGCGGTAGGTTAAAGTTAGTCCCCTTAGTCAACCGCATCTGTATACGTGTAGCCCCCATCTGTTTAGTCATCTCTTCTAACGTAGAACTATAATTAATCTGCCTATCGTTGAGATGCTTTTTAAACGCCTTTGGGACCATGTAAAACATCCCCGTGTCGGTCTCATATCTCGCCACAAAAGAGTTGCGGGGGTTCTGTTCAGGGATAATTAGCGGCACTACACCCTCTATGGTGTCACCGCGTTTGTCCTTAGTGCTTTTGATCTTGAGTATGTTAGTCCAATTCTCGGTAGCAAACTCTGTGACCAACTGTTGCACAGACGCGCCGCTGTCATCGACGTAAGCCTTAATCTTTTTTAATTCACGAACTACCCATGCGTACATCTTGTTAGTGTCGTACCCGACTATACCCATCTGTTTCGCTGCTAGTGCGCCTACAAGGGTTGCTGCACAGCCACCAGACCAAAAACGATTCTCAGGTTGTAGTCCTGCTGCCGCATCCAGACGACCCTTAATCTTTTCATACAACTCTCGCAGACTATCCCTGTTGTTTATGACATACTGAACATAATCGACTGCTAAGTGCCCGTAGTGTTCTTTACTGTCCCGAAACAACTTATCAGTCTTACTCTTATCCAACATGGCTTTTAGATTTGGGTCTACCCGTATTTCTAACACGCGCTGCATCTCAGCTTTGGGGTTGTCTCTGAAACGCTGCATCTCTTCGTAGAAGCTCATGTTACCTGTAGACACTGCCATCAAGTGCCAAGGCTTACCTCTAATACGTTCTACGTTACCCCCACCAGCCATACGGTTCTTCTGCTTACCCTCGGACAACTGATAGCAATAGTCGGACACATCCTTACCCGTCATATTGGTCATCTCGTCAGAGTTTAACGGTATATTGCACATGACTTCGCCACGGTTCATGCGTGCGTTAGGCGTATCCTGCTGCCCCATTGTCAGCCCGTGTGGGTTACCATAAATGCCTAGGTTACAGAACATAGCGGTAGTCTTACCTACACCCGTACCCCCGTAAAGGTGCACACCGAAACTGTTTAAACCTGTCAATGGCATGAGTATGGAGCCGAAACCCATGCACACTAGGAACTGCTGTAGCTCCAACCCATCCCTGTTAAAGAAGTCTAATATCTCTAGCTGCCGTTCCTTCGTACCCATAGGCTTAAAGTGCTCTATGAGACCTGCGGTCTTACCGGACGGTGGGTTATAATCAATACCATTGCTGGTCACTAGCTGGTCGCCTAACACAAAAGAAGTCATCTCTTTGTCTGCCCAACCGAACTGCTGGTGCGCCTCGCTAGCGGTAGTCGTACGTTGTAGTTCGTTTATCCATGCTGCGGTATATGCCATAAGTTTATCTACGTCCTTTCCAAATGAGGTTACGCCCTGCATAGCCATATGTTTACGAAACTCCTCCCGCGAAGTAATGGCTGTCAGAGGCACGACAAATTCACGTACCCCGTCTCTAGGCAGGTGTAATGCAAACGCTATAACTTCCCCCAGCGCTACATCATGTAGCCGCCGCGTTACGTAGAAATCATGGTGGTATACACACTCTTCGTCGGGGTCACCGTCTGCGTTGCGGGTGCGTATATACACCCCACCGTTGTGTCCCCGAAAATACGGTTTTGGGTACGTGGGTATGCTGTGTTTAGGGTCTACCGCATCGGCAACTTCGTCAGGGGTATCAAGTTCGTCTTCTTCATAGAAATCTACATCTTCGTGCACGGCGTACCGTGACGCTAGGTTTTCTACTTCTTCTTTATCTAGCGACGGGTCTAGCGATGTAGCGTTAAAGCCATGCGCCATATCTAGTATATCAGATTCTGATAAATGCCCCTTAGCTCGTAGATGCCCCACGTAAGCTAGCATGGCAGAGTTCCTACCGCCCTCGCTTACCTCAGTAGGTTTCTCATACGTATCATGATCTAGTACAGCCCGTAACGCTTGTACCCCTG
>ENA-ORXF01000770-ORXF01000770.1-marine-metagenome-genome-assembly--contig:-NODE-770-length-21931-cov-5.121900_pt1 | contig 21931 bp, 16 predicted proteins | sample MGYA00237864_ERZ511476 | MGnify/ENA primary metagenome ERZ511476 (study PRJEB26306, sample SAMN06343908) | marine metagenome | isolation source: coastal waters | place: Atlantic Ocean: West Antarctic...
CGATCTTAACAAACCCGATTTATTAATTTTAGATGAGCCAACAAATCACCTCGATTTAGAAATGATAGAGTGGTTAGAAGCTTTCTTTGCCAAAGAAAAAATAACCTTGTTTATGGTAACTCATGATCGGTATTTTTTAGAACGTGTTTGTAATGAAATTTTAGAATTAGACGAGGGTAAAATATATAAATATAAAGGAAATTATTCTTACTATTTACAAAATAAAGAAGAGCGTTTAGCGCTAGAAGCTACCAATTTAGGAAAAGCGAAAAGTTTATTTAAAAAGGAATTAGAATGGATGCGAAAGCAACCAAAAGCAAGAACTACCAAATCGAAGTCTAGAACAGACGATTTTTATCAAATTAAAGAAAGCGCACATCAACGCAGAAAAGATCATCAAGTGCAGTTAGAAATTAATATGGAGCGTTTAGGAAGTAAAATCTTAGAACTTCATAAAGTAGATAAGTCTTTTGGCGATAAAAAGATTTTAGATGGTTTCGATTATATTTTTAAAAGAGGTGAACGAATTGGTATTATTGGTAAAAACGGAACAGGAAAGTCTTCTTTTTTAAATATCATTACAGAAAAAGCAGCGTTAGATGGTGGAAAAGTTGTGCTTGGTGAAACGGTAAAGTTTGGGTATTACACGCAAGCAGGTATACATATTAAAGAAGGGCAAAAAGTTATTGAAGTTGTAAAAGAATTTGGAGAATTTATTCCGCTTTCTAAAGGAAGAAAAATATCTGCTTCACAATTGTTAGAGCGTTTTTTATTCGATAAGAAAAAACAATATGATTTTGTTGAGAAACTTTCTGGTGGCGAGCAAAAACGATTGTACTTGTGTGCCGTTTTAATTCAGAATCCTAACTTTTTAATTCTAGATGAGCCTACCAATGATTTAGATGTTGTTACCTTAAATGTTTTAGAAAACTTCTTGTTAGATTACCCAGGTAATCTTTTAGTGGTATCTCACGACAGGTATTTTATGGATAAAATTGTAGATGCTCTTTTTGTTTTTAGAGGTGATGGTGTTGTAGAAAATTTTCCAGGAAATTACTCAGATTTCAGAGCCTATGACGGTTCTGCTCCGCAAGAGATTTCAGAAAAACCTGCTGCAAAAACAGCGGTAAAGAAATCCGAAAAAAAAGCAACTAAGAATGCATTAAGTTTTACTGAAAAAAGAGAATTTGGTGCTTTAGAAGGAGATATTGAAAGACTTCAAAAAAAGAAAGTAGCCATTGAAACAGCATTTTTAAATGTTGAAATTGCTCCTGATGACATTTCAAAAAAATCTGAAGAACTGCAAGAAACAATTGAAAGCCTAGAACAAAAAGAAGAACGCTGGTTAGAATTAACCATGAAGTTAGAAGAATAACTTTAATTATTCTTCTAATATTTATTGATGTATAACGGGAAACTATTACACCGACATGCACAGAGAAAAACGCTGAGATTTACAAGTTCTCAGCGAAACGCTGTGTAACAAATCTAAACACTCACAATATCCTTGTCCTTTAAGATTTCTTGGTTATTAAATCTTAACAGCACTTGCGCAACGGCAACAGTATCTTTTTCACAGTAGTCTACAATTCTTTGTAGGTTTTTTTCTCGGTAATACACTTTTGCAACTTCACTGCCATCTATATCATCTTTTGGAGAAGGAATACCTAGAATGGAGGTGAGTAGTTTGAGAGATGTGTAATGCTTGTAGTCGCCAAATTTCCAAAGTTCTAAAGTATCTAGATGCGGAACTTCCCATGGTTTTTTACCAAACAAATTCAATTTTTTAGGCAATACTATTTGATGTACAATCATTCTTCTAGCGATAAAAGGAAAGTCGAATTCTTTACCGTTGTGAGCACATAACACATTACTTTTCTTAACAAAATGTTTCTCTAGTAGTACTTTAAAATCTGTTAAAAGTAAATGTTCATCATCTCCAAAAAAAGAAGTTAAACGCAGTTGTTTATTCTTCTCTATCGCTACAAAATAACCTACCGAAATGCATATTATTTTTCCAAATTCTGCCCAAATACCGGCACGATCATAAAATGCTTCTGCTGTAAATTCCTCTTTACGTTGGTATTGCGTTTTCTTTTCAAAAAGTTCTTGTGTTTCTTTTGAAAGTTCTTTCCAGGTTTCCTTTTGCGGAACCGTTTCGATATCTAAAAACAAGATATCCTCTAATTTAATGGACAAATTCATAGCAATGGATTTTTCTTTTTCTAAAATAAAGATAGTAAAAATAAAAAAGCTCCGAAATAAATTCGGAGCTTTTAAAATATGCAAGTAATTAGAAACTTATCTAATTACTAATTTTTTAGTCGATATTTTACCTGCTTCCATTACTTTAAGAATATAAATCCCTGAACCAATTGTAGAAACATTGATAGTAGATTTAGCGCCAGAAAAACGAGTTGTTAAAACCTTCTTTCCTATTACATTAAAAATTGCAATTTCTTTTACATTAGTACTGCTAGAAGAAATTGTAAACTCTTTGTTTGTAACCGGATTTGGGTATGCTGTAAAACCTAAAACACCATTTCTTTCAACTGATGCTGTTGCATTGCTGTAGGTTCCAATAGGAAATGGACTTGTTGCAGTTGCATTGTTCGAACCGCCTTCCAAACCATCTACACCACTGTATGTCCAATTTGAAGGGGTAAAAGTAGTTCCTTCTGGACCTGTATTAGATTTTCTATAAGCCCAACCATCTAAATAGTCATAAGTTTCTCCTGAAAAATCATTGTCAACGTCACCATAAACATCTATTATTTGTCCACTTTCATATAATTCTATCGCATCATCGCCATTAATCCCCATTGATCCTGAGGTATATGTTGGAGCCATTCCAAAAAACGTTGTAAAGTTAGGCTCTTCTGTAGAAACATAAATAAAGGTTCCGGCAGATACCGAGCTAGCAGGAAAAGAAAACTCAATAGTTCCTGCGGTAGAACCACCACCGTTACTAACAGAACTAACACCAAATAAACTTAAGTCTGCAATATCTTTTAAAACAAATATTGAAACACCTTTTGGAGTTCCACCTGAAAGCGAACCATCATAAACACCAGTAATTACCATACTATTTGTAACCGCTCCAAAAGCATTACCTACTACTTCAATAATTGCATCTTCAGCGCCTGTTGAAGATAATGTAATATTTTCTGTATAATTACCAGCAGATAAATCTGCTTTTAAACGAGCGTAAATTGTAGTTTCTGCAACTGTGCCAGATGAAGGAGTAATACTCACAGAAGCCCCAAAATCAGAACCTGTTACCAAAGAAACTTCATAATTTGTAGGAGCTGTAATTACAATATTTTCAGTTAAAAATAAACCTTCTACTGTAAATGTTTGTTCTGCAGATGGACCTGCATCACTAACAATATAATTGAAATCATCTAAAAATGCAGTAAAAGAAAACTGTGGATCTGCAGCAGTAATTTCTCCTGACAAAGCAACCATTTTATTGTCTGCGCCTGCACTAGAAACTGTAGCGTTTCCAGCATATGTATTTACACCTAAACTAGCTTTTAGTCGAACATAAACAGGTGTAGATGCTAAAGTTCCTCCCGTTTGAGTAAGTGTAACAGCATCTGTAAAGGTACCGTCTGAAGTTAAAGAAATCTCAAAATCAGTTGGTGCACTCACATCAACATCTGCTGTTAAGTTAATTCCTTCAACAGAAAATGTTTTTTCTACGGAAGGACCATTTCCTTCAAAATAATCCAATCCTGAAACTGCAGAGCCGACAGAAATAACAGCGCTTGTTGCAGTCCCAATCCATGCTCCAGGATCAAAATCTTCTGGTGCAGTTCTTGGAGCATTCGTGTGACTTGTACAACCACTTACTGTAGAATCTGCCCATACATTCCAATCTGCTTCATCCCAAGTAGTTTTAGCTACCGTTGCAGAAGCCTTACGTTCTGCTCTACCATCTTCAAATTCATGGCAAGTTCCCGAACCGTCTTCTCCAGGTACCCCAAAAATATCTATTGCTGTATCGGCAGCGTCAAAAAGAACAATTTGATCATCTCCATTGCTATCTGCTGGACCTCCAGTCCCTGCAGAAATGTCAGCAGTCACTCCATAAGTAGATTGAAAAGTAGTGCCGTTGGCAGCAATAATTGCAAAAGCTCCAGAAGCAAAACTACCTATTGAAGATAAATCTACAACATTGCTAGATAGATCTGAACCTCCATTTGTATATCTTTTTAAAGACCAATTCGCTAAATCTACTGAAGCATCACCTGCATTGTATATTTCGACATACCTCGCTCCAGTAGCTCCATTTGGATCTGCTAATTCAGTAATAATAACTTGCCCAAAGGACAAAGCACTAAAACAAAGTGTTAATATTAAAGTAAAAATGTAATTTTTTTTCATGTTGTAATTCATTTAGGTTAGTAATTATGCAAATTAAGAAATTAAAACAAAATCAACCTTATTTTAGGATTAATTTAATGTTATTCTCCAGTTAATAGTAAATTAGTGCTTTCATTATCATAATTTTAGCGATTTGTTAAGTAATCATTAAACAATTGTAAACTAAATAAATCTGCACATTATTAAATTATTTCTTTCAGTTTAAATTCCTATTTTTGATACTTACATTCTTACAAAAACTATGAATAAAAGCGATATTAAAATTCTATTGGTAGATGATGAACCAGATATTATAGAAATTGTTAGTTACAACCTTAAAAGTGAAGGTTACCAAATTTTTACTGCTACCAATGGTTTGGAAGCTGTAAAATCTGCTAAAAAAAATAGTCCGCATTTAATTTTACTAGACATCATGATGCCAGAAATGGATGGTATTGAGGCTTGTGAGAAAATTAGAAAAATAAGTTCTCTAGAAAATGTAATTATTTCTTTCTTAACTGCAAGAGGAGAAGATTATTCTCAGGTTGCCGGTTTTGAAGCTGGTGCAGATGATTATATTACAAAACCAATTAAGCCTAAAGTATTGGTAAGTAAAGTAAAATCTTTATTGAGAAGGTTAAAATCTGAAAAAGAAAGTGAAGAAACTTTTACCGTTGGAGATATTGTTATAGACAGAGAAGAATACGTTGTATACAAAGCTGATGTCAAAATATCATTGCCAAGAAAAGAGTTTGAATTGTTCTCTTTGTTAACTTCTAAACCAGGAAAAGTTTTTAAAAGAGAGGTTATTTTAGATACCGTTTGGGGAAATGAAGTTGTTGTAGGCGGCAGAACAATAGATGTTCATATTAGAAAATTAAGGGAAAAAATTGGCGATGACCACTTTAAAACCGTGAAAGGTGTTGGTTATAAATTTGTTTTATTAGACGCAGATAAATAAATTCATTTTTATGAAAATTAAAAAAACGTACTCTTATGCGCTTTGGTCTGCAATTTACATCACCTTATTATCTTCTGTATTTGCTGCTATTTGGTATTTTTTTATTTTGAAACCATTGAGTGCAAATGCCATTCTAATTTCTATACTGGTACTTTTTATTATTTCTTTTTTTATTATTCAATACAGGGCAGAACACTTCATTTACAGAAGGTTGAAAAAAATTTATGAAGATGTTTCTATTCTAGATGTAAACGATTTAAGAAAAGACTCTGTAACTACAGATATAGAACAGCTTTCTAATAGAATGCAAACCTACGCAGAAGGTAAAGAACTAGAAATAAAGAGTTTAACCGATAGGGATTCTTTTAGAAGAGATTTTTTAGGGAATGTTGCACACGAATTAAAAACACCTCTTTTTACTGTACAAGGATATATTCTTACACTTCTTGAGGGTGCAATGGAAGATAAAAATATTCGCTTAAAATACCTAGAGCGCGCGAACAAAGGTGTCGAAAGATTGGTTGCGGTAACTAAAGATTTAGACATGATTGCCAAACTAGAGACTGACGGTTTAAAGCTAAATAAAGAGGTTTTTAATATCTTAGAAATCATTCAAAATGTGTTTGATTTATTTGAAATGAAAGCAAAAAAAAGGAATATTATTTTAAAGTTTGATAGAATTTATGAGTTTCCTGTTTTTGTCATTGGAGATATTGAAAAGACAGAACAAGTACTCATTAACCTGGTGGTAAACTCTATTAAATATGGCAAACCAAACGGAAGAACCATTGTAACCGCAGATGATTACGACTATAATAAATTTGTAATCAGAGTCATAGACAACGGAGAAGGTATTAAACAACAGCATTTCTCTCGTTTATTTGAACGTTTTTACAGAGTAGATCAAAGTAGGTCTAGAGAACAAGGTGGTTCTGGCTTGGGCTTGTCTATTGTAAAACACATTGTTGAAGCGCACAACCAAGATGTTTTATTAAAAAGCACCTTTGGACAAGGATCTGAATTTTCATTTACAATGGAAAAAGCAAAATAAACCCATATCAGGAAATAGTTGTTATGTGCAAAATAAAAGTAACAGAGGCATTATATTAAGTCAAAACCAATATCTTTTCTATAATTCATTTGCTCGAAATGAATCTTATCGATACTTCTATAACTTTTTTCTAAAGCTTCTTCAATTGTATTTCCTAGAGAAGTTATTGCCATAACTCTACCTCCACTTGTTACAACTTTCTCATCTGAAGTTGCAGTTCCTGCATGAAAAACAATAGATTCATCTATGTTTTCGAAACCTGTAATTTCTTTGTTTTTTTCGTACACTTCTGGGTAGCCGCCAGAAACCAACATAATTGTTGCTGCTGTTTTATCGGTTACCGAAAAAGATTTTTCGTGCAAGTTTTGATGCGCAACACCTTCAAATAAATCAAATAAATCTGAGCTTATTCTTGGCAATACAGCTTCCGTTTCAGGATCTCCCATTCTTACGTTGTATTCTACTACAGACGGATTTCCATTATCGTTCATCAATCCAATAAAGATAAAACCTCTGTAATCAATTCCATCTTTTTGTAACCCTGTAATGGTTGGTTTTACCACCAACTCTTCCACTTTATTTAAAAAAGCTTCATCTGCAAAAGGTACAGGAGAAATTGCTCCCATTCCGCCAGTATTTAAACCTGTATCTCCTTCTCCAATTCTTTTGTAATCTTTTGCTGAAGGCAATATTTTATAACTTTTACCGTCTGTTAAAACAAAAACAGACAATTCTATACCTTTTAAAAACTCTTCGATTACAACCGTTGTAGAAGCCTTGCCAAATTTCTGATTTGAAACCATGTCTTCCAACTCGGTTTTTGCTTCTTCTAAAGAATTTAAAATTAATACTCCTTTACCCGCAGCCAAGCCGTCTGCTTTTAATACATAAGGAGGTTCTAAGGTTTCTAAAAAAGCATAACCTTCTTCTAAATTTTCTTTTGTAAACGACTGGTAGCGGGCAGTAGGTATGCCGTGTTTTTGCATAAATTGTTTCGAGAAATCTTTACTTCCCTCTAGCAATGCTCCGTCTTTTTTAGGGCCAATTACAGGAATATTTTTCAAATCTATGTCCGCTAGAAAGAAATCATGAACTCCTTCAACTAAAGGAACTTCTGGCCCTACAACTACCATTTTAATATCATTCTCTAAAACAATTTGCTTAACTGCTTCAAAATCTGAAAGATTTACATTCACATTTTTAGCTATTTTATGAGTTCCGGCATTTCCTGGCGCTACAAAAAGTTGAGTTACTTTTTTACTTTCTTTTAACTTTATAGCAAATGCATGTTCTCTTCCTCCAGAGCCCAAAATAAGAATATTCATGATATGATTGTTAGTGTGTTGTTGGTGCAAATATATTTTAAATTCTTTGGAATCTAGCCTTTGTGAATGAGACTTTTATAGAAAATCATGAATTAATTGGAAGTCGTTTTTTTAATTAAAGCCCCACTTATAAAAATATTTTATTGCAGATGAAGTATGGCGTATAAATAACTTGAAACTTTTAGAGGAACCTTGTTTTAATACATGCGTTATTTCTTCTTGGGGAAAATATAACTTTTTCTTCCCTAGTATATCTATCTTTTTACAAATATCAATATCTTCCATATATAAAAAGTAACGTTCGTCGAAACCGCTTAACTTTATAAAGTCTTCTGTATTGTACAAGTGAAAACAACCTGTTATATATTCTGCATAAAATGCTTCATTTAAATTTTTATCTCTATACGTTCCTTTATTTATTCCTTTTTTAAATATTGGCTTTAAAAAAACAAATCTTCTTGCTAAAAGCTCTGAAATAGATGGATACCGTCTGCATGAATACTGATGCTTTCCGTTTGGAAATAGCACTTTAGGCGCAATCATTGCTAAACTTTCATTTTTTTCTAATTCTTCAATTAAGTTGAAAATAATACTAGGATTAAAGTAAACATCAGGATTTAAGACAAGATGAAAATTAGAAAAATTATTAATTTTATCTAGTATTTTATTATGCCCAGAGCCAAAGCCTATATTTTTTTCTGTTGCAATATATTCTATACAATCATCTACAAAAACATACTCAAAAAATTTTGTGGGTGTATTGTCTATTAAGTATAATTTCTTTTCGAAAGGAATTTTCAAGAAACATTCAATCGCTGTGTGTAAATCAGATAAAGTTTCTTTAAATAAAACTATCGAACCACTTATAATCATGTTATTGTTCATTTAATATGCCTTTTCTTCTTTAATAAAAAAATTAAAACAAGTTTGAGCTACAATCTTTATATCTAAAAAAAAAGACCAATTTTCTATGTAAAAAACATCTAATTTCACACGATTTTCTATGTCTATTTTTTTTATTACCTCGCCCCTATAACCACTAATTTGAGCAAGCCCAGTAATGCCTGGTTTTACAGAATTTCTAATTAAATAATTTTCGACTTCGTTTATATATTTTTCGGTTTGAATATTGATATGCGGTCTCGGACCCACAGTACTCATGTCTCCTAATAGCACATTAAAAAATTGCGGCATCTCATCTAAACTTGACTTTCTTAAAAATGACCCTACTTTAGTTACTCTGTTGTCATTTTTAGATGCAGAAATCTTGTCTGCCTCTAAATTTGTTTTCATAGACCTTAACTTATAACAATAAAATTGTTTTCCATTAAGACCATCTCTTTTCTGTTTAAAAAAAAAGTTTCCTTTCGAATCTATTTTTACAACTACCCATAGTATGGGTAACAACCAAGATAAAATTAATATACAAACTGCTAGTGAAAATAAAATATCAAAAGCTCTTTTTATAATATGAGTTTCTATATTTTCGAAAGGTAAAGATTTTGGTTTTAAAATAGGTGTAGTACCAAAGTATTCTAATATAAAGCCCTTGCTATAAATTGCTTTGTTTTCCGGTAAAAGCCTTAATTGTAAATTATTTTCCTCTGCAAATTTTGTTATTTTTATTAGTTTTGCCGAATTTATTGTAGAAGGGTCACAGTATATTTCGTCTATATTATGATCCATAATATATTTAAAACCTTTACTAGAGGAGCCTAAATAGTGCTTCGATTTAAATACTTTATCTGAAAAAAAACCACTAAAACGATAGCCTAAATCATTTTTATTATGAAATAGATTTTCTAATCTTTTTGCGGCTCCTATTTCTCCAAAAAGCACAATTTTCCTGAAATTCTTACCAACAACACGATATCGTTTCAATAAGTAAAAAATAGAAAACTTAAAAAAGGTAATAAAAGAGAATATTAGTACTAAAAATACAAATTGCTTGTTCACAATTACACCTTCTTTAAAAATGCTAAAATAGCTGAGGTATGCAAGAGAAAATATAAAAAACTGTGAAATTAAAAGTGTAACTATCCTACTAACATGCGTATACCGATACACATTATAAAAAGTAGTATAATAAGAAATAACCAACCAAAAAGAAGAGCTATAAAAAATAAACGAAATATTTAAGTACTCACTGTCTGAAATGAAAAAAATTACGGCATTAATTAATAATAAGTCTGTTAAAATTATCAGAGGTCTAATTAATATGGATTTTTTCTGTCTCAAAAAGTGTACTTATTTTTTTTAGTTAATAATAAGGATATCGTTATGAAGAAAACCATACCTCTCTGCCTCCAAAGAAATGATTCTGTAATACAAACTACTAGTAAAAGTATAATAAAGGATGCTAAGAAATAATTTCTATTAACAATTGCTTCTTTTAAAATCAAAACAAAAATGAATACGAATATACAAAAACCTACGAACCCTAATTCTGCAAAAACTTGTACATATTGGTTGTGATAATTGTAGTTTAAAAATCCAGGATAAAAGTTATACTCCTTGTATTTATTATTTAAACTAGTTTGAGAATTATTTAAACCAGTACCTAAAATTATTTTTTCTTGCTCTTGTGAAATTTCTACAAATGCTTTTACTTGAAAAATACGCAAACCAAAACCCGTCCATAAATATACATGTCCAAAATTTTCTTTGTTTAAAACTTCATGAATCTTTGTTTTCTGAACCTCTACCTCTACTCGTTTAAAAAGATTGCTAGAAGCGACAATAAATATAATTAAAACTCCTAAAATTAAAAGAACAGACTTTAAATTTGTTGCAATCCGTTTTCTTTTTCTAATCACATAAAAAAGTGTGGTTGTGAAGGTAACAGAAATTATTATTTTAGAGGAAAGAAGAATTAGAAATAAGCTTAAAATAAAAAGACTGTATAGATCTAATTTCGATTTGTTTTTTTTCGTTAAAAAAAAACTAACGCCTAAGCTTACAAACACAGACAAATAGATTGCATTTAATGCTCCTAAATTGTTGCTCAACTTATGGTAAAAAAAATAGCCGATATCTGAATTATTAAAAGCATTTATACCAGCAAATAACAAGCAATAAACTGCATAAAATACAAGCGCCTTTGAAAAAATGCCAACGATTTTATGTCCGTTAAGTTGCTTACTGTTACTTAACATAAATGAAAGTGGTATTATTAAATAAGATAGAAACCTTATCAAACCTGCCTGCGTGTTGCCTATATCTTCTGTCCATATTAAAGAAAACAAGCATAAAATATAGAAACTTATGAATAAAAGAGAAATATTATTCACGTAAAAATGTTTTTTATTTGTTACAAAATGATAAAGAGATGCAAGAAAAAACAAAATTATCGCACAGCTATTAAGCGCATAACTCCCTAACGGAAGTGTAACTAAAACAAGAATAAGAAGTGCTTCAAAAACAGTATGCTGTTTAATTTTTTGCAAGACATTCATTAAAAAAGGAGAGGTAAGTGCCATTTATCTTATTAATATCGTACTCATTTTTTATTTTTATGCTATTATTTTCAATTTTAAGAATTTCTTTATTTTTGTTCTTATTTTTAAAATAAAAGCTCACATCTTCTGCATTATAAAAATAATAAGCATCTCCCTTAAGAACGGCTTTATTAAAGATATTATTGTGTGCAATAATTAAATTACTAGACCCCATCGCTTCCAATAAAGACGGATTTGTACCACCAACAGAGTGTCCATGAAAGTAAAGATTACAGTAATGTCTTAATGCATTTAATTCATTATTATTATAAATACTACCTAAAAATCTAATATTTTTTTGATTTTTAAATTTATCTTTTAGTGTCTTGCCAAAACTGTTGCTGTTGTAATTACCAATTACCAAAAAAGGACTATTTATTTCACTGAGAACCACGCCGTCTAATATCGTCTCAATATTATTTTCTGGCTCTATTCTAGCGATTAACATATTGTAATTTAACTTTTCTAAATTATACTTAGCCAGCACACTTTCATCAATATTAGAAGCTACTTTACTGCCGTATGCGATAAACTTCGAGTCTTTCTGATATTTGTTATCTATGTACTTCTTTATTCCTTCAGAATCTGAAATCAGGAAATCACTGTATTTTACACCCAACCTTTCGGCATACTTTAAAAAAACCCTTACAAAAAAAGTATACTTACTTCTTTTCCACTCTAAACCATCCATATTGGTAATAATTAATGGTTTTTTAGGAAAAAATAAAGACCAAATAGAGCTACTTGTGTATCCCAATTGTAAAATAATATCTAGATTTCGTTTTCGTGTATCTAAAATGCAATTTAAATCATAGACAAACTGTCCTATTGTGCCCATTTTACTTTCTGGGTCATTGCAGTGTACAATATTCACCCCTTTAAATACGGTTTGTTTATAGGGGTGATTAGAAGAATTATATACATAAACCTCGCACTCTTTTTCTACTAAAAAAGTTGCCAAATGTTCTGCAAACTGCTCAAAACCACCATAATGATTTGGAATACCTCTGGTGCCAATAATTCCTATTCTCATTTTCTATAAATTATTTGTGTTTGACTTTAATGCCATGAAAACTCCAAGCAACAAGGTTGTCTCTTCTACTAAATTATATAAACCTGTAATAATTAATGAAGAAATAATTAAATAAAGTGCCGTTCCAGAAAGTAAATTACCAAAATACTTAACTTCTATATTTTCTGTTTTTTGATATGCCTGAAAATATAACTTAAATAAAAAAACCAGGTATAAAAACAGTCCTAAAATGCCCGTTTTAAATAAGATAAAAACATACCCATTATGCAATATTGGTATATACCTTATCTTTCCCTCAGAACTTATTGATGCCGAAAACTTTAAATCTACCAAAGCTCCAATTCCTTTACCGTGTATGTAAGCTAAAGGCGATTCATTTAAGCCTTGAAAGGCACAGAAGGCTTCATAGGCTCTCCAATGATCCCAAAGAGCTGCTTTATTATTTATATCTAAGCTAGGAGAAAAAACTTCTGCTGGAGCAATTTTAATTTTATACAAGAAAGATTCGAAAGCATTACCCAACCTGTCTACTTCGGTATTGTACAAATAGGTGTACAATCCACCAACTAATATTAAAAATATAAATCCATATTTTAAACCCTTGCTATTTAATTTCAGATAATTTAAAACTCCAAGCAATAAAAATACAAGTCCAATAAGCATGGTTCTTGAAAAGTACAAGAAAAACGACATGAATAATATGGTTAAGAAAAACATTCTCAGCCTTTTTTTCAATATCACACGCAACGATGGAACTTTATTTCCAAGAATGATTAATGCTATTGAAAAAATTTCAATAATATTAGACAAACCGCTTGTATTCCTGATTTTAGAAACTGAGGCATTGCTAAAATCTATATATACTAACGTGTGTATAATGTGGAAAGTCGCATAACATAAACCTAGGTATATAATTATTTTAAAAATAAATTTCCAATCGCGTATCAACCTCGTAGCAGAATACCCAATTAAAATTAAAATAATGGGTTTGGTAAAATATAGCAAGTCTCTTATAAAATCATATAATTTTGGAGTGTTAAAAAAGGATGAGAAGATGCCTATTAGTATTATAAATACCAACAAGGACAACAACTCAAAATCCTTTTTAAAAAACAACCCTTTATTTAAAACTATTAAAAAGGCAGCTATTAAGGTAAGCAAGATCGTATTTACTTCTAAAGAGGTTATTTCTCTTTGAATTATAAGTGCAAAGGTTAATAGAAATGCAGCTATATCTCTGGTTGTTTTTTTCAAATTGTGTTGTATAAATATGTAAACGCATCCACATGTTTTTTAAGAGAGAAATGAACCTTTGCTCTTTTTTCTCCTTGAGCACCATAGATTGCCAATTGTTCTTTATTACAAATAAGAAAATCTATTGCTTCTTTTAATTTCACCTTATTATTAGGCTCAAACAAAATACCTGTTTTATTGTTTTCTACAATTTCTTTGAGACCGCCATGATTAGCCGCAATAACTGGTTTTTTAGACAACATTCCTTCAATTGCCACTAGGCCAAAAGGTTCTGGATCTGTTGTTGGCACAATAAGAATATCAATACAATCATAAAAATTCCAAATGTCTTTTTGAAAATCAATAATTGTCACTAAATTTTCTAATTTTTTAGATTTAATTTCAGCATTTAATTCGTCAATTAAATATGTTTGAGATTTAATTGCAGAGCCTATAAAAAGCAATTTAATGTTTTTAGAGCCACTTTTTATAAGTTCTTCAAATACTTTTAATGCAAGCGCATGGCCTTTATGTTTATTAATTCTACCAACTAGTCCTATGATTATCGTTTCGGTATGTATCTCTTTAAAAATATTTTTTCTTAATGTTATTTGATCCGTACTTGCAGAAATTGGTATATCTCTGTCCAATCCATTGTAAATTATTCTAGATTTTTTCTCTAGCCTAGGCCTGTTTGAGTACAAATGTTCTGCCGATGCTTTTGAATTAAAGATTACATAATCTGAAAACCAATTTACTAAAAAAGGATATGATTTTGCAACAATTTTTGGTTGCTGAATAATTTCATGAACATGCCAAACATGTTTTATTTTATACTTTTTACTAAAAAATGCCCCTAGAAATACTGCCAAGGTGTTTGAGTGCACAATATCAATTTTTCTGCTACCTAATTTGGTTTTTAATGCACGTACTGTTTTATAAATTTGAAAAGGCAGTTTAACGATAGCGACGCTTTTAAACAATTCCCGAGATACCTTTATAACAGGCATCACATAAAATTCAATGTTTCGTTTTCGAAGTTCTTCAGATAGCGGACCTTCTGATGGTATCACAATAATTGGATGAAATGTGTTTTTAATAGAAGTTACTAAATATAAAAGTGTTTTATCAGAGCCGTACAAATCTGCAGATTGGTGAATAAAAAGAATGTTTTTCATTATTTTACATATTTTAAGCACTTTAAAAAGTGTGCTTAATAAATTCTTTAGCAACTATTCTATTGTAATAAACACGCAAACTTTGTCTACTTTAAAATCATTTTAACAAAGGTAGAAAGATAATACTTGAAAAGTGAAAAATAAAAATCAAAAAAAGCAACGAGCTTGGGGATTTTAGCCGTGTTTATTTTCGCCTTCTTAGCCTCTTTAAATGCCTCAAACACATTTTTATTACTCACGCCACCGTCTTTCATTTCAGCAGTAAATTCGTCAATAAAAATTGTTTTTAAATTGCTTTTAGCCCTTAGTAACAATTCGTAATCTCCCGTAATTTTATAAGCTTCATTATAAGCTCCAAAAGTCTTAAAGTAGTTTTTATTATGAAAACAACCCACCTGTGAAATCTTCATATACCTTTTAAACTGTGGCCATTTCCAGGTGTCTGCAAAAATATGTTTTACTTTCGTATTATTTATTAATTTCACTTTAGAGTGAATAAAATCTACAGATTCTCCTAAAGCAATCTCTTTTGCATACGTTTCCAATGCATTGTCAAGATAAACATCGTCAGATCCTAAAAACGCAATCCAATTACCTGCAGATAATTCTAACCCCTTGTTCCATGCGTTGTATATTCCTGTATCCGACTCACTAATCCATTTAAAAGAAATATTTTTTTGTTTGAACACCAACTCATACCTCTTAATAATAGTTAAGGTGTTATCGGTAGAATTACCATCAATAATTAGATACTCGAAATTGGTATACTGTTGATTTAAAATAGAGTCAATAGTTTCCTCTAATGTTTTTTCGCTGTTAAATGTTGCCGTTATAATACTTAGTAATGGAGCCATAACTTTCTAATTGGTATTTACTACTTTTTTTATAAGCTCCCATCTATTTTGCCAAGTGTGGTGTTTCAATACCGTTTCATAGTTTTTTTCGACTAAAGCATGGTAATCATTATAATTATTTAAAATTGAAATCACTTGATTTTCAGGGTTCTTGTCATCTATTTCTATGACTGGATTGTAACCAAATAATGCAATCATCTCTTTAGGAGCATGCCCTAAAATGATGCATTTTGAAAGCATAGATTGCAAGTAGCGTTGTGTAATGGTTTCAATATCTCCAGAGCGCTCTGGGTGTGTAATGCTTGATGGCACGCAAATAGATATTTTAGATTTTGCCAAACCTTCTATAAAACTAGCACGAGAAGGAAAAATAATAGCACCCTTCTTCTTTTCGTATAAGTACCTCTTATCATTCTCTTTTAAGCATCCTACTATTTGCTCGTGGTACTTATTAAACCTTCTACCTAACGCTAAAACATCAATAGTTTTGTCTTGGTATTCTAAACTTTTATAAGATGCCGAAAAAACACCTTCAGGCACCCAGAAACAAGCAGTATTGAGCACTTTACTTTGAATAATTTCCGTGGCTTGAGATGAGGTGAAAAAGACATTTTTAACTTTAAAAAAGTTTAAGAAATTTATAATTATTTGGTGATTTTTAGGCCAGGCATCAAAGATATAAAGACTTTTATTTCCAGAAAAAAGATAGTAGGGCAAGCATTTACTAAAATCTGGACCCATAAGCACAGCAAAAATATTTTTTATTGATTTTTCTTCCTTTAAATCTTCGACTATTTTTGTTTTTCTACTTCTCTTAGCAACAAAGTTTATTGCATAAAGTAATGTTTTTGAAATTTTTTTATGGATTTCGTACACATAACAAACCTTGTTATCTGAAAGAATAACATCCTCAAGTTCTTTAACAGTATCTAAAGAAACATGATAATTATATTTTTGGCGAATAAGCTTCATTTTTAGAGAACCTTTGGTACGGTTTTTTTCAAACTATTGTCAAGTACTATTTTATTTTTCAAAATCATATAGGCTTGAATTGGCATTGTTATGGTTAGAATGAAGATACTAATTCCGGTTGAGAAAATTACTCCTGATGAACCTAAATGAAAATATTTTACAAATACAATAGAAAGCGGTATGTTTATAAGTGCGCCAAAAATAAAGAGCCACATTTGTAAGTTAATCACACCAATACCGTTTAAAAAAGTCAAATAAATATCACCATATATTTTTGCTAATACAAAAAAGGACATTCCAATTAATAATGTTTTTGTAAAAGGCAAAGGCTCCGGAATCCAAAAATTAAGAACTAATTCAAAATTAAAATATAAAACGATTAAACTTATAATTAATAAAATAAAAAGGAGGTTTAGTTTTTTAAAGGTTTCTTTTATCCAAACAAAATCTTTGTCATAAAAAGCTTTTGAATATAGTGTCCAGAGTGGCGAAAATATAAATGTACTTAAAATTATAAATGGCTGATATACTTTGCTAATTACGCTGTAAACCGCCGTTTCTTCAGGGCCAATTAAGTACGTAATAATTATGTTATCTGTTGTTAAAATAATTATTAAAGCCAATTGTATGACAAAGAACTTCGCTCCCAACCCTAAAATTTTATTTATTCTATCTTTTTTAAAATAAGATAATGAAGGAATTAATTGTCTGTTTTTGTGAAAAAATAAGATTGAAAAAAGGATGGCAATACCAATGTTTGTAATGCCGTAAATAACACCTATGGTTACTAATGGCAGGTTAAGAATGTTTGGTAATACTAAAATTTGCAAGAAAATTAAAACTTGATAAATAGCCATGGCCAACTCAACTTTAGCTGCTTTTTGAAATGCATATAGCAAACTCTTGTAAATGTTTAAAACAAGACTTACAACCACCAAAATAGTACTTATAATTACTGTTATTTTTAATTCTCTTTCACGAATAGCAGTATTCAGTATTTTTTGTAAATCTAAAAAAGAAATTAGAATTAATAGAGAAGAAATTAGAACAATGGAAATAAAGATAATGGTAAGATAGGCAGTAGATATATATATTCTAGCTTCTATAAAATCGTTCTTAGCTAAAGCTTCTGTCAATTTATTTTTTAACCCCAGTGCAATCCCAAGGTCCATAAAATAAGCTGCATTTAACAAAGCGAAGATTGTTACCCAGATACCGTAATATTCAGCACCCAAATAATCTAACAAAATTGGCACTGTTAAATAAATAAACAATAGACTGATTAGTTTATAAAACAAACCAAATGAAATGTTTGTTTTTAAGACTTTATTTTTATCCATTTATGCTTATTTCTTTTCATGCAATTTATAAGTTAAAACAGTTATTTGTCCTAAGATGTTAACATAGCTACTATTTTCTTTTTAGCAACCCATTTTTTAATAATTGAAGTAATAATGATCTCTATTTTTGGTTCTTAAAATGAACTAAGTACTTGTTTATTTTTATTAAAATTAGCAGAAAAATTATTAAAATAGCGCCCAAAGCTGCCAACTGTACAGCTTTATTCTGTGTAACCCCTTTAATTTCAGAACCTATGGGTTGAAAATTAGAAAGCAAGTTTATCACTTCATATTTCTCTGATTTGTCGTCTGTAATTTTTTGGATGTCTTTATTAATTTTTCTATTTGTATCAAAAAGCTCAAGCTCTTTTGTTGTACTATTTTCACTTCCTAAATCTATATTTGTTCCAGTAGATTCCTTTTTTGACTCCGCTAGCATTACTTGCATATAAACTCTTCTTAGAGAATCTATTTGGAGTAAATTTCCTCTGTACATCACATCTATTCTATCTAAATTCTCATTCGATAATTTTTTAACACGATTAAAATATTTGTTTTCAACAACGGACGATAAAATAGCATCACTTAGCTTATTAAAAACATCATTTTTTTCTGAAATTACATTTATTTCATGCACCTTATAATCTAGCCCTGTAAAAGTAGCCTTAAACGTATTAAAAGTATAACTGCTAACAGTTGCAGTATCTACTTCTAGAACAAAATCATTGTATGCGTTTATAATATCGTTTTCATTAACAATAGGCTTTATGGAGAATTTTTTTAGAGATGTAGCACTTTCCTTATCTAAATTGAATGTATTTTGAATTCTTGCTGTATCTTTTTGTTTTACTAAATCGTTATAATAATTTACATTATTGTAAAGCTGTTGTGCACTTTTAAAATTAGGCGCTACTAGCATATTAGACTCAAATGTATCCGTTGAGTTTAACTCTAAAATAAACCCTGCTACCAAACCAACTAATGCACCACTTCCTATCAGCGCAAGGTGTTCTTTAAGAAAAATTAAGATTAAAATAAAGAAATGAAAAATACCTTTAAAAATACTTCCTATAAAATTAAAAAAGCTAGAAAAACCTTTTCCTATAATTACAAATAAAGAACCTAAATCTACTTCTTCTTCGTTTTTACTGCTGGTATTGGTTGGTTGTTGGTTCGTTGACATTTATACTTTTATTAAAATACCGTTTAACTATTAAAAATTTGTTCTATTATTTTTTGAGTAATCGCATATGTTGGTGTTACACCTGTCATTCCTAATCCTCCAGAAGCCAGTGTTGCACCAGTTTCTAATGGGTTATCAGAAGCATAATATGCATATCTTACTTTTACATCTTCAGAAATATTTCCTCTAATTCTAGATGCAGATTGTATTGCTTTTTGATAATGAGCACCTTCCATTTCTAAACCAATAACATTCCAGGTAGAATCATGAAAAAACTTTAATAAATCTTTATTTTGTAATGATGTTCCTAAAACTGAAATCATAGCTCCATCAAAAACTTCAATTCCAAAACCTTCTAAGTCGGCTTTTGCCAACTCGTTTTTAAACGGATAATTGTCTGCTGTACCTTCAAAAATATGAGCAGAAGGAATCATAATATCTCCTTTACCACCTTCTAAAATACCTGCTTTACCCATTATAGAAACAGATTTTACGTCTAAATGAGTTTTAACCTGTTGTTTAGAAACATATGGTTTTAACAATTCATCCATCGTTTCATAGGCTTGCTCACCAAAGGCGTAGTCCATTACAATAATTACAGCATTCTCCTCTAGTTTCTCTTTTTTAGAGAACGACAAAACATCGAAGTTTATTTTAGCAGTATCTATAATTTGTACATTTATATTCGTTCCAGAAGTATCTTTTATATACACAAGACCATTTAAGGAGGCAAAATCTTTTACTTTCTTCTGCAAAGGCTTGCTATCTGAATTACTTAAAAGTTGATACAATTCAAACCCTTTTAAATTTTTAGCCTCTTTTGGCAACGCACTCTTTGCATATAATGAGTTTAGTACACTGTGCATATTTGCACTAATAATATGTATCGGTCTTTCTAGTAAACTCTTTTCTTCTAAAACTTTTTTAATATTATTGGCCCAAATTTCTCCATAAATATGATGCCCTATTTCTTCTACTAAAACAGAGCTAAATGTTACCGTTCTTTTACGGTTGTCTATAACTTCATTAATTGCCAATTTACCCAACCAATAAATTAATTGGAAAAAACGATCTGGATTTTCTTCTGAAGAAAAGGTTCTATAAATACTTAAAACCTCATCAAAAGTTCTCCCTAAAATGTTTCCTAAATGAACAATAGTTACTTCTCTTTCTTCTGCAGTAATCTCTTTTTGATGCACTACAATATCCTCTAAATGTTTCCATTCTCTTGTAAAGTCTTCACCATCATTTAAGGTAACTCTTTCTTGAATCTTATGAGATTCTATAAACAAAAAAGTTAAATGCGTTAGAATATCATAGATCTCAGATCTTCCTCTGGTAATCTCTATATTCATTTGATCTTTATCTATTCTATAACAATTTCTTCTTCTTTTTGGTGGAATAATCGAGTTGAAATGTGAGTTTTTATAGCCTTCATCTGCCGTTAAGTTAATGTATTGGCACTCTTCTATACCCTTTGGAAGTCTCTCTATTACGTATGTTAAACCACTTAACTCTATTCTGTCTTCTGCGATTGAGCCATAAATTTCTGGTCTTAAAAGCAGCAACGATTTGCGTAAAGTTTCTCCCGAAATTCCCATTGGTTTGTAAAAGCCTCTACTAAATAAGTGACGCATAGAAATGTATAGTTTTTCTATGGCATTTGTAGATTCTTGAGCCCTTGTTCGAGGTATTTTATTAATTTCTGACATATTTTTATTTATATTACAAAGGTAAAACTATTTACCTGATAAAATTTTACTGTATTTATTCTCATTATTCAACAAAATAAATGCTTCAGAAATGGTTTTATCATTCTTTAAATTATACTGATAAACGCCTTCCTTGTAGAAAAATCTTTCTAAAATTTCTGCTTTTAACGCTTCTAAAATGAGGTCTTTATTTTTTGATATTTCTACTAATTTTTCTTCACTAAGGTTTTCTTTAATTTCATTAACTGCGTTCGAAATCTTATTTTCTTTGGCCGCTAAAAATGCCTTTTCAAAAAGTCTTTCTTTCTCTGTTAAGAAAGTTGTATCTACTTTTAAAAAAGCTGTAAATTTATTAAAATCTGAGGTTTCAAAATTGAAATCACTGAGGTTTTCTAAGCTTTCATTTTCATAGAAATAACGGGTTGCAAAATTAAATATAGCCTTTGATTTTAGTAATTCTTCTGTCGTTTTATTTTTATTTGAAGTAAGCGTTTCAACATCTGGCATTACACCACCACCGTCATACACCGTTCTTCCATTTGCTGTTTGAAAAGCATTGATTCCAGCATCTGAAAACTTAGGGACATTTCCTTTTTTATCTGTATTTGCATAATCCAATTCTTGAATACATCGACCACTGGGTGTATAGTATTTCGAAATGGTTACTTTTAATTGGGTTCCATAGGTCAATTCTCGATACCGCTGCACCAATCCTTTCCCAAAAGAACGCTGCCCCATAATTACAGCTCTGTCATAATCTTGTAAAGAGCCACTTACAATTTCTGATGCCGATGCAGAGCGTCCATTCACTAAAACCACAATAGGAATTTCCAAATCTAACGGTTCGTTTGATGTTTTATAGGTATTACTCCACTTTTTAATCTTTGCTTTTGTGGTTACAATTACTTTTCCTTTTGGGATAAAAAAGTTAGAAATATTAATGGATTCCATCAATGATCCTCCAGGATTGTATCGCAAATCAAAAACCAACTTTTTCATTCCCTTTTTCTTCAAAGCTTTAAACGCTTTTTTTACTTTTGATGATGCTTTATTATTAAAACGAGTTAAGGCAATATAGCCCGTCTCTTCGTCAATCATTTCATAAAAAGGAACAGGATTTATAACTACCTTTTCTCTTACTAGTTCTTTATTAATGAGTTTTCCTTGTCTTTCAATCTCTACAGACACCTTACTATTAGAGGTTCCTTTTAAGAACATAGAGAG
>ENA-ORXF01000772-ORXF01000772.1-marine-metagenome-genome-assembly--contig:-NODE-772-length-21898-cov-3.259108_pt1 | contig 21898 bp, 12 predicted proteins | sample MGYA00237864_ERZ511476 | MGnify/ENA primary metagenome ERZ511476 (study PRJEB26306, sample SAMN06343908) | marine metagenome | isolation source: coastal waters | place: Atlantic Ocean: West Antarctic...
CATTCGGCGACCACGACCACAAGTTCTTGACCTTGAGCGTCTTGCCGGCGACCTGTATCGTGCCGACGTAGTCAGTACTCAGGAACGAGCACGGGTTGCTCTCGCCTTGGTCGTTGCCGCCCTGGTGGTCGCTCCCGATAAAGACCCCGCCCACCTTGATGTACGTGCGCACAAAGTGCCACACGAACTTGGCAATGTACTTGGCGAGCATCGCCCGCCGCATTGTCATAGCTCGCTTGCTTCGCGCGACTTCATCGGCCACCGTTTCATTCACTGGCACGCACTGATACATATCGTCGAGTGCCCGCACCTTGGCATACCACTTGCCGAAAAATGTCATGTGGTGGATGTTTCTGCCGTGGGTTGTGGTGGTCATCAGGTTCGCGAAAGAGTCGGGGCCCGAGTCGTGGCTGATTTTTTGGAAAAAATGGTCCCAAGTGCCGAGGTTTTCGGAGGGAAGGTCGTGTTTGCGCACGTGTGTGTTCGCGAAGAACACACGACTGCCGTTCCCCCCCACGGAGACTCCAGCCTCAGGGGCCCGTTCCCCGCATTTGAGCATGACTTCCTGGTAGTGCGTCAGGTATCGATGCAGGTTCATGATGATGTAGTTGACAGTGGGGAGGTTTATGGTGAAGCACATCTGCGACCCCGCCGCGCGCGTGTTGACGTCGGTCGCGACGCGTGTCGCGACCATGTGTGAGTTGTAGCGGAGGTGGAAGACCACGTCGCCCGCGACGACGGACTTTTTGAGCGTCATGTTCTGGTTGGGCCCGCCGCTGTGCGGGTTGGGCAGCATCACTGGCACAATGAAGCGCGGGATGTTAATGTACAGGGTCTTTTCGGTCTGGTTTGTCGCGAGGTTCTTGCTAAGCCCTTCGGGCTTGCGCGCGTGCTTGTCGAACACACCCGTCGGTCCCTTGCCATCACTGTCGTCGAAGCGACCCGCCGGAAAATACTCTGAGCGCACGCGCTTTGCACTCGCAAAGTCCACCACGCCGTCGTCGGCCGCCTTGCGCTTGTTGTAGTCGCCGCCCGCGCCGTACAGGGAGAGCATACTCTTCTCCATCGCATTGCTCACCGGACCGCGACTCATAGTTACACACGACGAATGCTCTCGCGCTCAACCGCTCTTTATATACACTATACGAAATGCCGCGGCGTTCACCACCACCACCACCCCGCGCGTGTGTGTGTCGTTTTTCCGCGTGTGTGTGGGTGCGTGGTGTGTGGGTGCGTGTGTGTGCGTGGGTGTCGGCATGCGTGTGTGTGTGCGGGTGTCGGCATGCGTGTGCGTGGGTGGGTGTCTGCATGCGCGTGGTGTGGTGGTGCGGTGTGTGTGTGTGTGTGTGTTACACGTCACTGTTCCTCTGATCTCCCTGCATAAGCGGTTTGGTATCGTCGCCACTACCAGGCTGCTCCGCGGCCCAATACCCGGCACTGATGTAGATGCAGGTCACGATCACGCCGACCGTCAGCAGTACAATCATTGTCAGCATCGCTCCTTGGATGTGTCCTGTGAGCATATGCCCGCAGAGCTCATAGGTAAACACACCGGACATCCACACGCCCATCATTACACCCCACACGCTCACGGTGAGTATGTTGATGGCAGTGATCGTCCCCGTGTCGATGCGTTTTTGGTTGTGCTCGCCCCATACTCGCATGCCTATCATCGAGTTAAAGATGGCCAAGAGTCCGCAGCCAAAGAGGACGACCCACGAGATGAAGAACGAGTCCTGCACTGCGTTGACGAGGGTGAAGCATGTGTGGAAGCTCGAGATGTCGCGCATCGGATGCTTTGCCATGGCGCCGCCAACGGACGCTAAGTCTTTGAACATCGAGTTGGCAAATGCGTAAAACGGGGTGGCATCGTTTGTCAGAGTTGTGGGCGCGCGACCCGCCATGAAAATGTCGGACCGGTTCGCGTGGTATGTGTAGTTTTTCAGAATTTCGTTCCCCTTGTACCTGAAGCCCTCGTCTGCCTCTTTCATGCCCTCAAAGGACTTTGCAAACCCGAGCTCGGCTATCGAGAACCATCCCCGTGCGACCCCGTCGCTCGTCGGGTAGTATGTGTCGATGAAGTTTGTCATCTCCACAAAGTGCTTGTTGTTGTCGCCCATCGCCTTGTTCACGTCGTCTTTCGACACGTGCGAGCCGAACGACAGCCCCCCCCCGTGGACCGAAAACGACAAGGACAGGATCCCGAAGACGACGACCCATCCGCACAGAATCTTCACTGAATTGTGCAGATTGAACGGGTCGATGCCCAGAGTTGTGAGAATTGGCTTCATGGTTGTCTGTCGTCGTCGCATGCCCCCGCCCCTATCCCCTTCTTTTATACTAAAGTACGCGCGCCGCGCGCGCGAAATGAGCCACGCGCGCGCGCGCGCGCGCGTTTTCCTACGCGTTTCCAGCGCGAAAACGCGCGCGTGCGGCGGGCATGTGCAGGCGCGCGTTGCGGCGGGCATGTGTATATAAACGCGGCGCGTCTGCGCAGCGGTATCGCAGCATGGCCGTCGACAGTCTCGGGTCGGCCACCAACAGCAACTTCCAGAGCGGCCCCAGCATCAATGCGACAGGCCGCGCCGACATCAACACAGGCAGCTCGCTCTCGGTGATATCGTGCGACGTCACGGACAAGAACCTCGACATCTTCCGGCACGAGCTACTGCTCACGAGGATCAAGGGCAAACACAACGCGTACATAAACGTCATTTCGCGCGACTCTGTGCCGGAGGTCGGCGACTTCATCACCTCCGGACCAGACCCCATACATCATTCCATCCCCTCCATCGGGACCTGTGAGCACGAGAAATGTTCACTGGACATGTCGATTTCCACGTTTTACGCAGACATGGGCGACGCCAGGACGGATCTCGAGTATTACATGGCGTACCACCAGATCTCCCTACACGGCCTGATTGGAACGACGGTTGGCTTGGATTGTTTGCAGCCAAATCTTAAGATCGCCGGAGCCAAAACACACCGCAGGCATGCCTTCTTCTTCTACAACAGTAATGTCAATGCCCAAGTTAACGATACACAAGACACAGGAGTCGACACGCTGGAACCCGCGGGTCCGAATTCCCCCCCGTTCTTGAAAGTCCGCCAAATGGTCGCAGCGCCTCATAGACGTTCAGACGATCCCAGCAATCTCAACGACGTCAAGGTGTATTACATCGATTGTGCCGACGCATATTGGCTCGCAGAAAACAACACGAAGATGGGCTTCAAGTATGGGCTCATGCTGGCGTTTGCGTCGACAATTTCCGCAGAATATAAGCCCAAGGTGACTGTGAGTGCAAAGGGCCACACCAATGTGATCGAACCGCCCGAGTTCAGGTACGCGGGCGTCGCGCTCACCGACGCGTGCATGCATGCCGAGCGTGGCGACACGGCCGTGACCGTGAACCACTACTCGGCCATGACTACACAGAACGGCCCCTACGACGTCTACGTCGGCGACGACATCGGTTGGATGTTCAACGCAGAGAGGAAAAACCTCAACGTCGATGGCAACCGCATCGCGCGCAACGTGGTTACATACTCGATATTATGGAATCTTCTGGTACGCGAGGGACCGGGCGCAGCCGCTATTGCCGCCAGGGAAAATTTGCAACGGCAAATGAGCGAAGCAGCAGGGCTCATGCACGAGAAAAACATGGCCGGGATGGCGCACAGAGCCCAAAAAGACATGATAGGGAACCTCAAGGACGCGGAGACCGCGTCGCGTGGTAAATACAAACGGTTCCTGTTTGTCCCGCTCAAACACGGGTCGCATATCACAAAACGCGCATCCATCATGGACGGCAGGCGTCGTATCGGCAAGGCCATCAGCTCGTGCAAGGCCTACGGACGCGTCGATTGGGTGAATGGGGCGAGTTCCGAGATGTAGCAACACTCCCGCGGAGTTCGAGACATAAAGCGCAAACATATATTGTAATACAACCCAGTCATACGACTCGTACTATTTCTCCCTTTCCCAGCATCTCGCGCTATTGCATTCACTCTCTCGGTCTCTCTGTCTCTCTGCGCCTCTCTCTCTCGGTCTCCCTCTGCATCTCTCTCTCTCTCTCTCTGTGTCTATTTCTGCCCCTCTCTATGTCTCTCTGTGTCCCTCTCTGTCTCTCCGTGTCTCTCAACAGCGGCCGCTGTGTGCACCTCAAGTCGCCGCGACAGCGTCTGGCGTGTCGGCTATGTCGACACCAATCTGTGTACAAGGGTTATGTTTGACAGCAAGCATGTGTTCGGCAAGTAGCTTGCTGTATCTCGTGTCGTGGAGGTCGGCGAGTGCAATCGCCTTGTGCACACAACACAGCGCGTCGGCCTCGACGTCGGTCGAAAACGTGGAATTCTCGACGCAGTGCGTCCCTGCCGCGTCGTTTGCAGCCTCCCGGATCTCAGTCGTTGCATCCATGACGTCGAGCAAGATGCCCACAAAATGCAAGAGCGTAACCCTGTTGTTCACGTGGTAGTCGAGGGCGCAAAACACGTCGAGTTCCTTCTTGAGCAGAATGGGAGCAGACAGCGCGCCGTACATGCCGACATGCGGCAGCGTAGCGCTTGAAATCGCAGAGGCGGTATGGCGCAACGTCGGAGTACAACAGGCGTCGGTATGGCAGTGCACCAGCAGATCCGACACCGCCACCGTGCCTTGCTCGAGCCCCGCGGAACCACACTCCTTGCTGCTGAGCATCAGCGCCACAGCGGCATATTGCAGCACATCGTGTGTGTACACGGTGCGCACGCTCGCATACACGTCAAACAGATGCGCCGCAGTGTGCAGCACGTACGGATGCACGGAAAGTACCGCGCCCGCCGCGAAGATCCACAAGCGTGCGCTTGTTTTACACGCGTCGCCAGCCCGAGTGCCCAGCCCAATCTGTGGCGAGAGCGGGGGCTTCTCATGGGACATCGGCGCGGTCCGCGGAGAATGTGTGACGAGACGGCCCTTCAGAAACGCTGTGCGTTGCTTCTGGTAGCGCATAGTGTGAAAGCCCCAGAGTTCGATGTTACACTCCACCCCCCCTCCATGCGAGTACGCAGGGGACTCACACATATGCTGGTCGGCATCGCGCTGGAGGCGAGTGTTGGCCACGCACAGCTGGTGCGCACAGCGGGTGTTGTGGTCGTGCGGCTGTGGTGACGTCTTGGCCCTGCGGGTCTGCACAGGGGGCTGGTCGCACATTGAACGCATGCGCTTCTTGTCGCCGAGATGCTGGAAGTTATACACCACGTCCTCGATCGTGGCCTGCGCGTTGGCGTGTTGTGCTTGTGGAGTGTGTAGTGCGCGGTATGTCATGTGCGTGCCTCCGACGTGTGCTGCCACGTATGGCACGGCTCGCAAATATATACCACGAGAACGGACACGTTTTGCGGGTTCCGGGGATGCCACGTGTTTGTTGTTTTTTTTGTTTTTTTGGTTCGTCGTTGCCCGTCCGTTGGGATTATCCCAACGGATTTTTTGTGACACGTTTGTTGTTTCTCGCCGGCCTCGCACAACGTGTCAGATCATCTCGAAGCGCGCATACTCATGCCCCCCATGCTTCTGCTTGTCGGGTCTGTGGATTGCAGGAGAGCAGCGGGTGTGGAGGTCGTGCTGCACGCGCCGGTCGTATGCGTTCTGCACGACGGGGAGCAAGAACGAGGGCGTGAAGACATAGAACAGTACGAAGCACAGCACGACAGGGAGGCCTCCGGTGTACACCATGTTGACCACCGACATACACTCGTAGAAGCCGCACAGTTTCATCTGCGCCATGCTCAGGTTCATCGCGTATAGGATGGGCGAGATCTGGCTATTGGAAACGACCTGTGTGCACACGTCGGTGTGGTATGCCATGTTGTGGTAGAAGTGGTCGTCCTGGCAGTGCTCGAGCAGCCACTTTTCACTCGTTGTCTGTTCGATGAAGAGCAAATACGCGCGGTGGAAGTCGAACACCCGGCCCACGAGGATCACCGAAATCCACGAGATGGTGACCACGCACCCGGCGTTGCGGAAGATCTCGTATAACACGTGGTTCATGTGTGACGGGGTGGGGCGTGTTTGGCTTATATACAATGTCTCCTCGCAGCGGGGGTTTGGTGTATGCAGCGCATGGGTATTGTGTGGTATATATACACATCCCGGTGCAATCACACATGCGAAAATACATGCAAGGCCGGGCAAACGTCGAGTGTGTGTTGGTAGCTGTGCTCGTGCGCGCTGTCGCAGGGGGGTTCGACTCGGACTGCGTCTACTCACACTCTCATGCGGATGATACCAGCACCACCGCCGCGTGCTGCACAGCGAACAACACGATGCAGATGCTGGTGTCACCTGACACCCACCAATTGCAGAGGATACGTGGCGTGACATTTTGGAACCAGCCGCAATGTGAGCAAGCGAACGTCCCGGAAGACGCGCGCACGATGCAATTCGATGCACACGACTACTCGAACTCGGACTCTGTCCTCGTGTTCAAGGTTGCGCTGCACGCCCTGCACCACAGTAGCATGCGTGTCGCGCTGCATGTGGGAAACACGCGCGCATACCTAGACCTGGGCTGGGACCGCGAGACCACTCAAACGGTCAGCCTCACCACCACAGACGACCAAGCACACACACCCGCAATCACCCAGAACATCACACATCAGAAGGACGTATTGGACATGTTTGACGTGACGCTAAAGTTCCACACCAAGGCAGATGGCCAGTGTATTCTTTCGTATGCGATGGACACTTTATACGCAACGACCACCGTCGCGTGCAAGTCTGGAGGTCTACGATTCTCTGTCAGCGGACACATGGTTGTGCTTTTTTCAGTGCAGCATGCAGGACACGTCCTCCCAGTAGCCACGCGGCAGTGGTGGGACTTTACGAACAGTGCCAGCCAGTCTGGTGATATGTGCTACGCGTGTCCCATCGCCACGATATACCGCAGAGCCGATCAAGTATGCGAGGGTTGCTCCATGGGGCTGCATGTGCGCATCGACACAGACAGTCTATGGCTTAAGGCGTTTGACTTTACAGAGCGCATGCAGAGCTCCACACAGATCAGCGACCACACAGGGGCGCGGCTGCGCTATCTCCCACAGTGGGCTGATACCACCGCCGATAACGCAGACGGCGTGCTCTCATACAACAACTACACCGCAGAGGGAAACCTCGTGTTTTCGGCGGAGGCGGTCCTCTTGCGCAACACAACATACGTGTGCCAGAAAACACGGGCCGTGATTGTCGTGCACGTCCCGTCGGTCGCGGGGGCGCTGGAGTGGTACACCGCAGCGGACAAACAGTCGTTGTTTGATGCGATTGCGCCCGCGCCGACCACGCCCACGCCCACGCCTACATCGACCACGGCTGCGGCAAGTGCATCAGCGTCCACCACGGCTGCGGCAGGTGCATCAGCGTCGACCACGGCTGCGGCAGGTGCATCAGCGTCGACCACGGCTGCGGCAAGTGCATCAGCGTCGACCACGGCTGCGGCAAGTGCATCAGCGTCGACCACGGCCACGCCTACACCCACGCCCACGCCTACATCGACCAAGGCTGAGGCAAGTACATCAACATCGAGTACATCAGCGTTTACCACAGGCGCGCCAACACCCACCACACAGACCACACAGTCCACACAGACCACTCCTCCGCCAAATATACCCGGGCCAGACGACAGTGTGGATTTATTTTTGAATTTTGAAAGTCCGCACGATATCAATGCAGGTACAAACGATACAAGACAAACGACGGTCCTCGTCCTTTGGGTATCTGTACCCACCTCACAAATTGAGCTGGTCGTGTCCGAATTATTAATACAAGTCAATAGCAATACAGGTGTGGAATTTTACTTATTGAATAGTAATAACACCAACATCCGGCGCTTATTGCAGGTTGGGGACGGAGCAGTGATATCGACCACATGGCAAACGTACACACAGGAAGATTTCAGCAAAACCAAAGAAGTTTTCAAAACATATAATGAGAATGCGATACAATTATCAAACTGTGTAGTCGAGGCATTACGTCTGGACGACATTGTATGGCAAGACAAAAAACAAGCAAAAAAAAAACACACTCTCGTGGTCGGATCGACAGACACTGGCACCACCACCACCACAGGCAGTGGTGTGTCGTCTGGCGACAGCGGCTCGACAGGCTCGACAGGCTCGACAGGCTCGACAGGCTCGACAGGCTCGACAGGCGACAACAGCAACAGTGATAGTGGCGGCGGTGGCGACGGAGGCGGTGGAAGTATTGCATTTATAGCCGGGGGAGTTGCGGGGGTGTTGGTATTGGGATGCGCTGCATATGCGGCCACTACAACGAACACTACAGCAGCCAAGACGGAAAGCGCCGCCAAGCCTGACACAGTCCCAGCGAGCTGCATGCCCCGCACCATACATCACGCAACACACACAGCATATCCATACGCCCCGGTGCCGGTGTACGGTTCCGCGACAGGCACATACTACACGTACGATAACACAGAACCGACACACAACGAGCACTTGCTGGCCCCATACACGCACCAATACAGCCATACACACGAGAACAGCACACACCATACGCCGTACACACTGCCGTACCCACAGCCATACCCGCAGCACTACCCACAGCAATACACCCAGCATTACATACAGCAAAACACGCACCAATACCCACACCAATACCAGGACCCCGCCCGCACGCCAATCGCAAGAATGCGCGATGTCTACGGCGAGAGTGGCACTGTATATCAATAGTACCAGAATACGCGCTATATATAAAGACACGTGCTCTCGACGCCACGCGTAGCGGCAATGGATATCGTCGGGAGCCTCGTGCCACGCAGCGTCGACACAATCCAGACGGTGCAACGCAAGCAGAACGCGCTGCAAGCATGTGAAAACAAGACCGCGTTCAAGCCGCGGCTGTACTCGTGCATCAATGTGCAGAAAAGTGCTGCAGGCATCTCGGGTGTCATGACAGAGGTCGCCGCTCAGGACACGCTGCGCGGGCTCGACTGCATGACCGAGGGTCTGTTTGGCGGTATCTCTATCGCGCGATGCCACATGTCGAGCGCAGACGCCGCGCGCATGTCGAGCGTCGGTGACGAGCTGCTGCGCACGTGCTTTGCGCCGGCGGCGGACAGCGTGCCGGCGCCAGCACTCTCACTGGCGCAGCTGCTGCCACGCCCATGCGACCACGACTTTTTCTGGCTGAACCAGGTATGTGAGATCAAGCAGGGACAGACACTGCGCAACGCCATCCTGAACGACGGCCGCAAACAGCACGTCAACTTCTACGACGCGTACGAGTGTGTGACGCGCCGCGGCACGCAGCAGGCCCGTGGCCCCGACACCGACCTCCGCGACGCCGCGGTGTGGGCGCCGAGTCTCCACGGCACGGTTGGTCTTTATGAACAGAAGACCGGCGATAACCCTGGATTCTTCTTAGTATGTGTATCTGCGCTGCCATCTGTTGGCGCCGAGGTACGTCGCGCGCGCGCGTGTGTGTGTGTGTGTGTGTGTGTGTGCGTGCGCGCGCGTGCGTGTGTGTGCGTGCGCGCGCGTGTGTGTGTGTGTGTGTGTGCGTGTGTGTGCGTGTGGAATGACGCGCGTGTGTGTGTGTGTGTGTGCAGCTGGTGCACGCACTCAAAGCTGACCTCATGCACCGGACCACAGCGGTCGACTTTTGCGAGAGCAAGGAGATGTGGTTTTTCGAGAATCTGAACCTGCGTAACCGGAAACGGCTCCTGTTACAGGCCGCAATTTGTCTGAAGGTGCAGGTTGCGGAACAGCGCGACATCTACGCGCACGCGCAGGACCCGATGCAGAAGCTCGCAGTGGAATCGTGCGGGACGTGCACGGAGTTCTTCGACCGCGCTATGGTCTTTGACCGCACGTCGAACCGCAACCTGCACATCGATGACTATGCGAACACAGCCCGCCCCGTCGACGCTATCCGGCATTTCAAGGGATGCGTAGACCTTGCGCGGCACACAGGGTCAGTGTCAGTGTACGTGAGCGCAGCAGACGGCGTCGTGGTGCTGACGCCGGAGGCGCAGCTCCGCAGCGCGCGCGGCATCGACAACGACCAGTGCATGTTCCCCGCTGCGACAGGGGCGTGCGCACATTCGCTATTCCCGGTACTCAATGTCGCCGAAGACCGTGCAGACCACAACGACAAGGTGCGCGTGGAAGTACACACCCACGCACACCTGTCGCTTGACGACATCACACACCACAGTCTGTACACCCGCACAGTTCTCTCGGACAGCGTCATGAAGATGCTCGACGCGCGAGACTCGTGCGGCTTCGGCATGTTCTACGCCGTGCAGTACGCGCCCCCGCTGCCCATCATGCTGTACCCACACACGACGCTCGCGTTTGTCGCCGCGAGTCGCGGCGACATCCTCCCGTCTCAACCCGCGCCGGCGGCCCCGGCCGCGCAAAACGTACACACGCACAGGCCGCAACCCGCGGCGCGGCACCACACGGTGGCGGACTGCATGTGTGCGGGGGTGCATGCGACGATGCCTGCGGTGGTCTTTGAGTTTGACGACGCTGAGCATGCGCACGGGAGCGCTCAGCACGTCGCGCTGGCGTGGGACGAGGCTACGGTCAGCACGATTCAGGCCATGACAATGCCCCGGGGTGCAGGCCTCTGCGCGACGTACCTCGTGCCTATAGCCGAGTACCGCTCCGCGCGCGCCACGTAGGTCCCCGTCAAGTCTTCGTTTTTCCTCCCGTGCGCGCGCGCGGTATAGCGCTGTACACGTCCGGGATCGCGCACCACAGCGGCTCGTGGCGGCGTGCGTCTGGCCGAAACAGCGTGGCTGCCGTCGTAGTCTATATATGCACGGGTTTCGGGCAGCGTGCATCGACCCGCAGTCTGCAGCGCACAGTCTGCACCATATTGTCAAATGTCTGTGGTAGTTATGTCCAACCCACACACACTGCTCAGGGATGGGAGTTACACGACGGATCTGTACGACAGGATGCTATTTGTGGCGGACGACGGTTCACTCAAGATACTGGCACCGGCACTGCCAGAGCACGCCGAAGACGAGCCGACACGACCGCTCGTATGGGGCGTCTACGACGTGCCTACCGACGACGCCAAGTTCACAATGCTTGCGGCGCTCTCTAAAGGGGACACCATGAACGCGTGCGCGGTGGACGAGGACGGACGCGTGTACGACGAAATCTGCGGCCGGTCCAAATGCGAACGCGTGCACGCGGGACTGCCACTGACCGAGCATCCGACACACACTGCATACCACGACGGCACAAAGTTTGTAATGGCTTCCTGTGCCAGTGATTGCACGATTCTGATGACCGACGGGGGGGACGTGCACATGGGATACGGGAAAAACCGGCTCTGGACCGACGATGCCGACCACGGCGGTGTCGACGACATGCGCAGCGCAATGTCGCGGGAACTGGCCTTCGTATACGATCCGCACAGACAACACACCACCGACAGCGTCGGCGGGAACACGTTCCGTGTGCTCTTCTTGTCGCCACAACCGCAGTACACGCCGGGGGCCGAGAGCGTGAAGATCCGGCTGGTGGCTGCACATGACGACGTCTGCATGGCCGTGGACGTTGAAGGGAGTCTCTGGACCTGGGGGGCGGGCCGGGACACCTGGCTGTTGCTGGGACGCGATTCGCAGCCGCAGGAAAACACCAGGATCCCCACGAAACTGCCGGCAGGGTCGTTCGGAGACGAGAAGGTCGTGATGGTGTCGATCGGAGATAGGCACGCCGCCGCCGTCACACAAGACAAAAATCTGTGGACGTGGGGGCGCAACCACATTGGGTCGTGTGGGTTTGGCACGCACGGAATAGGGCCCGACGCCGCGCAGGTGACCAACTTCGTGACCCCAGCGCATGTGCAACACCGACGGCCACGCACGGACAACAACCACGCCGACCCCGCAGACACTCCCGTTGCGCTGGAATCAGTGTGTATGGTGGCATGCTGCTACGAGCACACGATCGTCTTGACAGACCATGGCGACGTGTATTCGTGCGGAAACAACGAGAGCCGCGCACTCGGCACCAACACAACATGGCTCTCTGCGTCGAACGGAGACGACGAGCTCTTCGAAACTGCGTACTGTTTCGAGTCGCTGCTGGTGTACGTGCCGACCGTCGCAGACACAACGCTGCCGCACACCCCCGGCAGCAGTGGCGGCAGTGGCGTCGCCGCGCGAGACAAGTCAGACAGTGGCGGCGCCGTGCTTGTCAAGGCAGACACCGACAAAATCATGCTCGTTGCAACGTCGAGCAGTCTGACGGTGGCGACAGCCAGGGACGGCGGGGTCTACGTCTGGGGGAGGATTTCACACACACCGTCCAAGGTCCCGGCGGCTGTCATGCGCGGCGCGAAAATCGGGCGGTATGCCAGCGCGCTCGCGGCGGACCACATGATGGCCTTTGCGATGGGGAATCATGCACGGCTGGGGGGCGAAAGTGCGATTGGAACACTCAAACCCGAACTCCTCTCTGAAATCCTCGCAAAAAACGCGCAGTACAGTTTCCGGGGGCTCGGCGAGAGTCTCGACGGGCTTGCGTTGCTCATGGGCCGCGGCACGGCAGACACCCCTTCGAATACACCGGCCGGTCTGAACACCCAGGCGAGTGCCGTGCAAGTGCTTCAAGAAAGCCAGCCGAATTCCACGGAGATCCGCGACCATATGACTCGTCGCGACTACGGATGGTTTGCAGAATTCCTACGGGATCCATGGACAAAAGACGTAGGTGGAAGGTGGGTGCGAGGGGCTAAGGATGCGTATGATAGCATGTATGTTGACAGTGACATTTTCCTCGATACACTGTCATGTGTACTCGACGAGCTTTGTACCCCAGATGGCCTCCTGTTTACGACGGACCTAATGCACACACACGCGGATACAGCCGGGGGTAGTACCGCGCACACAAACGCCAATCGCGTCGTAGATGCGTGTGTAGTGTGGTGGGTGTGTGTCACTGAAAGGATCGAGGTGTATGTCAGAGTAAGAGAGCCTCAGAAACGCCAGCAAAAAAAGATCGCGGAAAAGTTTTGGGAGCTCCTGAATCAAATGTACACCCCAGACTCAGTAACACCCCCGACGCGCTTTCTGATAAACCCTGGCAACTATTGCTACTCGAACACGTTGTGGCAGTGTGTCATCAGTACGCCGACACTGTTCAAAATCTTGCACACAACGTATCAGATGAAAACTCACGCCAATGCGATGGCTTCCACGTATATGGGGGATACACCAAGACTCATGGAAATATTTTCTGAGATCAAGGACATGGCAGATTTTGTCGGGTCTTATATGGACATGACCGTAGACCCGAATGTGGCTTGGACTCCCATATGTATAGAGGGGTTGAGAGAATGCTTCGAAGGGAACGCGGAAGACTACGACGCAACCGCAAACCAAGACCCAAACGAGCTGTTTAATATGTTTTTCAAACCAAATATCCTTAAAGTTTCAAATTCCAACGTCGTGGTCATACGAAAGAGCCACGCCATGGCACGTGCATTTGCGAGGACAGAAGTTGAGTTCAAGAAGATGGACCCGTGTAGTTGTCTGTCAAACGTAAATGTGCAAACAGCAGTCGTCGTCGGAATGAACACTGTGAAGATAGATCGAAGCAGTATGGCCGAGCACAATGTGTTTGTCTGGTATGGCGCACCAAACACAATATCAGAGAATTTCTGTACCAGTTGCGGCTTCGGGAAAAAAGAGTATATAGCCTGGGACATAGCCAGGTGGGGTCAGTTAAGCGAACATTCACCATCATACACCGCCGACGGCTTGCCAATCAGTAAGGTACCACCAGAAGAAGGTATCGCATTAGTGTGCGGATGCAGAAGGGACCGGTATACGTCCAGCGATTTACAAATCACATGTGCTGAATGTAAGAAGAAAAGGGATGATTTTGAAAGGGATAAGACCGCAACACTCTATTTTGGCAACATACCCGCTGTCATGTCATTTTCAGTGTCACGCGCAATACCAGGCGAGGTTGCCATCATGGACAACGAATTTCATATAGACGAATATCTTGGAATCATAGAGATAGATAATCCGGAATCTGAAAACCCAACCCAAGCGCCACACACCCACACACACGGTGAGAAATACATGATGCTTATACAACTATCGGTTAACAACGGCAGTAGTGCACAGTTCCTGGCCGAACAAGCTGAGTTGTGTCCACAGGGCATTTACAGACTGAGAAGTATGGGTGTGTATGAACCGGGTCATTATGTCTCGTATGCTCTGCGAGATGAAAAGTGGTGGTATTTAGACGACAATGTAGAGCCCGTTCAAATGGATTTCGAGAACGTGCGAACTTCAGATAAAGTGAGAAGGAACGTTTCAACACTGTTCTACGAGCTCTGTAAAACTCCCACCACAACCCCCGCGACCCCCGCGACCCCCGCGACCCCCGCAGCTGCCGCTGCTGCGGCTACCGATGCCGCCGATACCGCCGCTGCTGCTGCGGCTACCGCTGCCGCCGATACCGCCGCTGCTGCTGCGGCTACCGCCGCCAAAGTCGACGCCACCAAAATCATAACCACCCCCAGCACCACCAAACCAGACCTGACAGACGCCGGTATAGACGCACTAACAAAAGAACTCATACTTAAAATAGAAAATTCTGCGGAAATATTCGAATTTTCCGACAACAAAACGAGTGATGGTACTGCACACACAAACGTAATCGTGATTGGAGGTACCGGAGCAGGCAAGAGTACATTTATTAATTGGATGGCCGGGTGTGTGATGGAACTCGTAAAACAAAGCGTCATTGACATTGACGAAAACGGTAAGAATGTTATCAAATTGAAGAAAGGAAGCATACGTGTGTCGGACAGCTCCCCGACAAAATCTCGATGCGTGGCCAGCCACGTCGGATCGTCCGTGACGCAAAAACCGTCAAAGATAGAAATTGTGACACCCCAAGGTTACACGCTGTGGGACTTTCCAGGATTCTTCGACAGTAATGGAGGGGACCAAGAGATTCTACACGCGTCTGTTCTTTCGCAGTTCATGAACTCGTGTAAGGGACGTCGTCTCGTGATATGTGTACTGGTAACAGAAGGACACGCAACCGGAACGAGAGCCGTGGGCCTGGAAATGGCTGTAAAAACAGTTGAATCTCTCTTCCCGGCAGGCAAATGCTCCCAAAACTTGGATGGTATATTGGTGTGTCTGTCGCAATGTGTTGCGACCAGTGATTATTTTAGCGAACCAGTTAGATTTGAAAGCGAGTTATGCGCTGAATTCGACAAAGCCCTAAAAATTGATAGGGATAGTGGCGCACACAAGAATGCCAAAAACCCCAAGATTGCATTGTTCGACCCGTTAGAACTATACGATTACAACCAAAGCGACACAGAAGGTGCACCTGAAAAACCCCCTTACAGACAATACATGAATGTCCCTGGGTTTTATAAGATGATGTCTGCACTCAAAGGCATTATACCACCTTTCAATATGGGACTGACGCCGACTTCAACCGTTACGTTACACAGCATTTTGAAACGCATGGAGGACAGAACCAGATCCGTATGCGTTGATCCGGTAAATGAAGTAACCACGACTAAAATTTTGGAGGTGTGGGCGTGTGTTTTAAATTTAAAGAAGATTCCACATGCAGAAATCAACAAAAACATCGAAACGTGTACAAGTATGATACTTGAGTTTGTGAACAAAGGAAGGGAGAGAGTGAAGAACGGCTGTTATGAAATGACCACGAGTGATAAAAGTGAGGACAGTACCAAGGCGTTGAAAGTCCTATTGGGGTTTCAGACCACGATATCTTCAAAACTGGAGGGCTCAGGACACCTAGATGATGCCGCCATTGCGGAATTCAAAGCGACACTACAAGACTGTAGAATAATCATCGAACAGGCAGACGAACAGATAACAGGAACACAGCAACTGAAAAAATCGAAAGAATTCGCCGATCTTCTGCAACCCTTCACGGACAACGTCGACAATGGAGGCATCGCGTCCATGGCTCCAGCGACCTTCGAAAATTTCAAAACAGAGAACGCGTTGGCCTCGCAACTGCAGATGGAAATAGAAGCGAATGACTATTATAAACGGCTCCAAATCCACTTCACAGAATCAGACAAGCATTGCGATACAATGATCACAAGAATGGTCATGCCCATAAACACCATCACGCGAAAAACTCACCTGTTAGGTCAAGAGAACACAAATAATATAGAACGACTGGAGAAAATCGTACAAAAAAGGATCACCGCCATATTACAACAATACTCTGAAGACACCAACATTGAATCCGTCACACCGTGCATCGACCTTACACTGTCATTGGCAGCGGCAGCCGAAGGGATCACCGACATGGAAAAAGAGGAATACCTCTTTCTGTGCGACACATGGTACGTACGCACAGTACAAAACACAGAAGGGGGTCAATACACATGCGACGTCCGCTTGCCATGCAAGACCACACATGCGATGATGAAAACCTTACACACACAAGAACCCATACAGCGCCCTCACACTGACGTGCTCACTGCGTTTATCGCGATTATGTGCAGACGCTGTGGCTGCGGCTACGGGGTGATGCCAACTCATCCACACAACGGGGCTGTCAAGTCGACGTGGGTGTGTGCAGGCCCATTCATAAACCGAACACCCGATCATAGTCATGGAATTACGGGGACGTTCCAGAACGATGATTCATTTAGTCCCGATGGTCGCGTGCAATACCAAGAACATTTAAAAAAACTCGCCAACAACACGAAAGTCGCGCTGCTGCCAATATACAATGTAACAGACATGGCAGATACCTCGAAAACGGCATACATGTGCGTTAGTGTGAATTTCGATGATCGTACGTACACACCCATTTACACACCCGACGACACATACAGCAAAGCTGATATAGATAATATGAACACTTTAGTGCTTGATTTCTGCACGAAAGTTGAATTACAGAGAGGCGTCACGAACGATACCCACTACACGAACACCAATCCATCCAACTACACAAAAACACTGATCACACAATGCAACCCTGAGAGCGCATACTCGATGCTGATAGTGCTGATGTGTCTGGTTTTTGGTATCAACCCCCCCCATAAAATCACAGAGAATGACAAGAATAATATGCGTAAGTGGGTCATGTACATACTGTGGAGGTATAGCAATATTCAAATAAAAGATCCATTGGCAGGCCAATCGGTCGACGAACAAGCAAAAACAAAGAAAGCGGCCGAGTTTCATCATATATTGTTGACAATAACCGCCAACGACGACACACAAGACACATTTAAGACGCTTGCCAATTTTATGAAAACGACTATGTACAACGGAGATCTTTTACATCAAGTAGCCACGAATAGAAAAACTACAGGCAGCCCAAAATGAAACGTCGCAGAATGAGAATGTCCAGTCGCAAAACCCGCCGACAGTTGAAGTAAACCAATTACTCGAATCTACGCATCTGTATGCACACACCCACACACACACACACGCACACACACGCACACACACACGCACACGCACACACACGCACACGCACACACACACACACACACACGCACACACGCCAACCAAAAACAGTGTCAACTCAACCGACCGCGTGTACCGGTGAGTATGTCGGACAGAGCATCTTGAACGCAAGCAGCGGCAGCGCCGCGAGCGCGACGTCGTAGTCGGCGAGCTGCACGCCGTCGTGCGCATACAACACAGTCCAGTCCATGTCGAGCGCCCCCTTGATGTCCACCGGGAACGCGACGCGCGTGCCTGTGTAGTCGACACGGATCCCTGGGTACACAAAGGCTGCCCACATATATCGCGCCATGCACTGCTGCTCGAGCGCGGGATGTGTCCGGCCGTGCACCTGACGAGTGTGCTCGTCTGCCAGACGCGACCAGTGCATGCTCGGGTGCATGTGGTGCACCGTGTGATAGCCGTTGTTGAATGTCATGTAGTTGATCACAGGACCCACAAAGTTGCGCGCGGTGTTGTTTACTGTGGCACTTGCCGTGCCGTTGTCGTTTCCGGTCGTGGCGGTGTCGTTATCGGCCGTGGCCGTGTCGTTATTGGCCGTGGCCGTGTCGTTATCGGCCGTTAATGTGTCGTTATCGGCCGTTACTGTGTCGTTATCGGCCGTGGCCGTGGCCGTGGCCGTGGCCGTGGCTGTGTCCTTGTCGGCATCTTTGGCAGTGGTGGAGTCACACCCGTCATGTTGGAGGAGGTTCATGCCGACGATGGCCCATTGCGCAAACGCATGTGGTGCCCACACATAGAGCAGGAAGCGGCGCCAGCAGCACGCACCAAGCAGCAGCTGCACGCTACCCACGACGACCCACTGCTCGCAGCATCTCGCATAGAAGGGGTCGCGCTGCACGCGTGCCAGTGAGAGGTATCGCACATCCATGGCAAAAACGTCGCGCGCGACCGTCGGCTGGAACAGCAGCGCGTTCATGAGGTTCCACCGGTAGCGCACCTTGCTCGTGCGCATCGCGTCCATGCGCGTCTCCGTGTATCGGTGGTGGCTGATGTTATGTCCGGGCACAAACGTGCTCACAGGGTGTCCGTAGCTCAGTGAGAGAAGGTGCTGCCACGCCCTCTCGAGGCGCGCACTATGGAATGTCCGGCAGTGCATGCTGTTGTGCGTAATCACGGCGCCAGCAAACGAGTAGTAGCAGAGCACACAGACGAACAGCGGACTCCACCACGCCCCGCCATACGCCCCGTGCGCCCACCACGCCAGTGCAGTGAGCGCATAGTACTTGGCGATCCACAGAACACACCGCCAATCGGCACTATGTCTGAGCAGACCCATTGGCATGCCCATGCCCTATGTGTCTTGTTTTTATACAAGCAGCGCGGGACCTAGACAACTTCTCACACGAGCGCGCCCAGAAATCTATATATGCATTGCGTCGGAACCATGTACCAGCGCGGCATAATGTGTGTGTGCGTGCATGCACTTGTATGCAACCTTGGTTGGCATGGAATGGTCTGTTTTTATTCCCGATCAATAAACATAATCGCGCATCGTGTGTTCATGTGTGTCTTTATTGTGAATTGTCGATCATGGGTACGTGGACGTGTCGACGTGTCATTTCGAAAATACACCGTTTCAAACACGTACCGGGTTGACACCGCTTCGAAAATACTCCATTTCGAAAAAATGGGATCGATTCTTGATCTCGCAACCCCCGGCGGCGTTTCGACTGTTAAAAACGATCCGAGGCACGGCGGCACGAACACAGATGTTATCGACAGACAACGACACGCGCTCCACCCGGATTGCGTACAGCACGTTCGCCACCTCTCAGAGCACAGACAACACACGCAGCAAGGCAGTGACAAGAGGACTGTTCACCACAAATGTCGCAAACACGGCGATGCAGCACGAGTACGACCGGCTATTTGCACTGTTGAACGAGCGACAGTACAGTGCGATGCTCTACGCGGCGGACACCGCAGCGCCCGCATCCGCGGGCGCGGGCGGCAGCAGCAGCGGCGGAGTGCGTTGTATATGACGAGATGTTCCGGGATCGTTGTGCACAAAATACTTCTGAAGTGTGGGGAGGATGCTGTTGAAGCCGTCGATGATGTCCTTGTACGTACGGGCGCCAGTGACGACGATTCTGGACGAGCGGAACACGAGGAGGACGATGGGCGAGTTCTCTGGGCGGAAAATGAGCCCCGGGAAAATGCTCGGCTGGTACGTGCAAAACGCGCTGTAGTCGAGATGGATCTGCTTGACGTCGATGGCGCCGAGGTGCGGGAGGCGCACATTGCATACGATGTTCTGGATCGTATGGTTCTCGTAGTGCATGTGCTCGCACGTGAAGACATTCTTGAGCATGTACATGACGCTGCGGATGGAGTTGACCGCCATCTGCTTGCTCACAGCCCCGGTGATGACGAGCTTGCCGGACGAGAAGAGCAGACCCGTCGTCTTCGGGTTGTTGATGCGGATGGTGATGGCGGCAAAGCGCTTGCGGTCGTATGAGCTATTCGGGATCGATTCGGCAATCGTGCTCAGGTCGAGCTTCCCCGAGATGCTCTTGATGTGTGTCGTCGATACCATGTTGTGTGTCTTGGGGATGATTTTCCCGAGCCGCATGAACTTGAAGCACGGACTCTTGGCTTCCATGCACGTCAGCAGGTTCCTGAGACACTCGGCAGAGCTCATGCTCTGGTACTGGCGCATCAGCACATGTCCCGCTGCGCTAGAGTCTGTACTCTTGACGATCGTGCAGTACTTGCGCTTGCGCATACAGACGGTCGCTTTGTCGCTTCCCGCGCGCTGCTACCGTGTCATATTTTTTAATTGTAGGTGCAGAAACAACGAGAGCAATTTGGGTTCGGGCAGTGGTATATAAACAAACGAACCCCGCGTCTGCGTCTCTCTCGCACCCCCACACGCACACCACACACTCAACACCCAACATGCCGCACGCCACACACACCACCCACCACAAGCGCACATACGCACGATACCCCCGCGATGCGGAAGACAGAGACGACACGGCGCCTGACACGCGCCTACGGGTGAAGAAGCGGCGGGACATGTACCGCACCATCGACGTGGAGATTCACCTGTACCGGACGGAGAATCTGAATACCCAAGCAACGTGCGGCTCCTCCAGTCCGCGGGATGAGCCCTGCGACCGCGTTGTCCCGCACACATGCCGCGTTGTTTGCCCTGTGTGGCCTTGAGGGTTTCGTGCGTGTGGCGGTGGTGTGTGCACACCACTCGACAGCGCCGTCAGATGTGTCTGCACACGGAGCGGATCGGATCGAGGGTGCTGTATGTGGATAGCACATAGATGACAAGCGCGGCAGCGAGTGGGGTGGAGGTAATGTAGCACGAAGCCTTGGTGAAATTCTGATCGAATTGCGTTCCGGCGAGCGTGACGGCGAGGACAGACAGCAACACGAGCACGCCGGCGAGCCCCATGACCACAAAGAGTGTATGCCGGCGCTCGTCGGACATGGTCGTGAGCCCCACAAAGGCCGCCTGTGAGGATATGCCCGCGAAGATGCTGGTGGCGAGCATGTAAAATTCAACACTCGTGTCTGCCGACGGAGCCACCATGCATTTGCGCTCGACGGTGCACACAAACACGAAAATCGATAGCATGCACATCAGGATGGCGATCTTGCCGCGCTTGAAAAAGACAAGCGTGCAACAGAAGACGTACACTGATGCACCCGGCAGGCCCACGAAGAGTCCCAGATAGAACATGGAGCACTTGTACGGGATGCCTGCCATCTTGACGCTCACGGTCTCTGCATACACCGCGTCCCACACGAACCAACACACGGGCGTCAGGATACACGCCGTGCAGCACATCCAGATCCCATCGACGACAAACCGGAACTTCGAAAACGGGTCATCTTCGACGGCGCCCGCGAGCGCCGGCGACGCCACGTTGGTAGTCCCGACAACATGAGTCTTCAACATGCCTGTCTCGAGCATAGGCCCCGATATGCCCGGCAACTCAAACAGGTTCCGCCCCGAGGGGCCGTCTAGAATATGCGCCTTACGCCGCGAGGAATTGGCATTCACGCTGTCGAATATGCGGCTCATGCACGCGGTGACCTCGCTCGTTATACCCCACGGCAGCAACAATCTGCTTATATACACATAACAAACACGCTCGGTACATAGCCAGCACATCCCCCAACCCCCCAACCTCGCGCGGGGGGCGGCGCCATCCGTACTATATAAACCACAAAACAAACGACAAGCAGCATGCAAATCACACGCTCGTCACAGTGGTTGTTCGCGTCCCTGCTGTGTGTATCACAGTGCGCCCCGGGGGCGGCGCTCACATGCCCCGCATACTGCGCGACACGCAACACCAACGCCGCATGCTTCTCTATGACAAACACCGGGTGTGTCTGCGACTGGGCATACCACGGCA
>ENA-ORXF01000773-ORXF01000773.1-marine-metagenome-genome-assembly--contig:-NODE-773-length-21894-cov-12.231700_pt1 | contig 21894 bp, 25 predicted proteins | sample MGYA00237864_ERZ511476 | MGnify/ENA primary metagenome ERZ511476 (study PRJEB26306, sample SAMN06343908) | marine metagenome | isolation source: coastal waters | place: Atlantic Ocean: West Antarctic...
TATGTAACAAAAAGCATTACTGTGGGTAGTGCCGGCGAAGCCGTTGAAAAAACGAGTGTTTTTGTGCTAAAAAATTAAAATAAAAAAGAAAACAGACTACCGGTGGTAGTCGAGAATTAAAAAACAAAAAAAGCTACAACAAATGAAATTTTTTATTGACACTGCCAATTTAGATCAAATTAAAGAAGCCCAAGGTTTAGGAGTTTTAGATGGAGTTACGACAAACCCTTCTTTAATGGCTAAGGAAGGTATTTCAGGCTCTGAAAACATATTAAATCACTATAAGTCAATTTGCGAAATTGTTGAAGGTCATGTATCTGCTGAAGTTATTTCTACAGACTTTGACGGAATGATTAAAGAAGGAGATACTTTAGCTGCTTTACACCCTCAAATTGTTGTGAAACTTCCAATGATTAAAGATGGTATAAAAGCATGTAAGTATTTTAGTGATAAAGGGATAAGAACTAACGTTACTTTAGTTTTCTCACCAGGTCAAGCTTTATTAGCAGCTAAAGCTGGAGCCACCTATGTGTCACCATTTATTGGTCGTCTAGATGATATTTCGACCGATGGTTTAAACCTTATTGCTGAGATTAGACTTATATATAACAACTACGGTTTTGCAACGGAAATACTTGCAGCATCTGTTCGCCATACAATGCATGTAATTGATTGTGCTAAATTAGGAGCTGATGTTATGACTGGACCTTTAAGCTCAATTGAAGGGCTTTTACGTCACCCATTAACGGACTCTGGATTGGCGAAATTTTTAGAAGATTATAAAAAAGGCAATTAAGAAGTGAATAAATAAAATAATTTAATGTCTCAATTTTTCCCAGATATTTTATATATAGTTAATAAGTTTTCCAAAATAATAATAAATTATGAAAGTAGGAATCACCTTTTCAACCTTTGATCTTTTTCATGCCGGGCATGTAAAGATGTTGGAAGAAGCTAAACATCAGTGTGATTATTTAATCGTAGGCTTGCAACTAGACCCTTCGATTGATCGCCCTGAAAAAAACGGACCTTCACAGTCTATTATTGAACGGTATATTCAGCTCAAAGGATCTAAGCATGTAGATGAAATTGTACCTTACGTATCGGAACAAGACTTAGAAGATATTTTACGCTCTTTTAAATTAGATGTTCGAATTATTGGAGATGAGTATAAAGATAAAAACTATACGGGTAGAGATTATTGCGAAGAAAAAGGAATAGAGCTCTATTACAATTCAAGAGATCACCGATTTTCTTCGAGTGGGCTTAGAAAGCAAGTGAAACAATTAGAAGATAAATAAGATATGAATATTACGTTTATAGGCTCGGTATATTGCTTATTTTCATTAAAATAAAAAACAACAAAATGTTAGATTTAAACGGAAAATCAATTTTAATAACAGGAGGCACTGGTTCTTTTGGTAAAATGTTTACAAAATTAATTTTAGATAGAAACCCTGATCTGAAGAAGTTAGTAATTTTGTCTAGAGATGAGCAAAAACACTTTCAAATGGCGCAGGAGTTTAATGAGAGAGATTATCCTCAGATTCGCTACTTTATTGGAGATGTTAGAGATAAAGATCGTTTGATTAGAGCTTTCGAAGGAATTGATATTGTAATTCATGCAGCAGCAATGAAACATGTGCATTTAGCAGAATACAATCCTATGGAATGTGTTAAGACTAACATTAATGGTGCAGGAAATGTAATTGATGCAGCTTTACATTGTGGTGTACAGCATGTAGTAGCATTGTCAACGGATAAAGCAGCGGCACCTATCAATTTATACGGAGCTACGAAGTTAGCTTCTGACAAATTATTTATTGCTGCAAATAATATAAAAGGAGGTAGAAATATTAAATTTTCCGTGGTACGATACGGTAATGTTATGGGGTCTAATGGGTCTGTTATGCCTTTCTTTTTAAATAAAAAGAAAAATGGAGCAGGATATCTTCCTATAACTGATGATAGAATGACTCGTTTTAATATTTCTTTGGAAGATGGTTGTGAAATGGTGTTTTATGCTATTGAGAAAGCTTGGGGAGGAGAAGTTTTTGTACCTAAAATCCCATCGTATAGAATACCAGATGTTGCAACAGCAATAGCTCCAGAACTAGAACAAAAAAATGTTGGAATTAGACCAGGAGAAAAGTTACATGAAGAGATGATTACTTCTTCAGACTCTTATAATACCGTTGATTTAGGAAAGTATTATGCAATACTGCCTCAAAAATCACCTTATTCTGATTATACAAAAGAGGCCTATAAAAAAGAATTTAATGGTGTTGATGTGCCAGAAGGTTTTTCTTATGATTCTAATAACAATACTGACTGGGAAACTATAGAGTCCCTTAGAGATTTAGTAATAAAACATGTAGATTCTAATTTCAAGATATAATGAAAGTTATTCCATACGGTAGACAAAACATAGAACAGGATGATATTGATGCTGTCGTAAAAACATTAACTGCAGATTTTTTAACTCAAGGACCAAAGGTTAAAGAGTTTGAAGAAAAATTTGCAGCGTATGTTGGATCTAAGTATGCTGTTACAGTAAATAATGCAACATCAGGATTGCATTTAGCAGTTACATCCTTAGGTTTAAAACAAGGAGAAAGAGTTATTACAACTCCAATTACTTTTGCGGCATCAGCAAATTGTATTAGATATGCTGGTGGGGAAGTTTGGTTTGCTGATATCGATTCAGATTCTTATTTGTTGTCTCTAGATAAAACAAGAGCGCTTATTGAAAGTAAGCCTAAGGGTTTTTTTAAAGGTATTATTCCTGTAGATTTCGCAGGTTTACCTGTAAATTTAGAAGCTTTTAGGGAATTAGCAAATGAGCATGATTTATGGATAATTGAAGATGCTTGTCATGCTCCAGGAGGACATTTTACCGATTCAAAAGGAGTGAAACAAAAATGCGGAAATGGTAATTATGCAGATATAGGTGTCTTTTCATTTCATCCAGTAAAACATATTGCATGTGGAGAAGGTGGTATGGTGACTACAAACTCTGAAGAACTTTATAAAAAACTATCCCTTCTTAGAAGTCATGGAATCACTAAAGATAACATGTCAGAAAATCACGGTGGGTGGTTTTATGAAATGCAAGAATTAGGTTTTAATTATAGATTAACAGATATACAATCAGCATTAGGAATTACGCAACTTGCTAAAAACGAATCTGGTGTTGCTAGAAGAAATCAAATAGCAGACATGTATAAAAATGCTTTTGAGGGAAAAATTAAATTTCAGAGTATTCAAGACGGAGATTTAAATGCACATCATTTATTTGTGATTGAAGTGGAAGATAGAAAAAGTTTATATGATTTTTTGATAACTCATAATATCTTTACTCAGATTCATTATATTCCAGTACATAAGTTACCTTATTATCAAGATATTGGTTATTACGGAGCTGATTTAAGTAAAGCAGAGGACTATTATTCTAAATGCATTAGTTTACCAATGTATCCTTCTTTAACGAATAAAGAGCAATTATTTGTAATAGACACTATTTTAAATTTTATGAATGGCTAGACTGTGTATAATTCCTGCTCGTGGCGGAAGTAAACGAATTACTAGAAAAAACATCAAGAATTTCTTAGGGAAACCAATTATCGCTTATTCTATTGAAGCAGCTTTAAGTAGTGGTTTGTTTGATGAGGTTATGGTTTCTACAGATGATTTAGAAATAGCAGAAATAGCGAAAAAACATGGAGCTAAAGTTCCTTTTTTAAGATCTGAAAATAATTCAAATGACTTTGCAACTACTTTCGATGTGATTGAAGAAGTAATTGAAAAATATAAAACATTACATATATCTTTTGATTATGCATGCTGTTTATATTCATGTGCACCGTTTGTTAACGCATTAAAGTTAAAAGAAGGATTTGATCTTATGTTAGCGGAAAAGTTTGACAGTGTTTTTCCTGTAATGTGTTTTGGCTTTCCAATACAGAGAGCTTTAGAATTAAAGAAGAACAATAAAACTTCCTTTTTTTATCCTGAATACAGCCTAACTAGATCACAAGATTTAAAACTTTCGTATCATGATGCAGGACAGTTTTACTGGCTGAATACGGAGAAGTGTTTGTTAGAGAAAAAGATAATAACGAATAACACAGGTAGTATTGTTATTACAGAAATGGAAGGACAGGATATAGATACTGAAATTGATTGGAAATTAGCAGAATTAAAATATGAGTTGCTACAAGGCCTTAAATAATCAGGAATATTCACTCAAGGAATATTCTATAGTACCTATTCGGTTAGAAGACCGAATGGATATAATGAAATGGAGAAATGAACAAATTTATCATTTAAGACAAGACAGGCCGCTAACTAAAAAAGACCAAGATTATTATTTCGATAATGTAATTTCCAACCTTTTTAGCCAAAAGCAACCAAATCAGCTTCTTTTTTCTTTTTTAGATAATGACGTATGTATTGGTTATGGTGGTTTGGTACATATAAACTGGGTTGATAAAAATGCTGAGATTTCTTTTATAATGGATACTCAATTGGAAAAAGAAGCTTTTCAGAAACATTGGATAAATTATTTACAATTGATAGAAAGAGTAGCTTTTAATGAATTATCTTTTCATAAAATATTTACCTATGCATTTGATTTAAGACCCAAGTTATATATTGCGTTAGAAAAAGTGAATTTTAAGAAGGAAGCTGTTTTAAAGGAGCATTGTTTTTTTGATGGTAAGTATAAAGATGTAGTTATTCATAGTAAATTTAATCTATTTAAAATTTAATATGGAAAAAAAAATATTCATTATTACTGGAGCAAATAGAGGTTTAGGTAAAGCATTTGTTGATGTTTTAATAAAGAATGAACATAATTTCATCATTTCAATATCTAGAAGTATGAGTGATGTGCAAAAAAAATATTCGTCAAAACGATTTTGTTTTTTAAAAATAGATTTATCAAAAGAAGGTTTAGGACAGAAAATTAATATTTTAAGAGACTTGATTAATGATCAGTCAATTTGTTTTATTAATAATGCAAGTATAGTTGGACCAATTGAAAAAATTGAAAATTTAGATGAAATAGCAATAGATTATATGATGTCTGTTAATATAAAATCAACAATTTTGATTATGAAAAACTTGCTGCAAAATTTCAACAAGAATACGTTATCATTTGTAAACATGAGCTCTGGTGCTGCAAATAGAGCAATTAGTAATTGGTCGTTATATTGTTCATCAAAATCATTTATTCAAATGTTTTTTAATGTAGCAGAAAGTGAATATACACAACATCAGTTTTTTAATATTGACCCAGGTGTAATGGATACTGATATGCAAAAAAAACTGAGAAATAGTGACTTTCCTGATGTTGAAAATTTTAAAAAATTAGAAGAAGAAGGACAATTAAAATCACCAATTGAAGTTGCAGAAGAAATATTAAGAACTATAAATAGCGAAAAATGAAATTAGCTATTATTTCTGATATACATGGGAATTATGATGCTCTAGTTGAGGTTTTAAAAAAAGCTAAGAAAGAAGGTGTTATGCATCTCTTAATTCTTGGAGATATCGTTGGTTACTATTACCATCCAGATAAAATTTTGAAAGCACTCTCTGAGTGGGATTTTGATATTGTAAAAGGAAATCATGAATATATATTAGAAGAGATAATAGCTCAGCCTTCTTTAAAGGAATCAATTCGGCTAAAATATGGTAGTGGCCATAAATATGCCTTAGATAAATTGTCAAATGAAGAGTTAAGTTTTTTGAAATCTTTACCAGATACAAAATCAATTAAATTAGACGAAACCTCTATGTTATTGTGTCATGGTTCTCCATGGTCTAATGATTTTTATGTTTATCCTGATTGTGATAGTGACATTATAGAGAGGTGTAACTCTCTAGATCATGATTTTGTATTTATCGGTCATTCACATTATGCTTTTGCAATTAAAAGTACGAATAGTATTATAATAAACCCAGGATCGGTTGGCCAATCAAGACAAATAGGAGGAAAGGCGTTTTGGTGTATTCTTAATACAGAAAATAAATGTTTTCAAATGATGTCTACCGATTATAATACGGATAAAATTTTAGATGAGGTTAAGGGGATGGACCCAGATATAAAGTACTTATCTGAAATATTAAAAAGAAAATAATTATATGAATACAAAATTAAATATATTAGTTACTGGATGTGGTGGTGACATTGGCCAAAGTATTGGGAAAATATTATTAGAGTCTTCTTTTACGAAAAATTTATTTGGAATTGATATTTCAGAAAAAACAGCAGCGCAATTTATTTATCCAAATTTTTCTGTTGGTTTGCGCTTTACAGATCCAAACTATTTGCAAAGCTTAGCACAATTTATAGACGTCAACGCAATTGATATTATTATTCCAGTAGCAGAGCCCGAGTTACGTTATTTTTCAAAACAAAACATACTAAATAAAATTGGAAAGGCAAAAATGATTAGCGCTTCTGCTTTAGCTTTAGAAATAGGTTTTGATAAGTTTTTAACAGCAGAGTTTCTAAAAAAAGTAGATTTACCATTTCCAAAAACATTTCTGGCTAAAGATTTGGAAGAAATTGATTTTTTTCCTGTTATTTTAAAATCCAAAACAGGCTCAGGCAGTAAGAATATATATAAGATTGAATCAATGGAAGAGTTTTTGTTTCATACTAAAAATGACATTAAAGATTTCGTAGTTCAAGAATTTATACCAGATAATAATGGTGAATTCACCTGTGGGTTGTTCAGAAGTAGGAAAGGAGAAATACGTTCTCAGATTTTCAAACGAGAACTAACAGGTGGTTACAGTGGTTATGGTGAGGTTGTTGATAATAACCAAATAACTTCTCTTTTAGAAAAACTTTCTTTGAAGTTAGAATTGGTGGGTAGTATCAATGTGCAATTAAGAATAACAGACAATCAACCAAAGGTTTTTGAAATCAATCCAAGATTTTCAAGTACTGTGCTTTACAGGCATCTTTTTGGGTTTGAAGATTTAATTTGGTCTATAGAAGATCGACTAGGACTAGAAATATCTAGTTACAGACAAGACGCTGTAGGAAGAAAATTTTATAAAGGTTACGAAGAGTATATAAAATAAAAAAATGTTCAATTAACACAGCTCATAGGAAAACAGCGCATATAAATAAGTAAATCATTAATAAAAAAAATATTTTAGTAGCATCATATATTAACTATTAACAAATGAAAATAGAACATTTTATAATTGATAACAATTCATCGGTTTTTATTATAGCCGAATTATCTGCAAATCACGGTGGTAAGATAGAGGTTGCTTTAGATACAGTTCGTGCAGCAAAACGTGCAGGAGCAGATGCGATTAAAATACAAACATACACTGCAGATACAATAACTTTTAATTCAAAAAAAGAGTATTTCAAAATAAACCAAGGTACTCATTGGGATGGTCAATATTTATATGACTTATATAAAGAGGCACATTTACCCTGGGAATGGCACAAGCAAATATTTGAGGTTGCAAAAGAAGAAGGGTTAATTTGTTTTTCTTCTCCTTTCGATAATAGTGCTGTAGATTTATTGGAAGAATTAAATTCACCAATTTATAAAATTGCGTCATTTGAAATTACAGACATTCCGCTTATTGAATACACTGCTAGCAAAGGAAAACCGATGATAATTTCTACGGGAATTGCTGAGGTAGCAGATATAGAGCTTGCTATAGAAACTTGTAAAAAAGTAGGAAATAATGATATTACCATTTTGAAATGTACTTCGGCTTATCCAGCTGATCCAAAGGACGCAAATTTATTGACAATTCCAGATATTAAAAAAAGATTTGGAGTCAAAGCAGGTTTGTCAGATCATACTATGGGGATAGAAGGACCAGTTGTTGCGACAGCTTTAGGAGCGACAGTCATTGAGAAGCACTTTATCTTAGATAAATCAATTGGTGGACCTGATGCCCATTTCTCACTAGATGAAAAAGAATTTACAGAAATGGTAATTGCTGTAAGAAAAGCGGAACAAATCATGGGTAAGGTAGATTATGAAATGACAGAAAAGAAAAAGAAAAGTCGTCAGTTTTCTAGATCTTTATTTGTTGTAAAAGATGTGAAAAAAGGAGATTTAATAACAAAAGAAAATGTAAGATCTATTAGACCTGGTTTTGGTTTGCATCCTAAATATTTTTCAGAATTAATTGGAAAAAAATTTAAACAAGATTTTGAAAGAGGAACACCAATGGATATAAGTTACACATAGCTAAAATTTAATTTATCTAAAAAAAATAAAAATTACTTAGTTGAGATTTAAAAAAAAAACAAATGGCTAAAAATAAAATAAAACTACTTGATTGTACCTTAAGAGATGGCGGTTATTATACCAACTGGGATTTTGATAAAAGTGTTGTGAAGACTTATTGTAAATCAATGGAGACACTACCAATAGACTATGTAGAAATAGGGTATAGAAGCATCCCTTTAGAAGGATACTTAGGAGAGTATTATTATTGTCCTGATTTTGTAATGAAAGAATTGAAAGAAATGATGCCTTCTAAAAAGTTAGTCATCATTCTGAATGAGAAAGATATCAGAGCATCACATGTTCCTGAATTGCTAAAACCTTGTCAAGATTATATTTCAATGGTCAGAATCGCAATTGATCCAGCGAATTTTGAAAGAGCAATAGAATTGGCAAAAGCCATAAAAGTTATGGGGTTTGAGGTAGCTTTTAATGTCATGTATATGTCAAAATGGAAAGCTGATAATTCATTCCTTGATTTATTAGAGGGTTTAGATAATACAATCGATTACTTCTACATGGTAGATTCCTTTGGAGGAGTGTTTCAAGAAGATGTAAAAGAAATCATCAGCTTAGTAAGATCAAAAACCAACGTAAAACTTGGTTTTCATGGACATAACAACTTAGAAATGGCATTAGCTAATACTATTACTGCCATGAGTGAAGGATGTGAAATTGTAGATGCAACTATAACAGGAATGGGAAGAGGTGCTGGTAACTTAAGAACTGAGTTATTACTTACTTACTTAAATACTAAAGGATATGAAGGGATTACATTCGGAGATTTAAGTGATACTGTTGCTTTGTTTGAAGACATGAAAAGAGATTACGGTTGGGGAACCAACTTACCATATATGTTCTCGGGTGCTTATTCATTACCACAAAAACAAGTAATGGAATGGGTTGGAATGAATAGATATCCAATAGCATCTATAGTAAACGCATTGCATAATAAGAAAAGTTCTGTTGACGATAACTTGAGCTTACCAAATTTAGAAAATGATGTTAAGAATAAAGATGTTTTAATTGTTGGAGGAGGAAATTCAATTAGGGAAAACAAACAAGCGTTGCGAGTTTTCTTGCAGCAAAATAAAGACATGAAAGTCATTCATACAGGACTGAAATATATTTCAAATTTCAAGAAAGTAGAGAACGATCAATACTATGCATTGGTTGGGTTTGAAGGAGACAAATTATTAGATGCTGTTGAAGGAGTTGATTTGTCAAATAAGAAGTTTGTATATCCGCCACATCCAAGGAAAATGGGAACTTTAATCCCTAAAAAAACTATGGCGCTATCTTATGAATTACCAAGCATCGATTTTACAAAAGCTTCAGATGATTCACCACTAGCAATTGCAATTCAATTAGCTATTAACCTAAAAGTAGATAATGTTTACTTTATTGGTTTTGATGGCTATGATACCAATATTAATAAGAATCAATTCAAACTCGTACAAGAAAATCAAAACGTATTTCTCGATTTTTTGAAAATCGAAAAGATAGAAGTTCGTTCCCTTACTCCCTCAAAATATCAAAAGCTGAAACATTCATCTATATATAGCCTGTTGCAATGAAAATCATAGGAGTAATTCCCGCAAGGTATGAGTCATCAAGATTTCCAGGAAAACCTTTAGTAGAACTGAATGGAGTTCCGATGATTATTCGTGTTGCAAAAATTGTAGAGAAAGCAATAAATAAAGAGAATACATTTATTGCCACAGACGATAATCGCATTAAAGATTTAGTAGAATCATACGGGTTCAAGGTAGTTATGACATCTTCAGATTGTCTTACAGGAACCGATAGAGTATATGATTTTTCAAAACAAATTAAAGCAGATATCTACGTTAATGTTCAAGGAGATGAACCCTTATTGAATCCACAAGACATCCAAAAAATTATTGACACAAAAAAAGAGAATATGAATTCTGTGATTAACGGAATGTGTTCTTTAGCTCCTGACGAAGATCCTCATAATGTGAATATTCCAAAAGTAGTAACCAATAAATTCAATGATTTATTATACATGTCGAGGTTGCCTGTTCCAGGGATTAAAAGTTTGAAGAAACCCCATCATCCAGATTATAAAAAACAAGTATGTATTTATGCATTCACCCAAGAAGAATTAAAAGCTTTTGGTAATCAACAAGAAAAGTCAAAGGTTGAAGGATTTGAAGATATTGAAATTTTAAGGTTTTTTGAATTAAATATTCCTATTAAGATGGTAGAAACTTCAGGGAGTTCCCTTGCAGTTGATATTATACAAGATGTAGTAAAAGTTGAAACAGAATTAATTAAATTAGAAGGAAAAAATAAAGGATGAAAAAAACAATATTATGGGATTTTGATGGTGTTATTCTTGACTCTATGAAAGTAAGAGATTCAGGTTTTGAAAAAATATTTAAAGATTTCGATCCATTATTAATTGAACAGTTACTGGAGTATCATAGAAAAAATGGAGGATTATCTCGTTATGTAAAAATTAGATATTTCTTTGAAGTAGTATTAGGAAAGCCTATATCAGATGAAGGTGTGCTAGAATACGCACATAAATTCTCACTTATTATGAGAAAAGAACTAATAGACACTAGTAATTTAATTTTAGATTCTGTAAATTTTATAGAAAGGAATTATAATAAATATAATTTTCATATTGTTTCTGGTTCAGATGGTGAAGAACTTCGTTATTTATGTAAATCCTTAAAACTAAGTGATTTTTTTATTTCAATAAATGGATCTCCAACACCTAAAAACGAGTTAGTTAAAGATGTTTTAGTTAAATATTCATATGATGTTAATACCTGTATGTTAATTGGTGATAGTATAAATGATTTCGAGGCAGCAAAAGTCAATAATATTAAATTTTTAGGTTATAATAACATTGAAATTCAAGGACTTGACGGGTATATAAATAATTTTTCCAATTTTATTTTTCACTAAAAACTGAATTTCTTGAAATATATTTTTCAAATACATAGCAATACTAATTTAATGACATCATTAGGTGTTATTTCTTTTAAAAAAATAAATCATAAGGACGTATTATTTATACTATTTAGAGATCTTGAAATTCCGTTATCTATATCAAATAAGTTTTCTATAGTTAGATTACCAAATGAAATAATTCAATTTGATTATTTCTATGTAAGAAAACTCCATAAATTTAATTGGATTAAAGTTAAAAAAATCATTAAGGTTTTAGATGGTTTTATTTTAGAACATACATTAGGATCTGAATTTCAATTTTATTGTCAAAATAGTAGACATTATTACTTAAACATGATTTCAACACATTACAATTGTATTGAAACTTTTTATGTCGAAGAAAGTATGGATGCACATTTGTCAGAAGAGATCTTTAATTTAAAATACAGCTTAGAATTAAAATGGCCCTATAAAATTATAAATATGTTTTGTTTAATGTTTTTTTCTAAATCCATTAATAAAAGACTAATACTTCCTAACTCGGCATTTGAAAAGAGAACTTTAGATAAGTATTATTTTTTTGGATTAACAAAAAATTCATTTTTAAATTACTGTCCTAAAGAATCAATTAAAGTTGTCGATTTAGTCCTAAAACCAGAATTAAAAAAAAGCAATGATAAAAATTATATAATTTGTTTAAGTGCACTAGAAGAACAAGGTGTTTTAGATGCAAATATTGCAGCAAATATCTATAAAGATTTTCTTGAAAAGGAAAATATTAAAGACATATTTTACATAAAGTTCCATCCATTTCAATCTGAAAAGAGTAAAAATATATTTAAAAATAGTTTTAAAAATTTTCAATTTAAAATTTTAACTGACAACTTTATTCTAGAAAAAGAATTTATAAACGGTAATAATATTGTAATATCAATTGCAAGTTCACTGCTAATTTACACGAAAAAATTAAATGTTAACAATAAGGTTATTCCTTTGTATAAATACACTAAAAATCTCATTGATAATCAAAGGTATTTGATTTGGGAAAATGCTTTAAATCAATACACTGATTAATGGGTTTTAGAGGTTTTTATAATAAAAATAAATCAATATTTCTAAATTATATTAATTATGGTTTTTTTGATTTTTTATTGATAATTATACCTATAATAATTATACCATTATTTTTAGATATTTTTGGTAAATTAGGATATGGAGAAATTGTTTTAGCAAGAGTTTATGCATTAATAGCTGGTGTTTTCATAGATTTTGGATATAAAAACATGGGTGCTAAAAATATAGCAAAAAATAAAGATTTAGTTTTATTTTTCAATTCTAGCTTTTTAATTAAAGTCTCCGCTTTTGTATTTATAGGCATTTTATATTCTTTAGTCTGCCTTAAGTTTTCTTCTAACCCTTCATTACATATTTGTTTTTATTTAATAAATATCCAGACAATTTTAATTCCTAATTTCTTATTTGTAGGTATGGGTAAATTTAAAGTTTTGTCAAAGATTGGTTTTCTAGTATCAATTAGTCAAATTATTTTATTTTTCTCTTTTCTATATCAATTTCCATACTTATTTTTAGTCCCTTTGTTTTATTTTTTTTCTTACATCATTGGAGGAGCTTATTACTTAATAACATTAAGAAAAATAAATAATAACTATTATAGACTAATAAATTTTAATTCTGTTTTTGTTGTTTGGAATGAAAATATTTCTTTTCTTAAAAAAAATATTGTGGGAATAATTAAGGACAAACTTTCATTTTTAATTATTGGTTATTACTCTGATAAATCTATGTTATTTGAATATGATCTTGGCATGAAATTTATCAATTTACTTTCTCGTCCAATAAGTATTTACTCAAACGTAATAATAAAAAAAAGTGTAGAGATGTCTAAAGACGTAATCTTTTTTTATAAAAATCTAAAAGTTATTTTCTTTGTTTCAATTGTTTTTTGGCTAATTCTTTTAGTAACTTTACCTTTTATTATTTCAATTATAACCAATCTTAGTGTCGACCTAACTATCATTAATATTTTAACCATTTCAGTAATTTTTTTAAATCTCTCTAGTTTTACAATTTCAAATGGATTACTAGTTTTTAATAAATCAAAGGAAATTTTTAATTCATCTATAATTGTTGCCTTAGTTTTTTTGACTTCAGTAATTTTATTATTTCAATTTATTAATCCACTTTATTCAGTTGTTGCCGCTACAATCTTGAGCTATTTTGCCGAATTTATTTATTTATTATGGAAAACAAAAAAAATGTGATTAAGGTTGATATAGTGTACCCTGGTAATATCGAATCGTCTATCGGCCCGTCAAAAATTATCAAAAGAATAAATAATTCTAAAGATTTATTTACTAGTAATAATATTATCTTAAATGTTTTTTTTAAAAAAAAGAAGATTAATAAATCTACATTTAAAATTTCAGCCCTAAAGAAAGACAATATTAATAATAATGCATTTTTATATACTTTAAAAAATGAATTAGTTATTCTGTTATTTACTTTGAAGTATATTTTAAAAAATAATAGTTCTGATATTGTTATTTTTGACCATTTATCGTCCTTTTACTTCTATTCACTTTTTTCCTTAAAAAGAAAAAAAATCATTTTATTTCAACATAATGATGGTGATCCATTTAGCATGTCTGAAGTCAAATTCCCTTCTTTAAAAAATAGTGCTTTATTTTCGTATTATAAAAAACAATTAATTAAAAAGTTTAAAGATGTAGCTCTTTTTGTTTTTATTGCTAAATATGGGAAAAAAAATTTTTCAAGACTATATCCTAAATATTCTAACAACTCAATAGTTATTCCTAACGGAATTCCAGACAAAGAAAACCATAAGATATATAATCCTGGAAATTTAATTAATTTAATTTGTGTAGGGACAGTTTCTTATAGAAAGGGGCAAAACATTATTATTAATTCCCTTCATAATTTAGCTTCTGAATCTTTGCTTAAATATCATTTAACTATTGTGGGTGATGGTCCACAACTTCAAGAGTTTAAACTTTTAACACGTGAATTGAATATAGATAAAAATGTTACTTTTACAGGAAATTTAAATGAGAACGAGGTTAATGAATTCTTATTAGCTTCAGATGTTTTTATATTAATGAGTAATAGTGAGGGTCTGCCTTTATCAATTTTAGAGGCAATAAGATTTGGGTTGCCAGTAATTACTACTGATATAGCTGGTTGCCCTGAACCAGTTTCTAATCTAAATGGTTTTGTGATTTCACCAGATTCAAAAGAGTTGTCTTCAGTTCTACATTCTTTAAATGTTGACCAACTTAAAGTAATGTCTAAAAAATCAAGACAATTGTTTGAAGAAGAATATAAATTTGAATCTTTTTTACAAAAATATATTGAAATGATAAAAAATATAAAATAATGACATATATTTTTGTTTTTTTTCAATTGCATGTTTTATGGATTTATCAGAAAAAAGTTCCAAATTTTTAAAAAGTAAATATGGACAAAAATGTAAATATTAAAAAGATAGTTTTTATATTATACTGTATTATTCCATTTATGTTCTATGGTATACCATTTATGATCTCAATCCCTAATGGGTATATACGCATGCACTTCTTTAATTCGCATAATATTCCTACAATTTTCTTTTTTACTACCCTAGTAGGACATTCTATTTTAGGATTTTTGATCTATAAATCCCTTTCTGTCACAAATTATATCGTTCAAAGCAAAGAGTCAAATAACCTAACGAATTTTTTAATAATTCTATTTTACAGTATTTATTTATTTATACCGCTAGGATATTTTGGAATGATTACGAATGTTATTTTCTTGATATTAATTGGAAGTTATCGCCCGAAAAATTATATCTTTATAATTTTAACTGTTATTGCGTTTTTGAAACTTTTATATGATTACGATCGCTATCATTTTGTGGTGATTATTCTAATATGGACTTTACCTCTACTAAGTCGAATGTCAACGGTAAGGACGATATGTCTTTTTATAGGAAGTGTTTTTATAATGGTTTATATTCTTCAGCCAATTAAAGCAGGGATCTTGCCCTTTAGTAACAGTATTTATACATTAATCTATAGCGTAAACCACATGAACCCTATTTATATTGGAGGATATTTAAGTTATGAAAGTGATTTTAAAATCATTCAATTATTATCTGAATCACTCCCTTTATTCAAATCTATATCTGGTTCATCAAGCTCAATAGAATTAATTGCTGAAAAAGGCTTGCCACTAGAAATGTTGAATTCTGGGTCAAGATTAGGTTCTAACAATGCTCTTTACTTCAGCAACATGTACGGTCTAATTGTCCTATCATTAATTTTATTGGCATTAAAGTTGATTTTAAAGATTTTTCGAGATGTGTATATCTACAACACCTTCCTTTTGTTGATTATTTTAGAAGGTCCTATGTTCATTAGACATTCGTTTGGTCAAGCATTTATTAATTTAATTATCGGTTTTTTTACTGCGATAATATTTAGTCTACTAATTACCGGTCAAAGGATGCACAAAAAAAATATGTATCTTGAATGACCTAGGCTGATAAGTTCATGTAAATAAAGTAAAGATTCGTAAAAATTATTAAAAGATCATGGTTACGGTCCATAATACTAAAGCTAGTAAAGCGAGAATTGAACAAATTCAAGAAGGAGGAGTATTCAGATTTAATCTTTACATCACCTGAAACTCTTAGTTATAAAATTAAAAAAGTAGATTCCTTATAAATGATTTTTTTTTCAAACTTATTTAAGAAATTATATTTTAAATATAAATTCTTAGCAATTTTATCCAAACCTTACAGGTGTTTTATAAGCTATTTCTCTAAAGATTTTCCATATTTAATTAAAGATATAGATAGTTATAATAATCTTTATACTAAAGATATCCTAAGTATAATTCCAGATAATAATTTTTATTCTATTAAAACTATTCTACAAACTTTAAATATATCAAGTGATGAAGTTTTTTGTGAACATGGGTTGTATTTTGGAGAATATTTTCAAGAAAGACTAAAAAATAGCTGGATTAAAAGTGTTGTTTCTTTTTCAGATTTTAGAGGAGAGGTTATTAGTTCTAATAATAAGAATAAAATTCTAATTGGACCCTATATTCACTACGTAAAACCTGTGGAAGATCATTATTTTGATGAAGAATACTTTCTAGTTATGATGACACATTCTGCTAAAGGAATAAAATTAGAACAGAATTATAATCTCAATAATTATGTTATGTCACTAGAAAAAAAATTTGGTATTAAATCACTATTACTAATACATCCAAATGACTTTAACACAGTAAAAGGTTATAATCTAAATTATACAACTTGTGGTCTTATGGAGGATAAATATTTTTTAAATCGTCTAAAAAGATTAATATTAGACTCTAAATTTGTAGTAACTGATTTCATTGGTACTCATATAGGTTATATTACCTTTCTTAATAAAAAGATATTTGCAATAAAAAAATCTTTTACTTATGAAGGCTCTAAAGAAAACTTAAAAAAAGAATACGGAGAACGTATTTTAACAGATTTGTATATTAGTCAAATATCGAAATTAGAAAATGAAATTAAGCAAGATGAATTCATTGAAAGTGACATTTTTCATCAACTTGTTTCTGAGTATTGGGGTTTTAAACATATTAAATCAAATGTATAAATATTTTAATAGTGTAAATAAATTATGAGAATTTCAGTTTTAATGTCAGTTTATGAAAAAGAAAAAGCAGAATATTTATTAGAAGCATTAAATAGTATAAAAAATCAGAGTGTTAAAGTTGATGAATTTATAATTGTAAAAGATGGTTTGCTTACATTAGAATTAGATGATGTTTTAAGTGAGTTTAAAGAAAACTGTAAAGATTTAAAAATTGTTATAGTTCAACTAAAAATAAATATTGGTTTGGGGCTAGCTTTAAATGAAGGTCTAAAGTTTTGTAACTATGAGTGGATTATGAGAATGGATTCAGATGATATTTCTAGAATCAATAGAGTAGAGATTATGAAGAGGGGAGTTTTAAATGACAACTTTAAACATGACGTTTATGGATCACATTATGAGGAGTTTTTCGATAACAGTAAAAATAGACAAACTAGAAAAGTTAAATTGTTACATGATGATATTTTACTTGAGTTAAGAAAAAAAAATCCAATGAATCATGTTACAATATTAGCAAATAAGCAGTGTATAATTGACTCAGGAGGTTATAAAGATTTTAAATCTTTTGAAGATTATTTTTTATGGGCTAGGATGCTGAAACGAGGTTTTAAGTTTATGAATATAGATGCTACAACAGTTGAAGTTCGAATAGGGGAACTAATGTTTAAAAAGCGAAGAGGTTGGTTTTATTTTAAACAAGAATTCCAAATGCAGAAATATTTATTTGAATCAAAATTAACTTCAATATTTGATTTTTGTGTTAACTGTTCAATACGATGTTCTGTTAGGCTCTTCCCAATATTTTTAATTAAAATAATATATAAAATATCACGAAAATGAAGATTTTTATAATAACGCAAGAAGATAGTCTTGTAATTCCCAAAAATATGCAATTGTTAGCTGATGCTAATTTTATAAATATTACTGGAGCGTGTATAATCAAATCAAAAAACTCACTTTCAGAAAAAAAAGGTTTATTTATTAGAAACTTTGGGATCTTACAAGTTGCCAAGATGGGATTTATTTTAACTAAAGATAAAATACTAAATATATTCGATTTGCTTTTAGGGTCTAAATTATTAAAAAGCAAAAAAAGTGTAGAGGCATTTTGTAATTATAATAATTTTCTTTTTGTTAAAGAAAAAAACGTTAATAACAAAGAATTTATTTCAAAATTAAAAGACTTAGATTTAGATTTAATTGTATCGTTTTCCGCTCCCTCTATTTTTAAATCGGAACTTCTATCTTTACCTAAAAAAGGATGTATAAATCTACACTGTTCTTTATTACCAAAATACTCAGGGATTTTACCTAGTTTTTGGACTTTATTTAATGACGAGAAAGAAACCGGTGCTAGCGTTCATTATATGGATGATGAAATAGACAATGGTGATATACTTGGTCAAAAATCTGTTGAGATTTTAAAAACTGATAGCATGTTTAATATTATTAAAAAAACTAAAAAAACTGGTGGTACTTTAATGGTAGATGTTATACATAACATAATGACTAACAATATCAAATTAATAAAGAATAAAGTTAATCATGAGAAATATCATTCTTGGCCTACAGATTTAGATTTTAAAAATTTTGCTAAAAAAAGAAACTTAATTTAATGAAAAAAGCAGTAATATCAATAGATGTTGAAGATTGGTATCATTTAGAGTATTTTAAGGATAATCTAAATGATAAATCTCAGAGTATTCTTGAAGAAGGTACAAATGAATTTATAAATATTATAACAAAAGAGAATATTAAGGCTACATTTTTTATTGTTGGAGAACTTATTTCCTCAAAATTAGAATTATTAAAAAAAATAATTAATCAAGACCATGAAATTTCAGGGCATTCATTCAATCATGTAAGACCTTTAACACAGTCTGTTGAAGAATTTAAACTAGATTCAACGAAACTTTTGGTTGAATTAAAAGAAAATTTAGACATAATTAACCCTGGGTATAGAGCCCCTTGTTTTAGTCTTGACGATGAACGATTGAAGATTCTTAAAGAATTAAACTATTCTTATGATTCTAGTAAAATTTCAGCAGGATTTCATCCGCTCTATGGAAGTATCAATATTAAACAATATAAAAAAGTGTTTGATAATGTGTATACTGATAAAACTTTTACAGAATTTGAATTGCCAACTCAACGATTTTTAAATAAAAATATTCCGATTTCAGGAGGTGGTTATCTTAGGATTTTACCATGGTTTCTATTCAAGTATTTATTAAAAAAATACTTAAAGGAAAATGAAACTTATTTCTTTTTTATTCATCCATTTGAATTAACAAATAAAAACATATCACTTCCAAAAGATTCCTCAATTACATCTAGATTAAGGTTCAGCATTGGAAGATCAAAAGGAGCATCACGCTTTAGTAAGTTAATCAAAATTTTAAAAACAGAAGGATTTGAATTTGTGACTTTTTCTGATTTTAATAAAGAAATAAATAATTTAAAGTAAAATGAATTTCCATAAATTAATACCGCAAAAAATAAACTTTAATAAAAGTATTTCTAATTATCAAAAATTATTAAATGCTAATATTTTAGATAGTAATGTTTTAGTGATAGGAGGTGCAGGAACAATAGGCTCTAGTTATATCAAACAAATATTGAAATATAAACCCTCAAAGATAACCGTCGTAGACATTAATGAAAATGGTTTAACCGAACTAACTAGAGATTTAAGAAGTTCAGATTTGTTAGATTATAAACCTGAATATATTACATATCCAGTAAATTTATTAAGTGATACTTTTGATAAAATTTTCAATTCTGATACTTGGCAAGTCGTTGCTAATTTTTCAGCACATAAGCATGTGCGTTCTGAAAAAGACAAAATTTCTGTGGAAGCTTTAATTAAGAACAATGTATATGGAGCAATCAAGCTTTTAAATCTTTGCGAGTTAAACCCACCAAAATATTTCTTTAGCGTATCTACTGACAAAGCAGCCAACCCTGTGAATATCATGGGAGCCTCAAAAAGCTTAATGGAAAAATTAATTTTATCAAAGAAAAATAATTTTAGAGTATCAACTGCTCGATTTGCCAATGTTGCATTCTCAAATGGAAGTTTATTAGACGGTTTTATTTACAGATTAAATAAAAATCAGCCATTGTCTTGTCCAGAAGATATTAAACGTTTTTTTGTAACTCCTGAACAATCTGGTCAAATATGTTTGTTAGCTACCTTTTTGGGAGAAACAGGAAATATTTTCTTTCCTAAATTAGATTTTCATAAAGATCAAATTTATTTTAAAGAAATTGCTTTAGATTTTTTAAATGAGTATGGATTTGAACCAGTATTAGTCAAGTCAGAAAAAGAAGCAAAAGAATTTGATTATAATAAAAATCCTACAAAATATCCAATCTATTTTTTTAAAACAGATACTTCTGGTGAAAAAACATTTGAAGAGTTCTTTACTGAAGAGGAAGATTATGAAATTAACAAATATGATTCCTTAGGATACATAAATACACCAGATATTAAAATATCTTTTGAAGATGTAGAATCTGATTTTGAAAATGTATTTAATAATCTTAATTCGGAAAAGTCAGATATTGTAACTGTTATTAAAAAATATGTTCCAGATTTCTTGCACATAGAAACTGGCAAACATTTAGATCAAAAAATGTAAATTATGTACAACTTTTTTAAACGCTTATTAGATATAGTCATAGGTTTTATAGCGCTTATCATTCTGCTTCCTGTTTTTATTCCAATTATTATAATTTTAAAATTCACAGCTGAAGGAGAAGTTTTCTATTTTCAAGAACGAATAGGAATAAATAATTCAACGTTTCAAATCTGGAAGTTTGCAACCATGCTTAAAAATTCAATGGATATGGGGTCTGGAAGTATAACGCTTCAAAACGATTTTAGAGTAACTAAAATTGGAGTTTTTCTTAGGAAAACTAAAATTAATGAACTTCCACAAATAATTAATATTTTAAAAGGAGACATCAGTTTAGTAGGTCCCAGACCACTAGTAACAAAAACTTTTTCGGCCTATAATGAAGAGGTGCAATCAAAAATATATAATGTAAAACCGGGTCTTACAGGGATTGGATCTATTATATTTAGAGATGAAGAATCTATTATTTCAGCAGTTACAGATGAAGATCCTCATGATTTTTACAAACGTGTTATCGCTACTTATAAAGGAGAGCTTGAAATGTGGTACCAAGATCATCGTTCTCTATATTTAGATTTTCAATTAATCTTTATGACTGCTTTTGTAATATTAGTTCCAACAACAAGACTTTATGAAAAATGGTTTAAAGATTTACCTAAACGAGGTTTTTAATAAAGTATAAACTATGCCATTCGATCCAAATTCAGCAAAGAAAGCAGGAAAAATATCCAAAAGAGGTCCTGCTAAAAAAGAAAAACCTTCCATCAAAGAAAAGATGGAAATGCTCGATGATAAAGTTTTGGATGATCTACTCATAAACCAAGATAAGCTTACAAAAACAGAACGGGTAAGAGGTTTTGTAACCCTTTCCAATTATATCTTCCCAAAAACAAAATCTGTACGAGACAAGTTTACCCTGGAAAAATTAAAAGAGAAAAATGAAGATCTCTTTAATCAAGACCCTTATCCTACCAGATAACTTTCGCATTTTTCCGTAAACAAATCAGCTAGCGCATCTTTATTTTGATTTGTACTAATATCTGTTAAAAACGCACTTTTTTTCGTCGGCTTAGTTATGTTCATCAACAACGGTGTTTCAATTTCACAGTAATAGTTAGAGGTAAAAAGTCTTCTCATAATCTGTGCTGTTACTAATTCATACTTTTTAGCTGTTACCACTTCCTTCCTTCCTTCCTTCCTTCCTTCCTTCCTTCCTTCCTTATGTTGTAATTTAACAAATTGTTTTCATGTTTTACAAAGCCTCTTTCATGCACCCCTTAATAAATCAATGAAATTGATATAAGTTTTATTGGGGTTGCTTATTGTTCTGAGTTCGTTTATATTTGAAGTAATTGGATATTGGGTTTT
>ENA-ORXF01000780-ORXF01000780.1-marine-metagenome-genome-assembly--contig:-NODE-780-length-21792-cov-3.797283_pt1 | contig 21792 bp, 18 predicted proteins | sample MGYA00237864_ERZ511476 | MGnify/ENA primary metagenome ERZ511476 (study PRJEB26306, sample SAMN06343908) | marine metagenome | isolation source: coastal waters | place: Atlantic Ocean: West Antarctic...
TAGCAAAGCAGGTTTTGGGCTGGCTGAGTTTGAAGTGGCTTGGGCTGAGTTTGAAAAGTCCCGCACATGATGAGCTTAAATTAACGCAAGTGCAGATATTGTGCAGTGCCCTCTAGCAACATCTGCACTGCCATAATAATGAGCACCATGCCCATCAACCGCTCTATGGCAAACAAACCTTTTTCACCCAGCACGCCATATAGCCGCCTTGAGGCTAACAAAATAGCCGCCGACACGGCCCACGCTGCAGTGACCGCAAGCCACAGGTCAAACCATTGACCTTCGGCTGACTTACGCATCAGCATAATCATTGCCAAGCTCGATGGACCAGCCATTAAAGGGATCGCTAAAGGCACTATGAATGGTTCACCATCTGGCGTTTTTCCAAGCAACCCACCTTCTTGTGGGAAGACCATTTTTAAAGCAATTAAAAATAATACAATGCCCCCACCTATCCGAATGGCTTCTTGAGAGACTTGTAAGAACGACAAAATATATGGGCCTAAAAGCAAAAACATAAGCAACACAATGTAGGCTATGAGCAGTTCACGACGTAATACCAAATTACGCCGCTTTTCAGGCACTTGCTTTAATACTGACAAAAATAAAGGAATGTTTCCCAAGGGATCCATCACTAAAAACAATAAAGTTGCCGCTGCAAAAATATCCATATATCTCTCAATAATTGTTAAATAATTAGTCTAAGCGTCGTTGAGTAACCACAGAGTGATTCCAACTAGGTGCCGACTCAACGTGTGTAGCCCGCCCTCGTTCTTGACGCGGTGTCACACTAAAATGAGTACGGTAAGTGGTACTAAAATGGCTGGCTGAGGAAAAACCACTCGCCATACCTACTTCTACAATTGAGCGATCAGTGTCACGTAACATTTGGCGGGCTTTGTCTAACCTTAATTGCAGGTAAAAGCGTGAGGGCACGCTGTCTAAATGTTTTTTAAACAGGCGTTCTAAGTGTCTCCTAGACAGCCCAACATGATATGCCAAGTCGTCTGTTGACAAAGGCTCTTCTATATTGGTTTCCATCAAGGTGACCGCTTCAATTAGCTTGGGCTGGCTACTGCCAATGCGCGCTTTAAGGGGAATGCGCTGTTGGGCATCTTGGGGCCGCATGCGCTCCACTAAAAACCATTCAGACAAATGCACAGCCATGTCTAAACCTTGCTGCTGTGTCAGCCAAGCCAGCATTAGATCGGTGGTAGAAGCACCACCAGCACAGGTCATCAGCTGCGTTTCTTGCTCAAACAAACGATGACTCCAGAGCACTTGAGGATAGCTATGCTGCAGTTTTTCTATCAAAGACCAGTGGCAACAGCTGCGCTTGCCATTGAGCAAACCGGCATTGGCTAACGGAATAATACCTGCGCCTATGCCCAGTAAGTTTATGCCCATGCTCATTTGCTTAACTAACCAGCGCTCTAACACGGCATCAGCAGCATTGGGGGTAATCAAGTCTCCAATCACAAACAAGGTATCAACGCGCTCGCTAGCCAAATAATCCACCGCCTTGCCTAACACACACTCACCACCTACAGAGATCACCTGTAGCTTATACTTGTCGTGTTCTAACACCCTGTTAGTATGCAGTAACAGCTCAGCAATTTCACAATAATGACTCAAGCTTGTATGTGGCAATAAAAGCAGACCTATTGCATGGTCATCTGGTAACTTTGACATAGTCTTTAAGGATACACCGAATCGTTGAATGAGTGCATAAAAAGGTCATTAACCCCAACATGCAGGTCACGACTATAACGAGATAAAATACTAAGCAGCAGAATTACAGCAAAAAAGGTCATAATGTCATTTTACCAACAAATGGCGTCGCACTGCCTCAACTTACCCCCTAGTGCCTGCGAGCAGTTTATTGAATAATACTCATAGCAGTGACATTATTGACACACTGACTCCAAGGGAAAACTACATGCGCACCTTAACAGATAAAAAAAATATCGCAATTGATTTAGTTTGTGACCTAATTAGCAAGCACCAGAAAAAGACTGATTGCAAAACCATGCAACAATTAGCTCGTCTCTATTACGCCGAAAGCATCCCTGCAGAGTTGTTACAGTTTGATACAGACAATCTTTATGGTGCCCTGTCTAGCTTATGGGAATGCGCAAAAACACGCCATAACGACCAAGTCAATATACGCGTGTATAATCCAAACTATGAAGAACACCAGTGGTACACCAGCCACACCATTGTCGATATAGTATGTCATGACAAAGCCTTTTTGGTGTCCTCAATTACTAACGCCTTAGTTCACCTAGGCCATACTATTCATATCACCACGCACCCTGTGGTGGCCGTTGAGCGAAATGTTAAAGGCCAAATCACCAGCTTAGCGCCCTTTACAGGCAAAGCTGATAGTGCCAATTTAGAAGCCGTAATGCGGTTTGAAATTGACCAGCAAGATGATCCCGCAGCAGTCACTAAGATCATCTCCACCCTTGAAGGAATTATCAGTGACGTGCGCTTAGTGGTAGACGACTGGCTGCCCATGCGTAACCAATTGGTCTCTATTATTGACACCCTTGAATCACAAAATTTACCTGTTACAGCAGAAGACTTGGCCGAAAATATCGCTTTTTTACGCTGGGTCGCTGACAACCATTTCACCTTTATTGGTTACCGTTCTTATACACTCAACAAGGATGCTAAAACCGGCTTGTGCCAGCTTACACCGCAAAAGGGTACGGGTTTAGGCAGCTTCCGTGACCATAACTGTAGTGCTGACAGTCTTTTGCCTAAGGTATTATCGCAACATAACTCAGACTTAGCTCTGCGTAGCAATATGCTGGTCATGACCAAATCTACCAGTCGATCAACAGTGCACCGTCCAGTTAATTTTGACTACCTGGGGCTTAAACGTTTTGACAGCCAAGGTAATGTGGTTGGTGAGGAACGCTTTTTCGGTTTGTATTCCTCTGCGGCTTATACCGCCCGTATAGATGAAATTCCATTACTTAGGCGTAAAGCGCAAGACCTGCGCGAACGGATTGAGCTACTACCCAACAGCCACAAGGGTAAGGCCTTACAGCACATCCTCAATAGCTACCCGCGGGACGAAATGTTACAAGCCAGCGTGGATGAACTTTATCCTATTATCCGTGGCGTATTAGACACCCAAGAACGACATAATTTGCGCCTCTTCTTGCGCCTAGATACCTTTGGTCGCTTTGCTACCGCTTTGGTTTATGTACCCCGAGAGCGTTTTAATACCCAGTTACGTATTAAAATGCAAAACATCCTTATACGCGAATTCACTGGTTCTAGCGTTGATTTTAACGTCATGTTCTCTGAGCAACCCTTGGCTCGGGTGCAGTTGACTGTGCATGGCAAAGACATTAACAACGCGCCGTTTGATATTAATGACATAGAACAGCAAATGCGCGACGCCATGTTAGCTTGGAGTGACCACTTACACCACGCCCTTAATAACAAGCGCGGTGAAGCCGAAGGTAATCAACTGTTTAAGCAATATGGTCAAGCCTTTCCGCTGGCCTACCAAGAAAACTTTTCTGCCCAAGTGGCCGTCATGGACCTTATTCGCTTGCAAAAAATCAATGCGAACAGCCCCCTTTCGACCTATCTATACCGCTCCTTGCATCAAGCAGAGCAAAGCCTTAGTTTTAAAGTGTTTGGACACGGTCGAGCCAAAGCCTTATCCGATGTATTACCTATATTAGAACGTATGGGTGTCAAGGTGATCAACGCTTACCCTTACACCATAAGGTCTGAAGCTGGGTTAGACCAGTGGATTATCGACTTTGTGATTGAAATTGACCCGCGGGTGAACCTTGATCGTGCTAACGTCAAAGAACGGTTTCAAGAGGCCTTTAGCCAAATTTACACAGGACGCGTGGCTAACGATCGCTTTAATAGTTTGATATTGGCTGCTAACTTAACTTGGCAGCAAACCATACTCATTCGAGCGATTAGCAGCTACCTGCTGCAAATTCAGGTGCCATTTAGCCAAACCTACATGCAAACTACCTTAGTGGGCAATGCTGACATTACCCATACCTTAGTGCGTTTGTTTGAGGCTCGCTTTGATCCTGATCATCAGCAGTCTGAGGACCTTATCGGTCAATTGCAGGAAGATATTGGTTTAGCCTTAGAACAGGTGAGTAACCTTGATGAAGACCGCATTGTTAAGTATTACTTGGCGGTCATCATGTCCATGTTGCGCACTAATTACTTCCAAACCGATAGCTCCGGCAAGCGCCATGAATACCTGTCCTGCAAATTAGATCCAAGTAAGATCCCAGGGGTACCATTACCCTTGCCTAAGTATGAGATTTTTGTTTACTCAACCTGGGTAGAAGGGGTGCATCTGCGCGGCGGCAAAGTCGCTCGGGGTGGTTTACGCTGGTCTGATCGTCAAGAAGACTATCGCACGGAGGTGCTGGGTCTAGTCAAGGCACAGATGGTGAAAAACGCGGTCATTGTGCCATTAGGTGCTAAGGGTGGCTTTGTGTGTAAACAATTACCGCAAACTCAAGACCGAGAAACGCTAATGGCAGAAGTCATTCGTAGCTACTCTACCTTTATTCAAGCGTTATTAGATCTTACGGATAACATTGTCGACAAAAAAATTGTTGCCCCTAAGCAACTAGTTCGCTTCGACGATGATGACCCATACTTGGTCGTCGCCGCTGACAAAGGCACCGCCACCTTCTCTGACTTAGCTAATTCTATCTCAGAAAAAAACAACTTTTGGCTGGGTGATGCCTTTGCTTCTGGAGGCGCTAATGGCTACGACCACAAGAAGATGGGTATTACTGCGCGTGGTGCGTGGGAATCGGTCAAACGTTTATTTGCCGAGCAAGGGCGAGATTGCCAAAGCCAAGATTTCACCGTCGTCGGGGTGGGAGACATGGCGGGGGATGTATTTGGTAATGGTATGCTTTTGTCACAACATATTTGCTTAAAAGCTGCATTTAATCACCTGCATATTTTTCTTGACCCTACCCCTAACGCAGCCACTTCTTTTGCCGAACGCCAGCGTTTATTTAACCTACCAAGGTCTAGTTGGACCGATTATGAGAGCAAACTCATCTCCAAAGGTGGGGGTATATTTGAACGTTCAGCCAAGTCCATCAAACTCAGCCCACAAGTCCAAGCAATGCTTGGCACAGAAGCCAAAAAAATGGCGCCTAACGAATTAATGCATGCTTTGCTAAAGATGCCAGCAGATCTCTTTTGGAACGGCGGCATTGGCACTTATGTGAAGGCCAGTAGCGAAAGCCACAGCGATATTGGCGACCCTGCTAATGACAACTTGCGCGTCAATGGCAACCAACTGGGAGCCAAAGTCATTGGTGAAGGTGGCAATTTAGGTTTCTCCCAACACGGGCGTATTGAGTTTGCCCAAGCTGGCGGTTACATCAACACCGACGCCATCGATAACTCCGCCGGAGTGGATAGCTCAGACCATGAAGTCAACATTAAAATATTGCTCAGCCAACTGGTAGATGCTGGCGATATGACCATGAAGCAACGCAATAAGTTACTGGCTAGCATGACTGATGAAGTCGGTGATTTAGTACTAGACCACAACTACCATCAAACCTTGGTGTTAAGTATCGCTGAAGGCCAAGCCTGTGCTCGCTTAAGCGATCATAAACGTTTAATACACAGCTTAGAAAAACAAGGCCGCCTTAATCGTGCCCTAGAAGGTTTGCCAGATGATGCCAACATGGACGAACGCGCCCGGGTTCAAGCGGGCTTAACCCGCCCCGAAATTGCAGTCTTGCTGGCTTATAGTAAAATGCGTTTATTTGATGAATTGATGGCGGCAGACATCGGTAATGACAGCTACTTGGCACGCAGCCTAGAAGATTATTTCCCCAAGGTGCTGAGTAAGAAATATGCTAGCGCAATGGGCTCCCACCCCTTGCGTAATGAAATCATTGCCACCCATGTTACTAATCAAATTGGTAACCGCATGGGCTCTACCTTTAATAACTATTTGCAAGAAGAAATGGGTGCCGAGTCGGGGGATATCGCCCGCGCCTTTACCGCAGCCTGCGATATTATAGATGCCCAAAGTTTGTGGAGTGAACTGGACCGAGTCACCTTGATCCTTAACTACACGCAGTCTATGGAATTACATAAAAACATTCAGACCTTATTGGAAGATCTTACCCTTTGGTTGTTAAGCCGCCACCCAGGCGAGCCTATTCAAACCATGGTGGACCAGTATCAAAAGCCCATGGCGGATTATTACGTCGGCCTGACTAAGCTACTACCCCATGGGGCCGCCCAGCGCATCAATGCTCACGCAGATGAACTTACCACCAACGGCATTGAAGAGAGTATTAGTCAGCGCCTGAGCCAACTAGAGTTTTTGTACCACGGCTTAGACGTGGCTCAAGTGGCTAGCCAATGCAGTACCAAAGTCACGACTGCCGCCCAAACATGGTACGCATTGTACGAACGCCTGCAAGGAGACTGGCTTAACCAAGCCATTGCCAACTTGCCTAGTCAAGATCAATGGCAACGCAAAGCAAGGGCCAGTCTTAAACAGGAGTTCGAAGCCAGTTTGGCTCAGTTGACGCAAGCAGTGATTGCCAGCGACCAAAGCCAAGCGTGGGATTTGCGCAACCACGATTTAATCGAACGCTGCCTGAGCATTTTTAGTGAGCTACAAAGCAATACCAACATCAATTTGGCGATGTTGTCAGTAGCAGTCCGAGAAATCGCTAAGCTTAAGAGCAGTAGTACTTAACGATTCAGCTGTTTTAAACAATTAACCAAAGTAATCAATATTAGGAAGTTTTATGAGCCATACCCCAGTAACACGTGCCTTGTTTGATGAAGTAATGGTGCCTAACTACGCGCCAGCCCCAGTCATTCCAGTACGTGGTAAAGGGTCTCGTATTTGGGACCAAAATGAAAAAGAGTACATCGATTTTGCGGGTGGCATTGCCGTTACTAGTGTCGGCCACAGCCATCCTAAGCTAGTCGCCACCTTGAAGGATCAAGGCGAAAAACTATGGCACACGGCTAACGTTATGACCAACGAACCCGCACTGCGTTTGGCCAAGAAGCTTACCGACGCTACCTTTGCCGATAAGGTCTATTTTGCTAACTCCGGTGGTGAAGCCAACGAAGCCGCCTTTAAACTGGCTCGCCGTTACGCAGTGGATAATTTTGGTGAACAAAAAAATGAGATTATCGCGTTTGAGCAAGCCTTTCACGGCCGTACCTTATTCACTGTAAGTGTGGGTGGCCAACCTAAGTACAGCGCTGGTTTTGGCCCCGCCTTAGAAGGCATTACCCACTTGCCTTACAATGATATTGCAGCCCTTGAAGCGGCTGTTTCTAATAAAACCTGTGCCATTGTCATGGAACCACTACAAGGTGAAGGCGGTATTATTAAATCAGACCCAGCTTTTATACAGCGGGCCCGCGAATTATGTGATGAACACAATGCCTTATTGGTGCTCGACGAAGTTCAGACCGGCGCTGGCCGCTTAGGCACCCTATATGCTTACCAGCAAACCAAAGTCATTCCAGACATCCTCACTACGGCTAAAGGGATTGGCAACGGCTTTCCTGTGGCAGCCATGTTAACCACTACAAAAGTGGCACAAAGCCTAGCCATAGGCACTCACGGCAGTACCTATGGCGGCAACCCACTAGCTTGTGCAATTGCTGAAGCCGTCATCGATATTGTTAATACCCCAGAGGTTTTAGCTGGTGTTAAGGCTAAATTTGAGCGTTTTAAAGCGGGTTTAGAAGCCATTAACTCGCGTCTACCCTTTTGCGAAGAGGTCCGAGGTAAAGGCTTATTAATTGGCTGTGCGCTTAATGACACCTACAAAGGCAGCGCTGGAAAATTCTTAGCTGCAGCCCAAGCGAGAGGTTTAATGGTATTAATTGCGGGGCCAAACGTTATCCGTATGGCGCCCTCCTTGTTAATTCCTGATGCCGATATTGATGCCGGTTTGGTTATCTTGGAAGCTGCTGTGCGTGACATAGTAGAAGCACAGTAGAATTATAGTAGAAGCAGGATAGCAGCATTGAGAAGGCGTATTAGGAAAAGCTATGACAGATTTGACTGTAAACAATGAGATGGAAGCACACGCACTAGACTGGATTGCTACACAGCAGAAAATCATGCAGCAAGACCTCTGGACCTTAGCCGAAATTAATTCAGGCAGCTACCATGTGGAAGGGGTAAATAAGGTGGCGGATACCCTAGCCCAGTGGAGCCAAAAACTGGATTGTGAGGTCGAATTTATCGACCTGCCTCCACACGATGTGGTGGACGACTCAGGCCAATTGAACCAAAAACCTTTAGGGCGGGCGTTACGGTTATGCAAACGCCCTCAGGCACCAACACAGGTTTTTTTGTGCGCTCATATGGATACAGTGTTCCCTATTGACCACCCATTCCAGAAGATCACGCACCTTGAAGATGACATCATCAACGGCCCAGGCGTTGCCGATTTGAAAGGTGGCATTGTGGTCATGTTTAAAGCCTTAGAAGCCTTTGAACGCAGTCCATTGCAACATCAATTAGGCTGGGAAATTTTGTTTAACCCAGATGAAGAAATTGGCTCGCCTAGCTCAGCTAAATTATTCCCAGAAATTGCTCAACGCCATCACTTAGGTTTAATTTACGAGCCTTCTTTTGCGGATGGGAATTTAGCCGGTGCCCGCAAAGGTAGTGGTAATTTTTCTGCAGTCACTCGGGGTAAAGCCGCCCACGCTGGTCGTGAACATCATCTCGGTCGCAACGCCATCCGTGCCATGGCAGATTTCACCTGCGCCCTCGATGACCTTAACGGTCAACAGCCAGGCATTACCATCAATCCAGGGTTTGTGAAGGGTGGAGGGGCGGTGAATATTGTGCCTGACACCTGCACTATGCGCTTTAATATTCGCATTGAAGACAGTCAACAGCAAGCCTGGTGCGAGGACAAAATCGTCACTATTTTAGCCGACATTAATGCTGTAGATGGCATTAGTATTGAGTTGCATGGTGGTTTTGGTCGCCAGCCTAAAGTGCTGAGCGAGGCTAACCAGACCCTCTGCAAGTTGGTACAATCTTGTGGCCAAAGCCTTGGCCTTAACTTAGAGTTTTTACCCACAGGAGGCTGTTGTGATGGCAACAACCTTGCGGCGGCTGGTCTGCCCAATATCGATACCTTAGGCGTACAGGGTGGTAAAATTCACAGTGCCGATGAATACATGCACTTGTCTAGCTTAACCACTCGCTCGCAGTTAAGTGCATTAATTTTATTACGTTTAGCCCAGAGTGAAGACTTAGTTTGGTTACAGCGCGAAGGTATGGTGCGTGCGTCATGTTAATTGTTCGACCCATAAAAACTAACGACGGTGAAGCCTTTAACGAGTTTGCTGCGGCCTCAGGTATAGGCCACACTAATTTACCCAACCAACCCGCACACTTAGCACAAAAGATTAATCACAGTGAATTGTCATTTGCTTCTAGCGTTGACTACGCCGGAGAAGAGGCCTACACCTTCGTTATGGAAGACACCAAAAGTGAGCGTTTGGTAGGCACCTGTACGGTAGATGCTACGGTGGGTTTAAGTGAGCTTTATTATACCTACCGCGTGGATCAGGTAGTTCATGCTTCGGCTGATTTGAAGATTAATAATCGCATCCCAGCCCTGCACTTAAGTCACGATTATACCGGTGCGTCACGCCTAAGCTCGTTTTACTTAGAGCCAGATTATCGCTGTAATTTTTATGATCAGCTGCTGTCAAAATCACGCCTACTATTTATGGCTTGTTTTCCAGAACGTTTCGCCTCTACAACCATTGCAGAAATGAAAGGTGTAATTAACAATAAGGGTGTGTCACCCTTTTGGGAAGCGGTCGGCAGGCACTTTTTCACCATGGACTTTGACGACGCTGACCTACTGACCACCTCTAGCAATAAGCATTTTATTGCTAATCTAATGCCCCGCTATCCACTGTATGTGCCCCTGTTAAGCGCTGCAGCACAAGCGGTTATTGGCGAGCACCATGAAGGCGTAGAGGATATCGTCAATATTCTCGAACACGAGGGACTGCATTTTGAAGGCCATGTGGATATTTTTGATGCGGGCCCGATCTTAGAAGTGCGCACCCGCCATCTGCGTGCTATTCGTCACGCCGAGCACGCCCAAGCGCTGCTAGGTGACGAAGTATTACGCGGCAAACGGGTACTCGTGTGTAACAACAGCTGTCTCGATTTTCGCTGCATTATTGCCCGTAAACCAAGTTCCACTTTGGTGCTTAGCGAAGCTCAGTTAGAGGCTTTACAAGTCGTCTCTGGCAACACCCTAACCTATTGCCCGTTATGAAGGTTTTTATGCGGGCTTGGGAGCTGAGAAGATAAGTCTCTAGGGCTAAATCTAGGAGGCTTAATTGAAAAGAGTTTGGGGTCCAATAAAGGTACTATTTGTGGCATAAAAATGTGTTACAAAACCTTCTGGAGGCCCCCCATGATGATAATCCGTCCCTTATTAGAGACCGATGCTGACGCCCTACTCAACTTAGCCCATAAAGCCGGCGTTGGTTTTACCTCATTGCCTGCAGATCCAGACCGTATTACCAGCAAAATTGAAGCCTCCTTAGCGGCTTTTAGTGACCAAGTTGACCTTAGTCGCGAACAGAGCTACGTATTTGTGCTGGAAGACACGCAAGCAGCTAAAGTGGTGGGTATTTGTGGCATTGAATCTACCATTGGTTTATCCACTCCTTGGTATAGTTACCGTATTGGAACCTTAGTGCATTCCAGCCGCGAATTAAGCGTGCACAACACCTTCCCTACCCTGTATTTAAGCAACGATCAGACCGCCTGCGCTGAAGTTTGTACCCTGTTTTTAGACCCCGACTACCGCCACAGCAAAAATGGTAATTTATTATCTAAGAGCCGTTTTCTTTTCTTGGCCCAATTTCCACAACGCTTTGAAACTAAAATTATAGCGGAAATGCGGGGTGTATCAGACGCCAATGGTCAATCGCCTTTTTGGGATGGTTTAGGTGCTCATTTTTTCGATATGCCATTTGCCGATGCCGACCGTCTAACCGGTTTGGGCAAAAAAGAATTTATAGCCGAACTCATGCCTCGTCACCCACTTTACATCAATTTGTTGCCACAAAGCGCTCAGGAGGTCATAGGAAAGGTGCACGAAAGCACCCGTCCAGCCCGTAAAATGCTAGAAGATGAAGGCTTCCGCTATCAAGGTTATGTAGATATTTTTGATGCTGGTCCAGCTCTGGAAACTCAAGTAAAAGACATTCGGGCCGTGCGCGACAGTCAAATACACACCGTCATAATTGCCGACCCAATGCCTTCTGGAGCAACACTTTACTTGGTCAGCAATACCAGCCTAGACAGCTATCGCTGTACTACGGCCTACATTAGTATCCCAGACTCTGGGCCAGTGCGCGTGAGCACAGAATTAGCCATCGCGTTAAAAATTGCAGCTGGCGAAACACTCTGCGCAGTACCCCTATTTGGCCCACAGCCCTAAAGTATAAGGAATAATCATGACTCACCTCATTAATAACCAATGGTTAGCTGGCCAAGGCCCAACTTTTGATTCTGTTAATCCGGCTAATAACGACCTGCTTTGGCAGGGCCAAGGGGCCGATGCCCAACAAGTTGACGATGCGATCACGGCAGCCCGCGCAGCCTTTCCTGCTTGGTCTTTAAGCAGCTACGAAGATCGCTTGGCTATGGTCAAAGCCTTTCAAACCCAATTACAAGCCAAGGCCGAACAAATGGCCGTGGCTATCGCTCAAGAAACGGGCAAGCCTTTGTGGGAAACTCGCACAGAAGCAAGCGCCATGGCTGGCAAAATTGACCTATCGGCAAAGGCCTATGAAGAACGCACTGGCGTAGTGAGTAAACCTGCTCCAGCCGGTACCCAAGCTTGGTTGCGTCATCGCCCCCATGGGGTTGTGGCTGTCTTTGGACCTTACAACTTTCCTGGCCACTTACCTAATGGGCACATTGTGCCAGCACTTTTAGCAGGCAACACTGTGGTATTTAAACCCAGTGAGCAAACGCCCATGGTCGCTCAGCTAACCCTTCAATGTTGGTTAGACGCAGGCTTACCTGCTGGGGTAATTAACCTAATACAGGGTGCACGTGAGACTGGCATTGCCCTCGCCAATCACCATGGCATTGACGGCTTATTCTTTACCGGTAGCTCTAGTACCGGCATGCTTTTGCACCAGCAATACGCGGGTCGTCCAGACAAAATATTGGCCCTAGAGATGGGGGGTAACAACCCATTAATCGTAAGCCAAGTCGCCGATCCACGTGCTGCAGTGCATGAAATCATTCAATCGGCTTATATCTCGGCGGGCCAGCGCTGCACCTGTGCCCGGCGTTTGTATGTGCCTATTGGAACGGCAGGCGACACGTTAGTCGACATGCTAATCACCGCTGTGGGTAAAATACGAGTGGGTTTGTATGATGCAGAGCCGGCCCCATTTATGGGCTCTGTAATCTCATCGGCTGCGGCCCAACAACTATTAGCTGCGCAACAACATTTAATCAACCAAGGCGCTACATCTTTGGTGACCATGGCATTGCTCGCAGAGGGTACGGGGCTTTTAAGCCCTGCTTTAATAGACGTGACGGAGGTTAAGGGCTTGCCCGACGAAGAATATTTTGGCCCACTTTTGACCTTAGTACGTTACCAAGATTTTGACCAAGCCATCGCCATGGCTAACGACACCAGTTTTGGCTTATCCGCTGGTTTGTTAAGTGATTCACGTGACCAATACGATTACTTTTTGCCTCGTATCCGCGCCGGCATCGTCAACTGGAACAAACAAATCACCGGCGCCAGTGGTGCATCCCCCTTCGGTGGTGTGGGTGCCAGTGGTAATCACCGTGCTAGCGCCTTTTATGCGGCGGACTATTGCGCCTACCCAGTGGCCTCTATGGAAGCTGAGACCTTAACCATGCCCGCACAATTAAGCCCTGGCTTAGACCTCTAAGGAGTCACTATGAGCGCCCTTATACACGCTGTTGAGGCTAACTTTGATGGTCTGGTAGGACCCACCCACAACTACGGTGGTTTGTCCTATGGTAACGTGGCTTCAAGTAGCAACTCAGCACGGCCATCCAACCCGAAGCAGGCTGCTCAACAAGGTTTGCAGAAGATGAAGTCATTACATGACATGGGCATGATGCAAGGTGTGTTAGCACCCCAATCACGCCCAGATCTGCACACCTTACGCCGTCTGGGCTTTTCCGGTACCGATAGCCAAGTCATTCATCAGGCTGCCACCAAAGGCCCAGAACTATTAGCCTCCTGTTACTCGGCGTCAAGCATGTGGACCGCCAACGCTGCCACCGTTTCTGCTAGTGCAGATTGCGCTGATGGCCGCTTACACTTTACCCCAGCTAACCTAGTTAACCGTTTTCACCGTTCTATAGAACATGCAACCACCGGGCGTATTTTACAAGCCACCTTTGCTGACCAAGACCACTTTGCCCATCATCTGGCACTACCTTCATCAGATCATTTTGGCGATGAGGGTGCGGCTAACCACACGCGTTTTTGTAACTATTATGGCCAACCTGGAGTGGAATTTTTTGTGTATGGGCAACAGGCCTTTAATGCAAAGGCGGCTAAACCCACTCAATACCCAGCGCGCCAAAGTCTAGAGGCGTCTCAAGCAGTGGCCCGTTTACATGGCTTAAACGATAACCAGGTGGTGTTTGCTCAACAAAACCCAGAGGTCATCGATGCGGGGGTGTTTCATAACGACGTTATTGCCGTGGGCAATGGCCCTGTGTCCTTCTACCACCAACACGCCTTTCTCAACACCCAACAAGTTAACCACGACCTACAGCGCGCCATGACTAACATGGGCAATGGTGACATGCAGTTCATCGAAGTGCCCAACGACCAAGTCACGGTACAAGATGCAGTGAGCAGTTACTTATTTAACAGTCAATTGTTGTGCCTGCCGCACTTAGGTGCCGGTAAAATGGGCATGGTGGTGCCGCAAGAATGCCGAGCTAACGCCAATGTCTCAGCCTACCTAGATCACCTTGTAGCCAGCAACAACGCCGTTGAGGAGATTGTGGTGTTCGACTTAAAACAAAGCATGAGCAACGGCGGCGGCCCCGCCTGCTTGCGCCTGCGGGTGGTGCTTAACGAAGCCGAGCAGAGTGCTGTTAACCCTGCTTGCATGATGACCGCTACCCTGTTCGCCCGGTTAATGGCCTGGACCGAAAAACATTACCGCGACACCCTCACTGAAGCCGATCTGGCTGACCCACAACTGCTCATTGAAAGTCACAGCGCCTTAGATGAACTCACCCAAATTCTCAGTTTAGGCAGCGTTTATGACTTTCAGCGCTAGTGGCGGATCATGTCACTCATGCTACACTTAAAATGAAGTGACCAGCATGAGTAAATGATGAAAATACGACAATTTTGTGAATCTGATCGCACTGATCTAATTAAGCTCTGGCACACAGTGTTCCCTGATGACCCCTCCCACAACGAGCCATCAAAGGTCATCGAAGCCAAGCTAGCCATAGACAAGCTTATTTTTATCGCTGAGCATGAAGGCTTAATGATAGGCGCATGCATGGCCGGCTATGATGGCCATCGTGGTTGGTTATATGCCGTTGCAGTGCTAAAAGAACAGCGCCGCAGTGGCGCTGGTGCAGCGCTGGTCAAACAGGCCATACAGGCGTTAAAAGTAATGGGCTGTATCAAGGTTAACCTGCAAATTCGTGCCACTAATACAGAGGTAGCCGCCTTTTATGAAAGCCTAGGTTTTGTCATAGAAGAACGTCTGAGTATGGGCACATTTATTGGCTAAGAGTGACGAGTTAAGGAAATAAAAACAATGCTTATTGAATCTGAATTACAACTTCGAGAAATCTACGGCCATGCAAAGGGGCGCGCTAAAGATAAGCAGCTCGCTGCCTTAGAACACCATAGCATTAATTTTATTGAACATTCGCCCTTTATGACCCTGTCTACTCACGCCATTTCAGGCTCACTTGACTGCTCACCTCGGGGCGGTGAGCCTGGCTTTGTAAAAGTATTCAATAAAACCTGCATCATCATTCCCGACGGCAAAGGTAATAATCGGCTCGACAGTCTGGTTAATATTATTGAGACAGGACAGGTCGGCTGTTTATTCTTAATCCCTGGTGTCGATGAAACATTAAGAGTCAATGGCCTGGGGCAAATTTCTACCTCAGCTGCACATTTGAACTTGTTCGCTGATCATAAAAACCCGCCCAAGACCTGTATTGAAATTAGCATCAAGGAAGTATTTTTACATTGTGCTAAAGCCCTAATGCGTTCTAAACTTTGGTCTGCTGATGCCAAAATTGAACGTTCAGAGCTGCCAACCATAGCCACCATGCTAAATGATCAGCTTGGCATAAACGACCCACTAGAAAGCCACGTGGCTATGGTTGCACGCTACCAGCGTGATTTATAGTCATGCCTTGGGTTTTCAGTACTTTGCACTAAGCACATAAGGAATATCAATGATTATCAGGCCCATCGAAAGTAAAGATATCGAGGCTATACTCGAACTAAACCAGACATCAGTGAAGGTATTAAGCCCCCTAGACAGAAGCGCTGTACTGAGTTTAATTGGCATGTCTGCCTTATCTGTGGTGGTGGAAAAAGACCATCAAGTGGCTGGCTTCTTGATCGGCCTGACCCATGATACAGCCTACGAGAGCATCAACTATGCCTGGTTTAATAATCAATATGACAGGTTTTTTTACGTAGATAGAATCGTGGTTTCCGACCGATTTAGGGGCCTAGGTATAGCGTCCTTGCTATACCAGCATATTATTAAATGGGCTGAGTCCCATGCATTACCCCAGGTATTCGCTGAAATTGATGTTCTGCCACCCAACACACCCTCTTTATTATTTCATCAAAAGTTTGGCTTTAAGGAACTCGAATTATTGCGTCACAGTGAACATAAGATGGTTTCTTTACAAGGGTTAGGGTTAGCATTAACTTAAGGGTGGTCAAGGCAGGTTAACTTACCCCCGTGCCTACAAAAACCTGATTTGGGCTGATTTGGGCTGATTTGGGCTGACTCACTTGTGAGCCTCCTCACCCAAGCACATCGTTATCTATAACCCGTTAGGCGTCGCATCTATTAGCGGCATTTAACGGTATTTAGCGGTATTAATTAATATCAGCATAATAACTGAAGACTGTTATGCTTTAAGCACGTTTACACAGATTAAGCTTAACCAAGGAGAAACATATGTCGTTACTTATTAATGATCAAGCACCCAATTTTCAGGTAGACACGACGCAAGGGAAGATTGATTTTCATGAGTGGATAGGAGAAAGCTGGGCCGTACTATTTTCACATCCCAAAGACTTCACCCCAGTGTGTACCACTGAACTGGGATATTTAGCCCAAATCCAGCCTGAATTCGAAAACAGAAATACCAAAATCATTGGCTTGAGTATTGATCCTATCAACGACCATAAACAATGGCTTGCCGATGTTGAAGAAGTGGGCAATACGGTTGTTAACTACCCTGTTATCGCTGATACGGATCTAAAGGTTGCTAAGCTGTATAACATGTTTCCCGCTGATGAAACTGGGTCTGCCGAAGGTAGAACCGCCATGACCAATGCAACCGTACGTTCTGTATTTGTCATTGGCCCTGACAAAAACATCAAACTCATGATTATTTACCCAATGACCACGGGGCGTAATTTTGATGAAATTCTTCGCGTTATTGATTCCATGCAACTGACTGCTCAGCACAAGGTTGCCACCCCCGTGAATTGGAAGCAAGGTGAAGACGTCATCATTGTTCCCTCTGTGAGTAATGAAGAAGCCGCAAAAATCTACCCCGAGGGTTGGGACACTGTGAAGCCGTACCTAAGAAAGGTCAAACAGCCTAGCTGATCATGCCTAACCCACGGGGGTTGCTGGAAAACTAAAAGCGTGGGCCAACAAGGTGCATGACCACCGCTTTTGGTTGCCTCAGTTTAGAATTACGAATGAGCCCACAGGGCTTAAACCTTGATGCGCAAAAGATCAACTTTATCTGCCTAGGAGCAGCCATGTCGGTTATCGCCAACACCCCTAAACCACCCTATTTTGCGGTCATTTTCACTTCTACACGCACAGCAGGTGATCATGGCTATGATGCAATGGCTCATCGAATGCTGGAGCTAGCAGCGCAACAATCTGGCTTTTTGGGAGTGGAGTCCGCCACACAAGAGATCGGTATAACGGTGTCTTACTGGGCCGATATGGACTCAATTAAACACTGGAAAGCCAATGCTGAGCATGTGCAAGCTCAAACCGCTGGCCGCAAGTTTTGGTACCAGGATTTCAAGGTTCGCATTGCAAAAGTAGAACGTGATTACGGCCTATAGACGGCCTAGTGCTTGGGTTAGCTATGCGCACAAACTGACACCAGAAGCCTTAGCTTAACGACATACCGACTGCGAAAACGTAGTCAGAAATAGCCCATACAGTCTTTGGTATCCAAGTTAAGCGGCCACTTAACTCAACCCTATGGTTACAAATGAAGTATGCTTAGTGGGCAAAAAAATACCTTATCCATAAAGTTAAAGGAAATAGTCATGTCTAAAGGCCAAGATTCAAAAAAAACAGATAAAAAGAAACCTGCCAAAACAATGAAAGAAAAGCGTAATGATAAGAAGGACAAAAAAGCTAGCAAATAAACCCAGGCTTGGCCGGCTCCCAATTTGGTAAACACGCAGGCCAAGCAAACCTCATTATTAACTACAGTCGCAACGACTATGAGGCGTCAACTTAGTTTAAGTGGCCGTTTTTGGGGTCGATTAAAACATCAAAAACGTCAATCTGGTGGGATTACCCATAGTGTGCTATTTTCCTTCAGCCACAGGTGAACGCACATGCGTGAGCCTATTGCTTAGGTCTAATATGCCTGCGACGCTCAGCCAACCGCTGACCATTGCCCCAGCTCATCAATTTTCAGGAGCACCATAGTAGTGATGAAATCAATATTTTCGGCTGTAGGTGTGTTTGCAGTCTTAGGCTTAATACTAGGAATCACTCTAGACATACGCAGTGTAGACAGTACATCCGGAGGCTATGACTACCCCTTTGCCGACTGGAGCGGCAAAACCATCGACTTTTCATCAATGTATCAAACAGATCATGGCTTATATAAACGGGGCTACGTGATTGATCAATACTTTAATTGCACTACTGGAATGATCAGTTGGCACATATTAGGCCTCATAAAAGGTGAGTTTAGACACTTTTCTGAAAGAGCCATTGTGGTTCACAAACCGCAGGATGAATGTAGAATGCGCGGCTTTAATGCCGATGCTTGGGCCGTCAGTGAGTTACTCTGATAACGGGTTAGACAAGGGACTAATGGGCATATCAATGGTAAAGAGTATCAGTAGCCTGGCGCGGCGCCTTACCATGGGTCGAGGCTTGTACATTTTGAATAATATGAGGAATAGCACACATTGAATCAACTCACAGAGCAATCCATAGGATGCCCATACTGTGGCGAAACCATTAACGTGCTGGTAGATCCATCAGACTCGGATCAGCAGTACATTGAAGATTGCCAAGTGTGTTGCCAGCCTATCAATTTTTTAGTGTCCGAAAGCCTCGATGGTGAGCTTTCGGTACGCGTGTACAGTGATGATGAGGCCTTTTAAAGGGCCGACATCATCAACACTAGTAAGCCCTCACCCTGTGAATCCGGCATTATAGGCCCATTAAGACCCGCTCTAGCGCGGGTCATGGCCTGGTAAACATTAAGTGGCAACGCTAGGGTGACTTTTTATGCCGCTTTACTGTGAGATGTTAATAATAATTTTGCCTTGTGCTCTGCCAGTTTCACTCCGTGCATGGGCTTTAGCCACCTCACGCAATGTAAACTCACTATCGATATTAACTTTTAACTGACCCGCATTGGCCAACTCAGACAGGTAATTCAACTGTTCACGGTTCGGTTGTACATAACAAAAATGGGCGCAAACACCATATTCATTGGCAGTCTCTGCATCTGGATTAGCACTAATAGAGACTAAACGCCCGCCTTTAGCTAGGGTTTTCCAACTATTTTCCAGGGTTGACCCACCTATGGTATCAAACACCACATCTAGACCTCTTAGCTCTGAGAAGTCCTGTTGATGGTAATCAATGGCCTCATCTGCACCAAGGCTGTGCACTAGAGCCGTGTTCTTTGCCGATGTAGTGGTGTAAACAAAAGCACCACGCAATTTCGCTAGCTGAATAGCAAACTGCCCCACAGCGCCAGAGCCGCCATGGATTAACACTCGCTCACCAGCTTGTAGCTGTGCCAACTCGTACAACGACTGCCATGCAGTAAGTGCTGCCAATGGAACACCCGCAGCCTCTTGCCAAGTGAGGGCACTGGGTTTAATGGCAACTTCATCAGCCGTGGCGGTCATGTATTCAGCAAAGCTGCCGTTTTTACTTATTTCAGGCCGGCTGTATACGGCATCACCTACCTTGAGGTGCGTCACTTCAACACCAATGGACACCACTTCACCAGAAACATCCCAACCCAGCGTTAATGGTAATGAGTGGTTAAGCATGGGTTGCAGATAGCCTTCGCGAATCTTCCAATCCACAGGGTTGACTGCTGCTGACTTTACTTTGATCAAGACTTCACTGGCAGTGGGGGTAGGAATTTCAATGTCATTTAATTCCAAAACTGAGCGATCACCAAAACTATTAATTTGGACCGCTTGCATTAAGTTACTCATATGTTTCCTGTGCAGTTATGGGGGTTGTAGAGGTGTTCTTGTTTCAACTTAACTTAACTCATCGAATTTGATTAACAGACGCCGACTAAGCCACGTTAACTAAGCGCCATTAGCCAAGCGCTTTCAATAAGGTATGGGCGGCTAACTTGCCTAATTCATTCGCCGCTAGTGGGCTTGCACCCGTGATTAATTTGCGATCAATGCACGTTGTGGTATCCGATTTTTTATTAACAATGTCCACGCCTAAGTCAATGAGCTTTTTATTGAGCTGCCAAGGCATTGGGCCCGGTAAATAGCCAATCATCGGGGTTTGTTTGTCTACAGCATCAGGGAAAACAGCCATCTGATAACCCTTGTAGATAAACTCATTGCCCGCTAACTGGGTTGACAATAATGCACCCGGTCCATGGCATAAGGTAATGGTGAACAACCCCTTATCATGCGCCCAATGCAGGGCCTTACCCACATTATCGTCTGCTGGAAGACCTAGCATTGCACCGTGGCCACCAGGAATAAATACGGCTGCGTATGACGCATCATCCGCTATGGTGTGGTCCACAAAATCCTGCAAACTGGTGGGCGTCTCAAACTGAGTTTTATAGGCGTTATAAAAATTAATGACCTGTGTATCAGCTTCGGGCATGGCCCACATTTCAAACGCTACAGGTTTACCTGTAGGGGTAATTATTTCAAACGTAAAGCCTGCTTCTTTTAAATGCAACATTGGCAAGATGGCTTCCACTGGGTGATTGCCAGTCGAAAATATCTTGCCATTTTTCATGGTCATATTTTTTTGTTCAGTAAAAATAACAGCAATTTTTGATTTATCGCCCTTATATACCTGATACGAAATAGGTTCATAGTCAGTGGTTGGTGACACGGCTAGTTTCAACGCCAGCTTTGATGGACTATAAGAGCCATCATTTTCTAATTGGGGTGCAATTCTTAATAATTTCTTAAACATGATCTTTCCTTTTAGGTCATAAGTGAGAGTGAACATGGGCATCGCTTCAAAAAACGTCCCACTGATGGCGTTGAGCTCTCTCAATGGAGGCTGCATGGCCTGGGCGATGAGGCCGCCATAAACTGTTTGCTGTTAATGAAACCATGATACGCCAAAAATTAGGGCTTGATTAGACATCAATTTACCACTACATTGTTTCTTTATTAGAAATAATAGAGTGCTTTATGGGCCTTGAAAACGAAAATATGAAGGGATTAGTTCTTTTTTCTCACATCAATAGGTTGGGTAGCTTATCCGCTGCTGCGGCACTATTAGGCATGAGCCGATCCTCTGTCAGTAAGCACTTGGCTGCATTAGAAAAGAAAGTGGGTTCGCGACTATTAAATCGAACGACTCGCACAATGATGCTCACAGACGTAGGGCGCCAGGTGCTGCAAGAGGCCCATAAGGTTGAACAGGCTCTGCAGACCATTGAACATATTAGTAATGACCATCAGACTGAAATAGCAGGTAACCTGAAGGTGTCTTGTTCTAGCGCCCAAGGTCGAGTGCATCTGGTGCCTTTGCTAGCAAAGTTTCTAGCGCGCTACCCCAAGTTAACACTGAACCTGCAACTAGAAGACCGTCTTGTTGATATGCTAGCCGAAAAGTTAGACGTGTGTATTCGTGTTGGATTCTTGCCCGATTCAAATTTGATCGCACGAGAACTGGGCACCTTGTCTTGGCTACTCTGTGCAAGCCAAGAGTATTTAGACCATGCGCCAGCACTCAACACGCCAAAAGACTTATTAAACCACCGTTGCTTATTTTATCGAAACTCAAAAACGTCAATGAACACATGGCCATTTACCAGTGCAGCCGGTGAGGAAAGCGTTACTGTGTCGGGCCCATTAACCATTAATGACCCCGGTGCATTGGTGGCTGCAGCTGTGGCACACGCAGGCGTGCTACTGATCGATAGAGGACTGTTAGGCGATACCATTGAGCAAGGAAAATTAATCCCAATAATCACTGATTATAAGCCTATCGGCGGATTTCCTATGTACGCTGTATTTC
>ENA-ORXF01000782-ORXF01000782.1-marine-metagenome-genome-assembly--contig:-NODE-782-length-21775-cov-6.684441_pt1 | contig 21775 bp, 23 predicted proteins | sample MGYA00237864_ERZ511476 | MGnify/ENA primary metagenome ERZ511476 (study PRJEB26306, sample SAMN06343908) | marine metagenome | isolation source: coastal waters | place: Atlantic Ocean: West Antarctic...
TGCTTCCCATAGAGCGTGAAACGTGAAATCCTCAAGCGCCTGAGAGACTCGAATGACGAGCGCAGTAGGAGAGAGCCGATGACGATCGCAGCAATCCTGGGCAATAAGGGCCGTGAGGTCATTTCGATCACCGCGCAGCACAGCGTTGGCGACGCGGTGGCGGTGCTGGCGACGCGCCGCGTCGGCGCGGTGCCGGTGATGGAGGGCAACCGCGTCGTCGGCATCTTTTCCGAACGCGACGTGATTCATGCGATCCACGCTTATGGCGCAGACGCGATGGCGCGCAGCGTCGGCGATACGATGACCGCGCCGCCGATCACCGTGACGCCGGGCGAGGCGGTGATCGGTGCGCTATCGCTGATGACGCGGCGGCGAATCCGCCATTTGCCCGTGGTCGAGGGGGATAGGGTGATCGGCTTCGTCTCGATCGGCGATCTCGTCAAATATCGCATCGACCGGATCGAGGCCGATGCCGAGGCGATGCGCAGCTACATTCAGTCGGCTTAGGCGGGCGCGAGCGGCGCGGGCTGCTTGCGCACCACCGCGATCATTTCGCGCACCACGCCGCGCGCAAACAGCGCGAGCCAGCCACCATAGACGCCCGCGCCGACCGCCACCAACAGCGCAAGGCGCGGGAAGGGATGCATCGCGGGCAAGGCATCGTCGACCAGCGTCACCGCCAATGCCATCGCCAGCGCCGCGAGCAACGCGGGCGTGATGGCATCGGCGATCGCGCGCGGAGAGGCCCCGATCACCGGCAGCGATCGCCACAGGCTGATGCCAAGATAGACCGGATAGCCACAGATCCACGCGGTGGCGAGGCCGGTCGCCCCCCAATGCACGCCGATCAGAAACGCGATGGTCAGCACCAGCGCGCCGCCCGCGCCGTTGCGCGCACCGATCCCCGGCCGTCCGCACGCGTCGCACGCTGGCTGCAACAACACCTGCAGCGTCATGAACGGCATGGCCAGCGCCAGCAAATGCACGACGGGCGCGGCCTCGCGCCACTTTTCGCCGAGCACCGTCAGCACCAGCGGCTCGGCGGTGGCGGCCAGGCCGAAATAGAAAGGGAGGGCTGCGAGCATGATGATCCGCACCGATCGCGCAAAAGCGGCGGCGACCAAAGCGCGATCATGCTGGATCCGCGCATAGGCCGAAAAGGCGACTTCGTTCAGCGGTGGCACGAATTTCGATACGAACACCTGGGTCAGGAACAGGCTCTCGGTGTAGATGCCGAGCGTGTGCGGGGTGAAATGCCGCCCGGCTATGAACACGTCGGCCTGGCTTTGCGCGAACCAGAAGAGCTGGCCGACCGCCATCACCCCACCATAGCGCGCCAGCGTGCCCGCGCCGCGGAAATCGAAGCTCGGCCATACCAGCGATTTGGCGACGATCGTCATGCCGATCGCGCGCGAACATCGCTGGCTCTACCCGATCGACTGGCGCGAACTGTCCAACCTCATCCGGTTTCGGCGCGCCAGAGGGCGCTGCGAGCATTGCTGCCGCCCGCACGGCCGCGACGTTCTGCACTTAGGGAATGGCGTCTGGTGGGACGCGGACGCCGCGACCTGGCGCGACGGGCAGGGCAGGGGGCTTCGCCGCCTGCCGTCGCCGGACGAGCTGGCGCGGGCGCAACCGGGGCTCGCCGGCATCGACCCGCCAGCGCCCTTGCGAATCACGCGCGTGGTCCTCGCCAGCGCACACCTGAACCACGATCCCGGCGACAATCGGCCGCGTAACCTCGCGGCGCTCTGTCAACGCTGCCATATGGTCCACGACGCGGCCGAACACCGTAGGCGCCGTTGGCTCAACGCCTTCCGGGTGCGCGCGATCGGCGACCTGTTCGCCTAACTGCCGGGCCGCAAGGCCAGGCCCCAAGGGTTGGGTGGATGGGACAATGACGCGGGCCGGCGAACGACGGCCTCCATCTAGGCCGGTTGGCTAAGCGAGCTGCGCCCGCCCGGTATGTGCCGGTAGAGCGTCGACGGCTGCACCCCGAGCTGCGCCGCCACCTCCTCAACGGTGATGGTCGGATCGGCGAGCATCGCCTTTGCTCGCTTGATCTCGGCCGGCCCCATTGCCGGCTTGCGCCCGCCGCGCCGCCCCAAGGCCCGCGCCTGGGCAAGCCCGGCATGGGTGCGCTCCAAGGTCAGCTGTAAACGCTCGCGCTAAGTGGCGGCATTCTGATCGCGCTATTTGTCGGCGAGCGTCGCTACGCGGCTACCGGCTTGGTCTCGGCCGATCGCACATAGGCGTAGAGTGTTGGCTTGGAGATGCCGAGCATCGAGCAAATCTTGGCGATCGGCATCGTGTTCTCGTGGTAGAGCCTGACGGCCAGGTCGCGCTTGTCCTTGCCGAGTGCGGCCGGCCGGCCACCCTTCTTGCCGCGAGCGCGGGCTGCGGTGAGACCGGCCTGGGTCCGCTCGCGGATCAGGTTGCGCTCGAACTCCGCCAATGCCCCGAACAGGTGGAAGGTAAGCTTGCCCGACGTGGTGGTCGTGTCGATCGCCTCGTGCAGGCTCAGCAGCCCGACCTTTTCCTCGTCGAGGTAGGTCATCCATCCGATCAGATCACGGAGCGAGCGGCCGAGCCTGTCGAGGCGCCAGACCACCAGTGTGTCGCCGGCGCGAAGCAGCTCCTTCACCTTTTCCAATCCAGGGCGAGCGGCAGTCGCCCCGGAGGCCTTGTCGGTGATGACCTTCTCGCAGCCGGCAGCCTTCAGCGCATCACGCTGGAGGTCCAGGTTCTGCTCGGCGGTCGATACGCGGGCGTAACCGATTTTCATGCGTAGGGCCGGTGGCGCCCCGATCGGGCGCGGTTTGGGAAGAAAGTCGTCATCGGCAGGTCTATGTTGCCCTAGTTTTCTTTACCGGGTAGATTTACGTCGAACAGGCCGGTTTGGCAACGCGTGTCAGTTTCCGAAGTCGACGTCAGCCGGTAGGTTAGCTCGCTTGCTAAACGGTGCCCGCATTTGCCATAGTCGATGTCGCTGGGATCGGAGTCGATGTCGGCAGCTTGCACTTCTCTCGAAGTGGATGTCGGCAGATGGCGGATGGTGATGCCCCGGATCTGAGCCTGATACCCGAACCTTTGTGGCAGGAGGCGGAGCGGCGTGCGGCGGTGCTGCGCCCGTTGGCGAACTTGCCGGCCTGTCCGCGCGATCAGGCCCGTACAGCGGCTGCGGCCTTGGGCGTGACGGAACGCCAAGTGTACCGCTTGCTGGCGTCACCTCAAGGTTTGTTCGCCAGACAACGATTTCTCGGACATAAGCGGAACATGGGCTACGCTACACGCTTCAACCGCGCCATTGGCTCGTTGAGTGGGTGGAATTCACCTGCTGGAAGTCGCCTGGCCTGCTCCCAGAGGTAATCGCCGGTCAGACTGATGTGCGCCCAGCCCATCGGAGAAAGGTGCGCAAGCAGTGCCGCATCGAACGTCGTGCCGACAGCGTTGAGGTGCTGGGCGGCCCGGTCGAGATAGACCGTGTTCCAGTAGGAAATCGCCGCAATCAGCAGGTTCAGCCCAGATGCGCGAAATTCCTGATTTTCCAGCGAGCGATCGGTGAACCGACCCTGCCGGTTGGTATAGATGGCGGCGGCAAGCGTGTGCCTCGCCTCGCCTTTGTTGAGACCGGCCTGACAGGCACGTCGCAGTTCCGGTTGTTCAAGCCAATCGAGCGTGAACAAAGTGCGCTCGATACGGCCCAGTTCAGCCAATGCAAAATCCAGCCTGTTCTGGCGTTTGTAGGCGGCAAGTTTTCGCAAGATTACTGACGGCGCCACCGTGCCATCCTTGATTGAGGCGACAATCCTGACGATGTCATCCCAATCGGCCTCGATCGCTGCCGTTTTGATGGTACGGCCAATCAGATTTTCGATGCCCTTGTATGTCGATGGCGCAGCGATCGAACCCAGCTTGCGGTCGCCAATATCGCGCAGCCGGGGCGCGAAGCGGAACCCGAGTAGGTGGCAGAGTGCGAAAACATGATCGGTGGCGCCGCCGGTATCGGTATAGTGCTCATGCAACGGAAGGTTGCCGGCGCCCAGGACAAGCCCGTCGAGCACGTAAGGCGCTTCACCTGCCGTCGCGGACATGATCCGTGATCCGAATGATGCGAAGTGATCGGAAAGGTGAGAATAGATTTTCACGCCAGGTTCGGCGCCATATTTGGCATTGACGTCCGCCGCCCCTGAACGGCTCCGCCCCGACCGGAAGAACTGGCCATCGGACGACGAACTGGTGCCAGCGCCCCAATGCCGCGCGAAGGGTAATTCGTGATGGGCTGAGATGATCATGGCCAGCGCGGCCTGATAGTTCTCGGGTGAAAGATACCAGTTGTGGGTCCATGCGAGTTGGGCATAGCTGACGCCTTCGCTGGCATTGGCCATCCGCTCCAGCCCGAGGTTGGTGCCATCAGCCAGAATTGCGGCGAGTACCGTGCTGGGGTTGTCGTGCTCCTTGCCTGAGCGCAGGTCACGGAATGCGTTCAAAAAACCAGTGCGTTCGGCGACTTCAAGCAGCAGCTCGGTGATGCGCACGCGGGGAAGCAGGGTATCGAGCTTGCGATCGAGGGCTTCAGCTTCCGGTGGGGTGACAGGCGGCATTTGCTGAAGCTTGAGCCGGTCTCGTTCGAGCGACACTCCCTCAAGCTTGTTTGTTTTCAACTGCTTGGCAAATCGGCGCAGCCGCCAGTCAAGATTTCGTGCCCGGTCAGCGAGGTAGGATGCAGCATTTGAATCGAACGGAAGCACATCCGCCACTTTGGCGGCGTCGCGCCGACCCAGCAAATAGGCATCGAAGCGCTGATAGTTGCGGGTTCCCTCGATCCATACATCACCGGCGCGCAAACGATCACGCAAGGTTGCCATGATCGCAATTTCATAACGTCGGCGGTCGATACGGCCGCTTTCGGTGATGAGACGCTTCCACTGCCGATTGGGGAATGGCAGTGGAACGCCATCGGGAAGGTCGCGCGACTTTCGTGTGTTCGCATCGCGAATGACATCGATGGCTTTGATCAGTGCCGTCCCTGTTCCAGACGCCTTGAAGGTGAAGGCGTCCAGAAATGCCGGGCTGAAACGCCGTAGCGTGGCGTAACGCTCGGTTGCCGTTACCAGTGCGTCCTCGCCGGCAAGATCAGCAAGGGCATCTACTTGGGCCTTTGCCGCAACAAGCCGGTGCCAGCCCACCGCTTCGTCAATCAATTCGAGCGGATCGCCGCCATTCTGGACAGCCTCATCAAGTGCTGTAATCGTGGCGCCAAACAGCCGCATGAGTTGCCCCACCGACTGAATACTATCTTGGTAGCGACGCTCGCGCCCACGCCGCGCGCGCGTGAACATGCCGCCGATAAGTCGGTCAAACATTTGGATCGCGCCATCGGCAAGTCTGGCCTCAAGGTCGATCACTGCGGCCGTCAACGTCGCCCGCCTGCGATTGACGCTGTAATCCGAAAGCAGGAATGCCGGTGCCACGCCGCCCTCGCGGACAAATTGGGCAAAGCGGAATTCCGGAATGGCGCCCCCAACTACCGGGTGGATACCTATGCCGCGAACATAGCGCAGGCGCTCAAGCAAGCCATTGATATTGGCCGCAGTCGGGGCTTCTTCGAAATTACGCAACCACGCCAGCGGTGTCATGCCGAAATCCGGGTTGTTGATTACGAGTTCGTCTAGCCGTGTCAGTTCAGCAGAGCTGAGGCCTTCGACGATTGCGGCTGCGGCAGCTTTGCGTGCGCGTGCCCGGCCAGCAAGACCGGCGCGTTCCAGTGTGTCGCCTGACGGAAGAATGAACCGCTCACCCTTCAGGCCAACCATGAGGGCGCGAACAATCGGTTCACCTCTGTCTGTATACTCGGCGGCTTGCGCGGCAAGATTCAGGGCAAGTGCCAGGTCGCCGCGTCGAAACGGGCGTATGCCAAGATAACGCGCCACGAGATCGGCATGATCGGTACGGGTTTGCGCGCGCTGACCATATGCAGAGAAGGAGGAAGGATCGACGAATAACTGTGCCGCGAGGTACTGAAGAATGACGTCGGGAAGCCCGATCTCGGGTTGCAGACCAAAGCCGGGATGTCGCATCAAAGCGATTTGTGCAGCCAGACCGAGGCGATTTGCTGGACCATAGCGGCGCCCAACCAATTCAACATCTTCCGCAGAAAGGGTATAATGCCCAATGATCGCGGTTTCTTGGACAGGAGGATCGAACAGGCGCCGGCGCTCGTCTCCGGTCAGAAGTCGGCGTCGTGCCATTTTGCTCTCCCGCTGAGGCGAATAACAAAATTGACACCAAAGCGGCTTGCACTGGAGGGAGGCCATTCGTTGCCGGTTGATCCCCGAACAATCACCCGGCGCAGCAAGACAGTTTGGCGACATCCTTATCAAACGTTTGGGCCGCCAGTTTGAGGCCTTCCACAGTGGTCAGGTAAGGAAATATCGTTGCACCCAATTCCAGGGTGGTCATGCCGTGTTTGATCGCCAGCACCAGTGTCTGGATCGAATCCGCGCCTTCGGGTGCCATGATCTGGCCGCCCAGCAAACGGTCGTTCGCCTTGTCGGCAATCAGTTTGATGAGACCCCGCGTATCGCGTGCTGCCAGTGCCCTTGGCACAGCATCGAGCGGGAGCAGCGAAACCTTGATGTCCAGGCCTTGCGCCCGTGCTGTCGTTTCAGTGAGGCCGGCGCTGGCGACTTGCGGGTCGGTGAAGACGACGGATGGCATGGAGGAATTGTCGTAGCGGTATTGGTTGCCCGTCACCGCGTTGCGCGCGGCCAGTTTTGCGCCATAGGCGGCCATGTAGACGAACTGGTCCCGTCCCGTTACATCGCCCGCCGCGTAAATGCCTGGAACCGACGTTTCGAGGTGGTCATCGACGACGATTCCACCATTACGGGCAAGCACTATGCCGCGCTCCTCCAGCCCAAGCCCGTCGCTATTGGGTCGGCGTCCGGTGGCGATGAGCACCTGTTCCGCCGCGACGGTGTCACAATGCCCCTCGCAGGTCAATTCGACCCCGCTCTGTGTTTGGGCGATACGCTGATAGCCGACACCTGCGCAAACCCGCACGCCCTCGGCTTCCAAATAGTTTTTCAGCGCGGCACTCACTTCCGGGTCCATTTCGGGGAGCAGGCGGCTTCGGCAGCAGATGGTGACATCAACGCCCAGACGCGAAAACATCTGTCCCAGTTCTACCCCGATCACCCCGCCACCGATCACCAGCAGCGATTTGGGCAAGCGATCCAGCGCCAGCGCCGATGTGCTGGTTAGGTAGGGCACGCTGTCCATCCCCGGAATCGGCGGCACGGCGGCGTGCGCACCCATCGCCAATATGACCTTGCCGACCTTCATGGGCGCATCGCCGACAATCAGCGCACCATCGGCAAAGCGTGCCTTGCCCTCGATATAGCTCACACCGTCATAGGCGGGCAGCAGATCGACATATTTTTTTTGGCGCAGCGTCGTGACAAGATCGTCCTTCGACGCCGCCAATACGGACCAGTCATCCATCTGGACAGCGCCCCCAAGGCCGGGAAAGCGCGCGGCGGCAAGCCCACCATGCACCGCTTCGGCGGCGCGGATCAGCGTCTTGGAAGGAACGCAGCCAACATTGACACAGGTGCCGCCAATCGTGCCGTGACCGACGAGCGCCACTTTCGCGCCCAGATCGGCAGCGGCGATCGCGGCGGAGAACCCGGCAGAACCCGCGCCGATGACGGCCACGTCAAATCCTTCCTGCCCGGGGCGGTTGCAACAGTCGTTCATTGCTTATCGCTTTCTTGAGGCGCTGGCGGCGCCCCGCTCAGTTTTGAATAGCGCGCGCCGGATAACCCGCGTTGGTTGATGCAGCGGCAATCGCAGCAGCATTGGTGCGGCGCGGGTTATAGGTTGCGCGCGCGGTCTTGGCTGCGAAATCGACCGTGACCGCCGTTACCCCGGCGACGCCTTCCATCGCCTTCTTCACGGTGATCGGGCAGGTGGCGCAGGTCATGTTCTCTATGGCAAAGGTGGTTTGCTTCTGAGCGGTTGCGGTAGCCGCGGGGCGATCTTGCGCCGTGCCACTAACTGCATAGGCGACCCCGCCGCCAGCCATAGCCAGCACGGCCATAGCGATACATACTGTCTTTTTCATGGGTATTTCCTTTCAATAGAACCAGGGTGCCCACCAGTCGATGGTGAGCGCCAGGATGGCGACGGCAAGGCCCAGCCACAGCACCGCCTTGGTGGTCCAAGCCGATTGTGGACGAGCGCAGTAGGAACCGTCTTCACAGGGCGGTTTCGGCTTGAAATAGACATGCCAGAAGCCGTAGCCGAGCAGCGCGAGCGTTACGCCTGCGACATAGGGCTTGTAAGGTTCGAGCGCCGTCAGGTTGGCGATCCACGCGCCGGAAATTCCGAGCATAACCAACAGTAGCGGGACGACGCAGCAAGCCGAGGCGAGCCCCGCGCCGATCAATGCGCCCGCCGCAACCCAGTTTGCCTGCTTCGGCTCGTGGTTTTCGGTGAGGGCTGGCTGTCCCGCTTCCGGCGTTGAGACCATGGCTTGAATCCCTTGTTCCAACTGAGTGATTCGCAGTGTAGGCTCTGTAGCCACTACAGACTCAAGAGGTATTTTCATGGAGCAACAGGTCGGCATCTTGCGTGCCCAGCTTGCCCGGAAAACAGGCTGCAATCTCGAAACCATCCGCTATTACGAGAAGGTGGGATTGCTGCCGGGGCCGCCTCGCAGTTCCAACGGCTACCGCGTCTATTCGCCGGAACTGGTGCAAAGGTTGCAGTTCATCCTGCGCGCGCGCGACCTTGGCTATGCAATGGATGACATACGGTCATTGTTGTCGCTCACCGATACCGGTGCACAAACCTGCGCGGAGGTTATGGCGAGAACCGAACTCCACCTTGAAGATGTCCGCCGCCGCATTGCAGATTTGCAGAAGATAGAGGTGACGCTGGCGACCACGTTAGCCAGATGCACTGGAGATGACGTTGCCGAATGTCCCATCCTGGAAGCACTCCAGTTTTTACCCCATCAAGGCAATTGACGCCATCTTTGAGGGATTTGATTTTGTGATGTCAGCTTGGAGTATAGCCTAACCGGACGTCAGGGCGCTACCGCGGTTTCTGTCAGATTAGGGTACTAAACGGAATTTGTTGACGAATGTCGTTGCGTATCATAGATTTCAACCTGACATTTTGATGGAGAGAGTGCGCAGTGAAGGGGCAACGGATCGGCTATGTCCGGGTCAGCACGTTCGATCAGAATGTGGATCGCCAATTGGAAGGTCAGTCGCTCGATCGGACCTTCACCGACAAGGCATCGGGCAAGGACGTCAACCGCCCCCAGCTTGAGGCTCTGCTCACTTTCGCCCGCGAAGGCGATACCGTCGTCGTCCACAGCATGGATCGGTTGGCCCGCAATCTGGATGACCTGCGCAAGCTGGTCCAGGGCCTCACCAAGCGAGGTATCCGGATCGAGTTTGAGAAGGAAAGCCTGTCCTTCTCGGGGGAGGACTCCCCGATGGCCAATCTGATGCTCTCGGTCATGGGTGCGTTTGCTGAGTTCGAGCGCGCCCTGATCCGCGAACGGCAACGCGAAGGCATTGCGATCGCTCGGCAGCGCGGCGCCTATCGGGGGCGGAAACGGTCGCTCTCGGATGAGATGATTGCCGATCTGCACCGCCGCGTTGCCGCCGGTGAACGCAAGGCGACCATCGCGCGCGACATGGGCATCAGCCGCGAAACCCTCTACCAGTACCTTCGCGCCGCTGCCTGACACCAATGTTCACATTATGTCCGGAAAATCGTTGTTCAGCGTACAAAGCTTGAGGTGACGCCTGCATCGTGCATCTGCTCAGGAACTCGATGGACTTCGTGTCCTGGAAAGACCGCAAGAACCTCGCCAGCGCGCTCAAGGAGATTTACCGCGCGCCCAGCGCAGAGGCGGCCGAACAGGCGCTGAGCGCGTTTGAGGCCGGCCCCTGGGGCCAACGCTATCCTGCCATCGGCCAAAGCTGGCGGCGCGCCTGGGGCGAAGTGATCCCGTTCTTTGCGTTCCCCGACGAGGTCCGCCGGATCGTCTACACCACAAATGCGATCGAGGCTTTGAACTCGAAGCTCAGACGCGCCGTCCGCGCCAGGGGCCATTTTCCCAGCGACGAGGCTGCCACCAAGCTGCTCTATCTGATCTTGAACCGATCGGAGAAAGAGTGGAAAATGCCGCCACGGGAGTGGTCCATGGCCAAGGCCCAGTTCGCCGTCATCTTCGGCGAGCGCTTCATCAGGGCCATGGCGGCGTAATGTTCAACCGCCCGCCCACACACGGAAATCCTGACAGTGCCGGCAGCGGCGAAACCGCATCGCGGCGCGAATGCCCGATGAACGGCCGGCTCGACCATAAACTCAGACCACGTGCTTCGTGCCCCACGCTTAGGGTGTCATTTCGCCCTCAACCGGAACCGACCCCAAGGTGGCCTGGTCGCGCGCGCCGCCAATCGCCAGCTCGGCAAATCCGATCGCGAAGCGGCCGGCGTGCTGTCGGCCGCGCAGCGCCATACCCACTTCCTCGACTCCCCGCGCATGGCGACGGTGCTGGGCGGCTCGGATTTCACCTTCGCCGGGTTGAAGGATGCACCCGCGACGGTGTTCCTCGTGCTGCCGCCCGATCGGCTAGCCAGCTATGCCCGCTGGCTACGGTTGATGGTGGCGCAAGCCCTGACCGAGCTGGCGCGCGCGCCGAGTCGCCCGCCCTGGCCGGTGCTGTTCCTGCTCGACGAGTTCGCGGCGCTCGGCCGCCTTGAACCGGTCGAACGTGCGATGGGGCTGATGGCGGGCTATGGCGTCCAGCTCTGGCCGATCCTGCAGGACGTTCACCAGCTCCGCGCGCTCTACGGGCAGCGCGCCGGCACCTTCCTGTCGAACGCCGGCGTCCTCCAGGTGTTCGGGGTCAACGATCAGGACAGCGCCAAGCTCGTCTCCGATCTGGCCGGGCAGGAAACCGTCGTGTTCGAGACCATGAGCCGCGCGCTCGACGCGGAGGAAAGCGGCCTGTCCTACGGGCAGCAGCACGTCGGCCGCGCGCTGCTCACCCCAGATGAAGTCCGCACACTCCGCCCCGACCGTCAGCTCCTGTTCCTCGCCGGGCAGCGCCCGATCATCGCCGGCAAGCTGCGTTACTACGACGATCGCGAGTTCGCCGGGCGGTTCGATCCGGCGTGAACGATTGGGCCGGCTAGTTCGGCCGCAAACCACCGGGTCGATTTAAGCCTCGCTGGTGGAGTTTGCCGTCATCGCCACCCATAACACGGCGAAAGCCCCTCTCCTGCCCTCACGGCTTTCCTGAGCGGCCGTAGCGGGTGATTCCGTCGCCACCTGCCCCACTTCTTTTCCGCCTAGCCAGCGGCGCTTGCGCCGCTCTTGTGACGCCGTAGGCGGCACGAAGCGAACTACGCATTGGCCGTTAGGCCAATTCCACTTGTATATTTCTAACTCTGCCGGGATTCATTCTGCCTCTCTGAATCACGTTCTTGGTCCATAATCCCTCGCCCGAGCCGGGCAAGAATCGCGGCAAGGCCGGGATCGTCAATGAGCTGGGCTGGCTGCTCATCAAGGGGGAGCGCGGCGATCATCGCCCTGCCCTCCTCGGCCGCCACCCGCCGCCGATCGCTGTCATCCTCTGGCGGTGGTGCGGTCATGCCGCGCTCAACCTGCGGCGGGAGCATTAAACGATAGGCATTCGAGGTCTGCTTGACTTGGGGGCCGCGCAGCCCTGCGTTGCCGGTCGGCACATAGCGGCGCAACCAGTCGAGGAAGCCATGCGCCTTGAGCCGCTTTAGCGCGTCCACCACGGCCGCGATCGAGCGGCCGATGCGAAGCGCCAGCGTCGCTATCGCCGGATCGAGCCGGCCTGTCTTGTAGTCGATCAGGCGTAGCAGCTCGCGCAATACCTCAAGCCCGACATGGCCGATCGCCCCGTTCTCGCGGTTGTTGCGCTCGCGCCGGTGGGCAAGCCGTTTCACCCGATCATACTTCTCGGCCGCCTGCATGAACCGGGCGACATTCTTGGGATTGAACGGCTGCCAGAACCGCCCTTCCCGGCCCTCCTCGGTGCGGCTGTAGCGATGGACCCGCTGGCCGGTCTGACGGCCCGGTCGTCGCCCTCTCGTCGCCCCTCCCAGGGCCTCGAATACAGTTTGCATGGGAACCTCCCGTCGATCGGTCGGCCCGGCTGCTGGCGGCAATCCCACATGGACATAGCTCTCCCGTTCTCGAAAACAGCGTTTTCGAGTTGACTTCACGTCCAATCTGCGGGAGGCTGTTCCTGCGACAGAACACGGGCTTCCCGCCCATCAGACTTTCCGAGAGCCCGGCCGCCAAGCCGGGCTTTCGTCGTTTTGGCCCTAGCGGTGCCACCCGCTATGATCGCCACGACGAATCGGCGAACGAGTTCGCCGACACCAAAGCCTGTCAGATTCCTATAGCGTTGGGAAGTGTGCTCTATAAGGCTGGTGCAATAGGTCTATTGTCCACGTGTCCACACATTCACACGTGAGCCTGTTCACTTCTCGATTGGCTGATTGTATTTTTGGAGAATGTCGAGGACGGCCTCGGTCAACATCGCCTCGATCGTGCTGTCCTCCTTGACAGCAAGGATCGCGAACGCTCGGGCAACCGCCGGATCAAACCGGCCAGCGATCGATTTCTTGCCGATGCGGTTGCGCTGACGGCGCGGCGCTTCGATCGGCAGCATCGGTTCGTCGGCCTGCGCTGCCGTCCCGGCCGGCTTTCTGGCGTTTGTCGATCGTGCCACCCCCAAGCTCCTAATTTCTGTGTTCACACATTCACATATTCACACGTGGACAGCTACCGCTCGCCAAACGGATGCTTGCCATGCTGCCGCATAAGAAGGTCGATGGCTTCGCCAAGGAGCGCCTGCAACGTCGTCCCCTGCTCGGCCGCCAGCATATTGAGGCCGCGACTGACCTCAGGGCTGAAATAGGCGCTCACCGCCTTCTTGCCCTGCCGGGTCTGGGCGCGGGTGGCGACCGTCGCCGTCGCCTGGTCTGGGCTGTCGCCGATCGCGTCAGCCTTCTCCGCCCGCTGCTGCTTCATTGCGCCGAACTTGCTCATGCCGCGCCCCGCTTGTTGTTCACTCGTGAACGTGTGCACACGTTCACCTGTTTACTTGTCCACTCCCATAGCGCGGCAACTTCCTTTGCCGCTTTGCCTTCGGGTTCCAGCTCGATCGCGGTTTTCCCCTGCGCCGTGCTGTGATGATAGATCGCCCGCTGGGTGAGCATGACGGGCGCAACGTCCACGCCCATGCCGGCGACGCCATCGCTACCCTCGATCAGCTCGCGGGCATCCCGGTAGGTTGTCGGCGCGCGCTGGGGGCCGCCCATGAACAACACGAACGCGGGTTTGCCGCTCGCCTGCACCAGCTCGGCCGTCATCTCGACGGCTTTGAGGTCGAAGGCTTGCGGACGACACGGAATCAGCACCAGGTCAGCGACCTTGCAGGCTTCCCGCGCCATGATGTCGGCATGGGGCGGGGTGTCGATCACCACCAGGTCGGCCCCCAGTTCGGCGGCCTGCTGAAGCTTGCGGGGCAAGAGGGGAGGGGAGGCACAATCGACCACCTCTAGGTCCGACGATCCGCGCCACTCGCTCCAGTGGCTCGCGGTCGCCTGCGGGTCGGTGTCGAGGATCAACGCGGTAAGCCCCGCACCCGCACCGGCTGCGGCTAGGTGGATCGCCAGAGTCGTCTTGCCCGCGCCGCCTTTCTGGCTGATGACGGTAATGACCTTCATGTGAACCCCTGAACACGTGAACGTGTGGACTTGTGAACACGTGCACGTGTGGACGAATCATGCGCCCACGTCAATGCGGCGATCCGCTGCGGGGATCCTCGCCCCGCCAGCCGATCGGAACCCGGCAGGGCCAAGACCGCTTGCGGGCTTGGGGAGCGAAGCGACTGAGAGCGGCGGTGCCGCGTAGCGGCAGGCGCCAGACCTATTTGCTGTTCGCGGATTTCGGCGCTCGCCGCGTCGCCACAACAGCCTCGTCGATAAGGGGCTTCCAGACTAGCGGCGGCAGGTCGTCGAACTTGGAACACACCGCCTCGATGGCCTAGTCGAGCATTTCAGGCCGGGAAAAGGTGAAACCCTGCTTGCCCGTCCGCCTTGCGCGGCAGCACGGATACGGACACCTGCACATCGCGATTGAGCCGATCGAGGATCGTCATCAACCGGTCGATGGTGAAGCCCTTGAGCTTGGACTGACGGATGCGCGAAAAATCGGCTGCGGCGACGCCGGTGATCTTCTCGGCCGCACGCACCGTCAGATTGTCGGTCGCCAGCGTCTTGCTGATCTCGGCCGCCAGGATCGCGCGGAGCTGGCGCTGTTCGGGTTCTTTCATACCAAGGTCGGCATAGACGTTGCCGGTGCCTCGGATCATCTCGAAGTCGTCATCGTCGGTCATTGCAGCGCCTCCTTCAAACGCTTGATGCGCTCGCGCACCAGGTCGATTTCCTGCTTCGGGGTGGCGATTCCGCTCTTAGACTTCTTCTGGAAGGCGTGAACCACCCAAATGTCGTCGTCGAGCTGGAGGGCGTAGATCATCCGGAAGGCGTCTCCCCGTTCCTTGATCGCCAGTTCCCATATACCCGAACCCAAACCGGTCATGGGCTTAGCGATGTCCGGCGTGTCACCCTCCGCAATTGCCGTGAGGGCGTCGGTCGCCTGGTCCTGCGCGTCCTCGGGAAAGCGGCCGAACTCTTTAAGCGCGCCCTTGATCCAAGAGATGTTACGCAGGGCTTTCCGATGCATTGGCGCGAATGTAGTTATTTCTCACAACATGGTCAAGGGGGATGCATTGCTCTCTGACAATGGTTTCATGTGGACCTATGAACACGTGAACGTGTGAACACGCTCACGCGCAAGCAACAACGACCTCGCCTGAACGGCGCTTTCGCGCCCGGCCGGGCCGCAATACCCGGCCCCAAGGGCTGGGTGGGTGGGACAAACAACGCGGCCGCCCCGCTCGGGGCGGCCTCCGCTACGCCGGCAGGCTTAACGAGCTGCGCCCGCCCGGAATGTGCCGGTAGAGCGTCGATGGCTGCACCCCGAGCTGCGCTGCCACCTCCTCGACGGTGATGGTCGGGTCTGCCAGCATTGCCTTGGCCCGCTTGATCTCGGCCGGCCCCATCGCTGGCTTGCGTCCGCCGCGCCGTCCTAAGGCGCGCGCCTGGGCAAGCCCGGCATGGGTGCGCTCCAGGGTCAGCTCGCGCTCAAACTCCGCCACGGCCGCAAAGACGTGGAACACGAGCCGCCCGCCGGGGCTGGTGGTGTCGATCGCCTGGGTGAGAACCTTTAGGCCGATCTCGCGCTTGGCGAGATCTTCGGCCGTGTCCACGAGCTGCCGGACGGAGCGCGCGAGCCGGTCGAGCTTCCACACCGCCAGCGTGTCGCCGGCGCGGAGATAGTCGAGCGCCGCCTTCAACTCCGGTCGATCGCGCTGCGCGCCCGACGCCTTCTCGGTGAACACCTTCTCGCACCCGACTTCGCGAAGCGCATTAAGCTGTAGGGCAGGGGACTGGTCCCGGGTGGACACGCGCGCATAGCCGACGAGCAAGGGCCTTCTCCGAAAACTCGACGCTACCTAGCCGGATTTCGGAGAAGGAAACAAGGGACGGTTTTCGGAACCTAAAACAGGCTGTTTCAGCGACCTCGGCCGTGATCGGCGGGGGTATCGCGCGAACGACCGTTTTCTGGACATTGGCGTGTGAAGAGCCTTGCCCGCGCGTCTATTTCACTTCGCTCCCGATCGCCCCTTGAGCGCAAAGGTCCATATCGCGGCCGGAGACCCTCGCGACGGGACGGCGACGAACAGGGCGGCAAGCTCAGGCACGAATAATCCCGTGCGGGCACCGCTCGCGGTCTCGACCCGAACGGCCTTGCCTGCCGACACAACCTCAACATGACCCGCACCGCACACCACGAGAATGTCGTCACCGGCGAAGAACAGGTCGTCGGCATCTCCGCATGTCGAGCGGGTGGAGAGTGGTTGACCGGTCGCGGCATTGATGATCGCCAGCTTGGCGGGCAGGCGATAAGCGACGGCGAACGACTTCCCGGATGAAGCTACCGCCATAGGGAAGTTGAGCCGATTCAGGCCGGTTGACCGCGACGACAAGACGCGGCCCTGGTCGATGTCGGCGGATATGATCGAGCCTCGATCCGGGACGTTCACGAATACGCGCGAGCCGATCAGCCGGAAGCCCTCCGGGTGGCCTGGAAGCGCAAGGCGCGCGAGAACCTGATGCGTTGAGGGATCAATGGTAGCGAGCCCGCCCGATCCATAGCCGACGATCAAGTGCCCGTTGCGCTGGTCGATCCTGATGTTGTCGGCGTCGTCGCCAAGCTCGATCCGGGCGACCTCGTGACGGTCGGCATCGGCGTAGAATCGGACGGAACCGTCACCGCACGCGACAACGATCTCTCGCTGCTTCGGAAGGTAGGCGACGCCTTGCGGCTCGTGCAGGCCGGCAATACGCCCTAACACCCGACCGGCCCCGAGATCGATTTCTTCTACCGAGCCGTTGCCATATTCGGCGACGTAAAGCCTGCGACGTTCAAGATCGACCGCCAAGTGGTCGATGCGCCCCTTCACACCGGGGAGATCGATCACCCTCTGCAATACCAGAGGCGATCGCGGATCGGTGGGTTGCACTGTCGCCGGCGCGGCGCACGCGGGAGTCGCCAGCGCCGCTCCAAGCGCGAGCAAGGCGCGTGCGACACTCACGGCTTCTGGATATTCATCCCGTCGAGGGCGGTGCGAAGCCCACGCGCGAGCTTCTTCGCGTCCTGGTTCGACCAGAAGTGCATGAAAAACAGCCGGGGCTCGTCGTCGAGCATGTGGTTGTGAAGTGCGGTTACGTCGATCCCATCGGCTCGCAAGGCGCGCATCACCGGATCGACTTCCTTCGCAGTCATGACGAAATCGCCGGTGATCGCCGCTTTGCCCCCGCCAGTCGGCTGGAAGTTGATCGCGGTCGCCGTGCCCATCGACGCCGGTGCCGGCATTCCGCCCGCCATAGGCTTATCGGCGCGAGGATAGCTGAACTGATAGACGCCGCCGTTGGCCTTGCCCTTCGCCCCCATGAGACGGTCTAGCGCGGCCGTGTCGAGATCGAGTGCCGGGCTCGATCCCGCGCCAACCGAAGGCGGCTGCGAGTCACGCGAGGGTGAAGCGAGTGGTGTCTGACTTACCGCTAAGGCGGCGTGAAGCGCCTGCGCGAGCTTCACCGGATCGCCATGCGCGCCGATATGCATATACATCGTTGCGGGCGCCGAACGCAGAAGATGGTTGTGGATCGCGGTGATCGTGAAGCCGCTGGCGAGCAGCCGGCTCATCACCGGGTTTATCTCCTCTTGGGTGAGCACAAGGTCGCCCATGACCATCACCTCGTCGCCTATCGGCTGGAACGCCGCCCATGAACCGAGCGCAAGGGCGGGCTTGATTGCCACCCCGTCCAGCGTGACGTGCAAGTCGGACCGGGGGAAACCGTAGCGATGCACGCCCCCGGCCTGCTCGGTGCCCGGTCGGCCCATCGCCTGATCGACCTTCGCCCAATCGGGGGCGGCCCACGCGGGGGCCGCAACCGTCAAGGAGAGAAGGCCCGCGATCATCGTCCGTTTCAGCATGTCACCTTATCCCTATTACTGCTCGCGCATCCGGCACGGAAAATGCTCGCGAAGTGCAAGTGTTACACCTGCCAGGCGCGGGAGGCTCCCAACCTGACGATTGCTCGGCACCCACGCCATGAAGATGCGGCTGAGCTGTCCCTTGTTGTAGCCGCCCCCGCAAATACCGTTCGCGTTACCGCCCTTGCCGAACGCTGCCAGCGTGTCGGCGGCACCCTCGATGTAGGAATCGCAGCGACCATTCACCCGGCCACCCTCGGCTTGGCAGCTCTTGTAGAACTGCGCGACCGTCTCGCCAACCTGCGCGCGCGCCGGAGCACTCACGCCGATCACGGCCAAAGCTGTCAGCATTCCCGCAGCTATTCGTCTGGACACTCCGGCTCCTCATTTTTTCTTGTCGGCTTTGGCAGGACTTACGCTGCCCTAAGATTTGGTGCAACTGTTACCAAAGGCCTTAGAACTTGATACATCTGTATGTCTGAACCTGCTCCGCCCCCGTGGCTGCTGCTGATCCCGCAGCTCCCTGCCAAGCCCGCCTATCTTCGGGTGAAGGTCTGGCGTCGCTTGCAGGCGATCGGCGCGGCCCCGCTCAAGAACGCCGTCCATGCGCTCCCCTTGCGCGACGACACGCGCGCGCTGTTCGGGGAGCTACAAGCGGAAATCACGGCCGGCGGCGGCGAGGCGCTGATCCTGGAAGCACGACTTGCGGCGGGAATGACGGATGCTGAATTGCGCGCCGCTTTCGATGCGGCACGTGACGCCGACTACGAAGAGGTGGCGCGTGAAGCTCGCGCTCTGATCGAGGCCGGAGAGGTGGCCATTGTTGATGCGCGGCGACTACGGAAGCGGCTAGAGGAAATCGCCGCGATCGACTTCTTCGGCGCGCATGGGCACCAAGCCGCTCTGTCGGCCATCACCGACGCGGACCACCGCGCGCACGAGCACCCGGACGTGCGCGGGCACGGCTCGCCGGACCTCGCGCCCGCCGAGTTAAAGGGACGCGTTTGGGTCACGCGGTGCCACATTCATGTCGATCGCATCGCCTCGGCCTGGCTCATCCGCCGGTTCATCGACCCGCAAGCGACGTTCCGGTTCGTCGAGGGCAAGGGCTATGCCCCCGCTCCGGGCGAGCTGCGCTTCGACATGGCGGATGCGGAGTTTACCCACGAAGGCGACCGCTGCTCGTTCGAGACGCTGGTGCTGCGCACCGGCCTTGAATCTGACCCGGCGCTCGGCGCGCTCGGTGAAATCGTCCACGATCTCGACATAGGCGATGGCAAGTTCGCCCGGCCGGAAGCGGCCGGTGTCGGCGCTCTCATCGCGGGTATCTGCGCCGCGACCGATGATGACGAGGACCGGCTGGCGCGCGGCTCGGCCGCGCTCGACGGGCTCTACGCCCATTTCTCAAAACGACGCAGGGATTGAGCATGGACGCAAGCGCGATGCCTCACCCCACCGCGTCATCGCCGCGCGAACATGGCATCCCGTTCGGCGAAGCGGTGCGGGTATGGGCCAAAATCGCAGCGCTGAGCTTCGGCGGTCCTGCCGGACAAATCGCGGTGATGCACCGCATCCTTGTCGAGGAAAAACGCTGGATCGGCGAAGCGCGGTTCCTGCACGCGCTCAACTACTGCATGTTGCTTCCCGGCCCCGAAGCGCAGCAGCTCGCCATCTACATCGGCTGGCTGCTCCATCGGACCAAGGGCGGGCTGATCGCCGGCGTCCTGTTCGTCCTGCCGGGCTTTCTGGCAATCATGGCGCTAAGCTGGGTGTACGCACTGCTCGGCAACGTGCGGGTGGTCGAAGGGCTGTTCTTCGGGCTGAAAGCGGCGGTTCTTGCGGTCGTGCTGCAAGCCGTGGTGCGGATCGGCTCGCGTGCGCTCAAGAACAACGTCATGCGCGGACTCGCCGCTGTAGCGTTCGTGGCGCTCTTTCTGTTTTCCGTGCCTTTCCCGCTGGTCATCCTCGCCGCCGGGTTCGTCGGCTATGCCGGGGGACGTGCGAGACACCCCGCGTTTTTGGGCGGAAGCGGGCACGGCTCGGCGGGTGGCAAGCCAGTCCCCGATGCCGAAACCGCCTTGGGCGAACATATCCCTGAACACGCGCGCCCGAACCTGCGCTGGTCGCTGCGCATCAGCGGCGTCCTGCTCGCCTTGTGGATCACGCCAGTCCTTGCCTTGGTCGCTGCGCTCGGCCCTCATAACGTGTTCAGCGAAATCGCGCTGTTTTTCAGCAAGATGGCCGTCGTCACCTTCGGGGGTGCCTACGCCGTGCTCGCCTATGTGGCTCAGCAGGGCGTCGAGCATTACGGCTGGCTCCGTCCCGGCGAAATGCTCGACGGGCTCGGCATGGCCGAAACGACGCCGGGGCCGCTCATCATGGTGACGCAGTTCGTCGGCTTCATGGGCGCATTCCGTCAAGCGACAGGGCTGCCGCCGCTTGTCGCCGCGACGCTTGGTGGCGTGCTCACGACGTGGGTGACGTTCGTGCCCTGCTTCCTGTGGATTTTCGCCGGTGCGCCGTTCGTCGAACGGCTGCGTAGCAACGTCGCGCTATCGGCGGCTCTGGCTGCGATCAGCGCGGCCGTGGTCGGGGTTATCCTCAACTTGGCTGTCTGGTTCGCCCTCCACTCGCTCTTCGCGCGGGTGGCGAAGGTGCCGTTCGCCAACGGGACGCTCGATGTGCCGGTGCTCGCCAGCCTCAACCCGGCCGCCCTGCTTCTCACCATCGGAGCGGTAATCGCGATGTTTCGGTTCAAGGTGGGCGTGCTGCCGGTGCTTGGTGCCTCGGCTGCGGCAGGCGTGGCATTGCGGCTGTCGGGCCTTGCCTAAGTGTTGCTCCTGGCGTGATGCCATTGTGTCACAACCCAACGGAGGCTGTTGAAAAACGACTGCTTGCGACGGTGACGAGGGCGTGATTCACTCCTGCAAGGCGGTAGGGGGATCACGGACATGATGGGTCGGCAGGTGGCGCAGGGGGCGCTGTTCTATGGTTTCCGGCTCGATGAGCATGTGCCGGTCGACCACCTGCTCCGACGCATCGACGGCGTGTTGGACTTCGGCTTCGTGCGCGAGGCGCTGGCGTCGAGCTACAGCACGAGTGGGCGACCCTCGATCGACCCGGAGCTGATGCTCAGGATGCTGCTGGTTGGCTATCTGTTCGGCATCCGCTCGGAACGCCGCCTGTGCGAGGAGGTGCACCTCAACCTCGCATATCGTTGGTTCTGCCGGCTCGATCTGGGCGACCGAGTGCCCGACCATTCCACCTTCTCCAAGAACCGGCACGGCCGCTTCCGCGCCTGCGACCTACATCGTCTGCTATTCGAGCAGGTAGTCGCGCGGTGCGCCGCGGCCGGGCTGGTAACGGGGCGCGACTTGGCGGTGGACGGCAGCACGATCATGGCCGACGCCAGCCGCGAGAAGAAGCTGAAGGGGGCCGACGCCGCAGACGAGCTTCGTGCCGGGGAAAGCATATCGCGACCCGTCGCCGAATATCTGGCGGCGCTCGATGCCGCGTTGCCGCCGGACCCCGACGAACCAGCGCCCGTCGATCCGACCAGCATCTCGCCGACCGACCCGCAGGCGGCGCTCACCTGCAAACACGGACCGGCGCGCTACGCATACGCCATTAACCCCCTGCTCGACCTCGACACCGACTGCATCCTCGACGTGGAGGCGACGCCCGCCCGCTTCGCAGCCGAGGTGGCGGCGACCCGGACGCTGGTGTCACGCGCCGGCACCAGGCTGGGCATCGAACCCGCCAGTCTCTCGGCCGATAAGGCGTATGGTAGCGGTCGGCTGCTCGGCTGGCTGATCGACCGGAACATTACGCCATACATCCCGGTCATAGACCGGACCCGCCAGCGGGAAGCCTTCTTCACCCGGGATGCCTTCCGCTACGACCGGGAAGCGGATGCCTACTGCTGTCCGGCGGACAAGCTGCTCAGCTATTGCGGCACCAACCGGACCAAGCAGGTGCGTGTCTACCGAAGCCGGCCAGCCGATTGCGCCGCCTGCGAGCTGAAGCCGCAATGCACCATCGGTCCGAAGCGAGGTGTCACCCGGCTCGTCAGCGAGGAAGC
>ENA-ORXF01000788-ORXF01000788.1-marine-metagenome-genome-assembly--contig:-NODE-788-length-21685-cov-3.879026_pt1 | contig 21685 bp, 30 predicted proteins | sample MGYA00237864_ERZ511476 | MGnify/ENA primary metagenome ERZ511476 (study PRJEB26306, sample SAMN06343908) | marine metagenome | isolation source: coastal waters | place: Atlantic Ocean: West Antarctic...
TTAAGAACATCCTTTCTTGCAAACCAGTCATCTCCATCCAAAACTAAAACAACGTCTTCGGGGGCTGGCTGTAGATGTTTAATACCGGTGAAAGTGCTGTTCAATGCACCGCCATTCTTTTCTGTAGTGACCAAAGAAAACTTATCATTGCCCTTTATTTCTTTCTCTATGGCAGACACAGAATTATCAGTGCTGCAATCATTAACAATTGCTACTCTGTAATTTTCATAGTCTTGTGCCCTTACGGTCTTAAGACAACGCGAAATCCACTTTTCTGCATTGTAAAATGGTATTATGATATTAAAGAATGTCAATTAGTGCTCCGAAGGATGTGGCTTGGAATTTGAACATTACCCATACCCATAGAATGTTCGTATACAATTCCCGGATGTGATCGATTAAACGCAATGTTTAATTTTGTTCTAACTTCCTTTTCTAATTTATCTCGTTCTTTTACAATGTCTTGTGAAGAAATGTGATCCGTCCACACATACGAAACATATCCGCCGTCTGGATCTCCCTTGTAATAATCTAATTCTTTTAAATAATCAATTGAAGATTGATACAGTCGATCACCGTTTGATTTGTCCTCGTAAACATATGTGCCATCTATTAGTTTAGCATCATCAAAATATGGTGAACCAGGATATGTTGTGATAACTGTGCAGTCGAACTCTTCCGGCTCTACATCTAAAAGCCATCTTTTCGTATTTTCTATTGAGTGGCGGCTTTCGCCGGCGTGACCAACGGACATTAATGCCTTCACTTTCAGCCCATTGTTTTTGGCTGTTTCAACACAACGAGTATTGTCATCCAAAGTGGCATTTTTCTTAATATTCTTAAGTATTCTTTCGTCACCAGATTCAAAACCCGTAAGCAACCAACGAAAACCGGCCCTCTTCATCGCAACAGCTTGTTCTTCATTAAACAATTCAGCTTTAACAAAGCCGCGCAATCTAAACTCTACATCATTTTTTTCTTCCTGTTCCACCTTTATTCACCTTTATCTTTAACTCTGAGATCTGAGAAGATGTAAGTAGGGGGAGAACTTGGCGAGCCTTTTCATTGCTATAGCCATAATATTCTTTAACCACGTCGATATCATTTTCTAGTTCAGGTTTGTTCCATTTCGAAAAGCGCTTTCGCTTCCTGACTATATTTATAAGAAACGAGTATTGTAACTTATTATCCAGGTGATGTTTGGTGTTCATTTCATTTGCCATCAGAACTGTATCATTAAAGTATGACAAGGATCTATTGATCATAAACGCAGCATAGCCTTTTTCAGCTATGTCGTCGACCATTAGATCCTTCTTAGTCATATTAATTGAGTTAAGATACTCAAACGGGTTCATACTTTAGTTGACTTTTTTTGCATCAATTGCTTCTGCATCTTCAGGTGCCTTTAAACTTTCAACTAATGCGCCAGTAAAAGCTTTAGATGCTACTGTAATTTGATCTAATGCGATGCGCGCGTTAATAGATTTATTATTTAAATCCTTTAATTGTGTAACGTAGTATTGCTGATCAGCAGTCATATCTGCAATAACGTGTGGAACACTGTCAACTGTTATAGTTTCTTTAGCAATTTCTTCAGTCATTAATCTTATCCTTTGTTAATATATTAATTAGAGTTGTTATTTATACGACCTTTATAGTCATACGTTCATTTAGTATATCTTCTGTGAGATATACAGAGTCGCCTTTTAGCATGTCACTATCATTATGATATAGTTGTGGAACAGTCTTATGGCCCTTATTTCTTACAAATTGCTTTGCATCGGCATCATACATGATATTCTTTTCAGTATAAGAATGACCCCATTCTGTCAGCTTGGTTTTAAGAAGCACACAGTATCCACATCTGTCTTGGGTGTATAATACTAGCATTAGATAAACTCCACATTAGACATTATCTCGGTCATGCATGCAACTATATTTAATTCATGATCAGCTACGAATGCATTCTTGTATTGGTAATCAGCAAGTATGAGAACAAGTTGTGGAATACTAGTAGGTTTTACACTATCTATCATGCGGTCATATATGCCACGAAATATAGCAGATGCATCAACATCAATATTGTTAACTACCCATGAACGCATCTTTTTAAAGTCTTTGTCCTTTAAATGTTTCAGTAATTCATTATATTGATTATGATCGGCTGTATTTATAATACTATCATCTAGTTTGCCATTAATACTAAATCGTTGGCATTCATTAATAACTCTGCGCCAATCAGGCAAGTATTTCATTATAACTTCGGCAAGTGTACCTTTATTATAGGTTACATGTTCTGCATCAAGTATCTGTTCGAGTCTTGTCATAAACTGACCTGCAAGTCCAGCCATTTGTTTCTTTGTAGTATTAAATTCATATACGCCACATCGTGAATGAAGTGGTTCAATGATACGATTCTTAAAGTTACAAGTCAGAATAAATCTGCAGTTATCACTGAATTGTTCTATGAATCCGCGTAATGCGGGCTGTGTTGATTGTGGGTTTAGATAATCAGCTTCATCAAGTATGATAACCTTTTTACCACCTTCAAGAGATACAGTAGATGCAAACTGTTTTATCTTGCCTCTGAGTGTATCTATGTTGCCTTCTTCAGAACCATTGATTACAATATAATCAAGGTTAAGTTGCTTACATAAAGCTTTTGCAACTGTAGTCTTACCTAAACCTGCCGTACCGGTGAAGAGCATATTCTGCAATTCACCAGTAGCAAGCATATTTACAAAGGTAGTTTTTAGACTCGCTGGGAGTATAGTATCTGATATTGTCATTGGTCGATATTTTTCGACCCATAAAAAGTTTTTCATTATGTTCCATTTTCAAGTAGTTTAATCATATTATATCATATATCGGAACAGTTGTACACTTATTCTTGTGCCATATTCTGTATTTCAGTTTCAGCAAGTGCTACAATTTGCACACATTGATCTCGCAATTGGCCAATGGTTGATAGCTCTTCGCCTCTAAAACCACCACGTTGTACAACAGTATCAATAACCGCTATAGTACTACGCGCACTTCGATTAGCAAGATCTGTAATAGGATTTAAAATATTATGTGTTTCTACACTAATACCATCAACTTCAACTGGGTCGTTAACTGTGTTTATTTTATCATTCATTTTCTTTCCCTTATTTTTCAAGTGCAATCCAGTATTGAATAGGCTTTTCTTTGTGTATAAAATTAGAGATATTTTTGTTTGAAATCTTTACATCGTAATCTCCGGAAACGATCTTTAGGTTACTTATATTAATAATGTGTGTGCCTTCTCCTTTGCCCTGACCAGGTACATCAATAGAGAATGTATTCGATGTAGGGTTTTCAGAGTCAAAGACCATGAGTACAATACCGCCAGTATCTTTAGTATCTACTTTCATGCTAGTGTGTCCGAGGGCACTTGCAGCACGCTTTATTCTATTTAAAGTGTCATTATCAAGGGTAAAACTAATGTCAAAATTATCCATGGAGCTAGCATTTTGTATCATCTTTTCTGTTGGGGAGGTTAACATTTCAGGATCAGTAAAGAAATACTTTATCTTTGATCGACCGGTTTGATCACTTATTGTAACCCACTTTTCTTCCATTTGAAGCTTAGGTTGATCAACAAGAGATAGTACATTTAAGAATTCATTTAAATCATAGATACCTAAATCTTGATCAAACTGTTCTTCAACAGAGCAAGAAGATAATATATTCTTTGCTTCAGATATTGTAGTAATAACATTGCCTTTTCTTGCAATGAAGTTGGGATTAATAGAACTATAGTTCTTTAATATTTGCATTGTATTTTCAGATATATTCATACTCATTCCTTTATATATACGTCAATTATAGCACGGTTTATCAAGGTTGTACACTGTTAATTTCAGCCGTGCTAAAGTTTTTCTTCTTACTAAATTCAATCTTATCTTTGAATCTGCCGTCTAGTATCTCACCCTTATGTGATATAACAAATACATTTGTATCAGCAGTCAAAGTCTCGATTATCTTCATAAGATTATCAACACCTTCATAGTCTAAAGAAGAATCAAAAGTCTCGTCTAAGATTAAAAGATTGGTTGAGACAGAGTTCTTCATTTTTGCAACTTGACGCCATGTGAACAGTAGAGCCAAATCGATACGTTGTTTCTCCCCTTCAGAAAATGAAGCGTAAGAGAAACTATCTCTGTGCCTTGATTTGATCGTTTCAGAAAACGATTCGTCCAATTCAAAATGCACAAAAAATTCTAAGGTTTGTAAATAATTATTCACAAGTTTATTAATAACTGGTATGTACTGTTTGACGATCTTAGTCTTAATGCCAGTGTCTTTTAACATTTCTGTGATAGCTATGTTATACTGAAACTGTTCATTAGACTCTAGCCTAGTCTCTGTAAGAGCGTTCTTTTCCATCACATAAGATTCAAGATCGTCTTTGGCAACATTGATGTCACTACTTGTATCGGTAAGGTTATCTATTTCGTCACTCAATACTTTAATCTGTAATTCAATACGAGACATTGCAGATTGATTAGCGTTCATCTGTGTTTGAAAGTTGCGTATCTCTTGCATCTTATGTTCAGCCGCTTCTAATTCTTTCTGTGTACTCGTCAGCTTTACTTCAATATCAGTCAACGCTTTGCTTAATTCTTTCGCTTTAGCCTTAGCATCATTTAACTTTTCAGCCTTCACATGTTCTTCTATATCCTGACTACATGTGGGACAAGTAGAATTGTCTTCAAAAAACTTAGCGTCTTTGACAACTGTACGAACGTCTTTAGTGAATTGATTTTGATAACCTAATAGTTTTGATTTAGTAGACTGCGTACTATTAATAGTAGTAGGAATAGAAGCTCCAGCCTCTACCAAGTCCAATAACTCGTCGTTATCTTTTAAAATGCCAGTAATATCTTTACGCATCTCAATGATATTTGTTTGTTTTTGGTCTTTTAAATCTTTATTAATTCTGTTGACATCAGATATATACTTTTTTTGTACGTCTATCTTATTTTTCTGTATGTCTATCTTGTAGTCTATTTCACGAATGACACCTTTTAGAATAGAGTTCTTTTCCTTTATCAATGAGTTCATCTTAGAGAACACACCTATGTCTAATAAGTCTTCGATAACATCTCTACGATGTTGTGCAGGCAACTGCATGAACGGAACGAATGAAGAAGATCCTAGCACAACAATTTGATGAAAGCTTTTATGATTGAGTTTCAAGATGTTTTGTTCTAGGATCTTCTGGTACTGAGTTGCATGTGACTCTTGGTTTAGCATCTCACCATTCTTATAGATTGCAAAGACTGCGGGTTTAATCCCACGTACAATCCTAAACTCTGATCCAGCCGCTTCAAACACGACTTCGACAGAGCAGTCTTTATTATTAATAGAGTTGACTAGCTGTGGTTTATTAATATTACGATGAGGCTTACCAAACAATGCGAATGATAAGGCATCAAGTAATGTGGACTTTCCAGCACCATTGTGACCTACGATTAACGTAGTCTTAAATGATTGGAAATCTATCTCGGTAAACGCATTACCTGTAGATAAAAAATTCTTCCACTTTAATGTTTTAAATAAAATCAACTCAAACAACTTTCATAATATTAAAGTATAATAACAGATTTTCAGACTATTGTAAACAGTTAATTATACTATTTCAAAAGTTTGTGCTTCTTGTAATAGCTCTGACATTTGCTTCTTGATACGATCACGATCCAATTCAGTATCTACTGCATCTACATATGTATTCAATAGGCTAAAAGTGTCTTCTAAAAGTACATCCTCGTCTACAACATTCTCTCCTATAAATTCTGCAAAGCTTTCTGCAATCTTTAATTCGTGTATGTCTCTGCTTTGTATATCGTCTACAAATTTATCAAACGCTTTTATGTCTTTCTTATTAACCACGTTAATCTTTACAAACTTATTATCTACTTTAGAAAAGTCAAAGTTTGTCATGTCTTTGTTTATATCGTCATAACTTATACGCTCAAACAATGTATAGGGATTATGAATTGACACAATTTGTTCAGTAGAAGTGTCGAATACATGGAAGTATTTTTTATCATGTGCATCATTCCAGAAGAACTCCATTTGAGAACCTAAGTAATGTATATTATTTTTAGAAGACTTAGTGTGGAAGTGACCTGAGTAAACACTATCAAATCTATCAAAGACAGAAGAATCCATGCCATGAATACTCTCTACACCTTTTGCCATTTCATATCCGATGATGTCAAAGTGACCGCCCATATATCTAGCTGGTGTATCACGAATGAAATTCATCGACTCTTCTTCATTCTCTGAGTTTATCCAAGGGACTAAAGCAATCTCAAACTCATCATATTTCATAGTAGTAGGCTTGTGGATAATAGTAACCACATCCATATAATGGCCTAAGAGTTCTTTTAAAGAGTTTAGATTGTTAGTATTCTTATAGTACACATCATGGTTGCCTACAATAATATCCATAGTCATATTATGTAATCGCAACTTGTTAAGGAAGTGGTGACGATTTCTATTCAATGATTTAAAGTTTATAAACTTTCTATTATCGTAATAATCGCCAAGATGTATGATGTGCTTTATGTCGTGTTCAATACAATACGGAAAGAATACTTTCTCATAGAATGTTTCTGCATTATCTAATAGTATATTAGAGCTGTTACGGCTACCACAATGTGTATCATTCAGTAAAGCTATTTTCATAATATAAATTCCTAAGGTTATTTAAATGAGATACTTGTCGTTTTCATTCTCCTTAGTCAAGAAAATCTGACAGGTCTGAATCAACTTTAAATTGATACTTCTTACGAACCTTCTCATCTTTGGCAAACTGTTTAATTTCGGTGTCTTTTTCTTTTACCGCATCAATACGGCTCTTTAATGTATCAATAAACCCTTGGACGACTTGCCTAGAACCTACATCCATTTGACCTGATACCACATAGTCTTCCATACCAGATTGCGACAAATACTTCAACTTAGTATCTTGTTGCTTCTTTTCTTTAGCAATGCGCCGTAAGAATGCGTACCAAGATATTTGTGTAAAGTACCCAAAGGCATTTGGTTTACCAGTACGTGTCGCCGCTTCAATGTTATAATTCTGAATTGCCCTTAGACAATTCTCTACTGCATCCATAACCATTTCTTCACGATATGTGTATCCAATAAAATTTGACTTATGAGATAAACCCTCTGCAATCTTTAGAAAGCAGTTAGCAATATAATCGTACACAATGGGTAAAGATGTTTCATTAGCCTGAGCCTCTTGTAATACTGTGCAATACTCTACCACTGCATTTGAAAAGTCTTTATTGTTGACGTAGTGGATGTTTTCTTTTGTGCGTCTAGCCATGATAACTCCTAATGTTCTTTCAATTATAAACCATTAATAATAAACTGTAAACCCTTAAATTGGTTTTTCTCACTTCATTTAGCTATTGACAGATTGTTCAAACGTGTATATAATAAAGAAGTAATGTATTGAAGGGTAGTATATACCTAGTGTACTGTCTTTCCAGGAAAGGATAAAATATTGTCTGTATCTTTTTCTTCGGTAATCTCTTCGTCTTCATGTGTTATTTTAAAGCCACTTATTTCTTTCATACGCTGTGCCAATTCTTCATCGGTCAGCTCTTTTGCTTCGATTGCATTATAGTAGTGCTTGAGGAGTTCTTGTGTGGGGTTGGCTTCTGCCATAACAAAATCAGGGTTTAATACCTGTAGTTGTTGCTGATCTTGGTATACCATCCATGTTCTAAACTGAAAGAATCTACCAGTCAATTCATTATCTACACAATGAATCTCATACACATTTTTAATTACAAATGAGTGTTCTTCTTCGGTAGGCCATTCTACTATGTCAGCAACGATCTCTGTACCATCACCTAACTTCATATGCTTTATGTGTTTCATTCTATGTCCACCTGTACTATTTTATAATCAAATTGTTCTTTATGATAAATCTTAACTCTTTCAGCCGAATGTAAGAGCGTGAAGTTCTTCTTTGCTTTCCAATGTAAGTCGTCTGCTATATCAAACAACTGTGTAGTCGTGTCATTATCTGACTTACGAAGCCCACGCCCAATAGATTGTAACACCTTGATTTGTGATTTACTCGGTGATGCGAACACTATATTGTGTAGGTTACGTATATTTATACCAGTAGAAAACGTCCCTAGAGAAGCCACAATGATAGCATCAGATTGCGTTTCAACAATCCCTCTAATAGTTTCTCTTACTTTGGCATCAACGTCACCAGAAACAAAGAATACCTTACGACCTTCTGATGCTTTAGCCTGTATCATATCAAACAAAGGTTTTCCATGACCTTCTACTCTTAGATACAATACTAGAGTGTTGCCCTTTTGATTTAAGGCAAGGTTACGTATAAATTTATTACGTCCTTCATGCTTTATTATAAATTCTATTTCCTTTTGATAATCGTTATTTGTATTATCAAGTCTTGTTTCGTCTGCATACTTCAACATCAACATAGTAATTTTTAATTGAGCAAGGTCTCCAGCATCTTGTAACGTCTTTGTTTTTGTGACTTGGTAGACAGGACCAAACAAACCTTCTAACACTAGCTTGTGTGTCTGTGTACCATCTAAAGTTCCTGTAAGACCAAATCTATATTTTGCTTCTACTGCCTTGTTCATAATAGACGACAAAGACTTTGATTTAAATCCATGACACTCATCACCAAATATCGCATCAAACTGATGAAACCATTTACGTGGCATTTTATATATCGATTGCCATGTAGAAATTATCACACGTTTATTAGTATCTTTATCTTTACCAGAATATATTCTATGAACTTTTGCATCAGCATCGTATCCATAATCAGAAACATCTTTATACAACTGTTCAACCAACGATGTTGTAGGAACAATAATAAGTATTTTGTTCTTACACGTTGCTAAAATATACCTCATTAAAATATACATGATTAAAGATTTACCTGAACCAGTTGGAGATAGTAGAATAGCGTTCTTACGTCTAAGGCCAATCATAACTGCATCGTGCTGATATTCTCTAGGCGTGTACGGCATATTCAATAAATTGTAGAACTCTAGCAAATGGTCTTCATTTATCTCGTCTAACACCGCTGGAAGCCCATACGCGGTCTCTATTGTATCCATGCTATACTTACGCTCTGCACAGAACTTAATAACATAAACGTAAAGTCCAGAAGACAACTCGCCATTCATAGAATTGTATAGACGTATCTTTCCGTCCCAAACCTTTGCTTTAAAGGCTGGCATAAATTTGTAACCTGGTACAAAAAAGGAAAAGTAATCACTTAGCTCTTGAGCAATACCAAGGTCACAGTCTATCGTGAGCATGCTATAGTCTTTAAGCTCTAATGTAATATCAGCCACTAATATAAGAACCTTTTGGTCTGTACCATTGTTTCTGATCGTGTAGTCTACCTAGGAGATTTTCTATCTTACTAAGCTCAGTACCTTCAGCACGACCTTCACCATACACTCGCACATTTGCGTCTGTTGGAGTTACATCAAGGGTATACCTTCTGGACAGCTTTGCCACGTACATTCGTAATGCGTGATCTATAATATCCAAATCTTCTACATCTAATTTAAATGTATCGTTGTGCTTACTCATTATCCACCTGCTTCAAAAGTTTTCCATTTAATCATATTACCAATTGTCTGATGTCGCCAATTAATATTAGATACTATTTCACTCAAGGTACTTATAACAGTTTTCCAATACTCAAGTTTCTCTATTGATTTTTGAATATCAGTATCAGCGTTATAGTAGTAGTCCATTTCACCCTTTAATACTTTAAGACCATGAAAAGGATCGTACTCCCAACCATTAGCCACAATATCATCGCCAGACATTTTACCATTATAGTAAAGCCATTTTTGCTTTAGTAATATCTTTTGAGATTGTTCTGATCTCTTAGACATCAGTTTAGCCTCTGAGAGAAGTCTCAAATACTTGGCGTGTAGTTTTGGGGTAAGTCTTGAAGCTTCGTCTAGCTTTGTATTAATTTGGCAATCTTCTTGCCACATATCTAAAATCACATTTAAGTCTATCATAATAATCCTTCATATTTTATCTAATTTCAAAGTAAGTATACCTGAAGTTAACAGGATATGCAATGTTTTGTTCAGTAGACACCGCTTCAAAGTTTACAGAGCCTATCGATGTTGGCATACAGTCTATATATCTTATTTGTTTGAGTGTGTTATTGGCACTTGATAATACTGACAATGTAATGTCTGCATACGTTGGTGGGCTAACATCATAGTCCACAGTACCACTTAATCCCATAGGTCTTTTTTCTTTTGTTTCTACTAATCTCTCAAGCCAATTCTGCATCTCTTGATATGAATTTAATTCTTCATCAAGGATAACATTAACACTAAGCTCTCCGAATGATATTTTATCTGGTGCAAAAGGCACTGAACTCACACGTGAATATGGTAACTCTACAGCAGATGCAGTCATGTCAGGATGCGTAAACGATTGCGCAAAGTATTCTAAGTTTGGAAAATTCTTACGATTGATCAACATCTTAAAGCCTGTTGGCTGTAAAAAGTTAGTAGTTGTCAAAGTGCTTATGTTCTTTTTTGGATTCAAGACACTTGTATTAACTGGATTTAACTGAGGCATAATCGTATCCTATTTTTCTTACACTTATATTTATAAGGTAAATTAAAGGGTTTATTTGAAACAATGAAAATAGTAGTTGACATTATCCTAGTTTTCTATATAAAGATTATAGAAACAACAAGGAAATGTATTATGTCAAATGCTTATATTGTAACAGGTTCACAAGATGGTATCATTAGTGTTTTCACTAGTTGGAAAAAAGCAACTGTAGTAGCACTAAAATATTGTGGTGAAGAAGGTCAAGAAGTATATCGAGATGACAATGATGATCGTGCATGGACTGTCCGATACTTCGAAGGATGGAATGGAGAAGCCCACATTGAACGTTGGTACATGAAATAGTATGTGTTGACAAATAAAATCATATGTGATATAAAGATAATGTGAGTTAAATTTTTAATAATCTTGGAGGATTATAGATGAAGTTACTTAAGTCTCAACGTGAAGCTCTTTCATATGCAGTCTCTTATTATGACGCATATTGGAGAACCTATGATCAAATCGTAGTAGCTCCTGAAATCTACATTAAGAAAGGTTTTCATTCTAGCTGCTCTAAAGCAGATGTGAAATACTACTTGGATATGGAAAAGCTGATAGATGCTGGCGTGATTGCGCGTCAAACATATACGCCTATGGGCAATAAGCGATCCGAGTGTGATAATCATGCGGCTCATATCATCGACCATGAAAAGGTGCGTGAGATGTGTAGGACAGGAGTTGTAGCATGAGAAGTTGGTCGGTGATTGCTAGTAGTAAATGGTCTACAGAAAAGACATCTGGCTTGACATACAGTGAGGCACGTGAGTTACATTCAACACACCATATATCAGGTAAATGGTATATGGTGCAATCATTCTTAGAAGGAACAAAATAATGAGTTCTGCATATAAAATTAAACCAAGAGATGAGGTTACAACTAAAGAAAGTATACTTATTGCTGAATTCTTAAAAAACAATGCTGTCACAAAAATTAAAACTGGACACACTGTCACTGGATCACAAAGGTTTAAAGAAGACAAAAAGAATGAGGTGTATTACAAAAAATATAATGGTAGTAAGACATAAAAAAAGCCCACCGAAGTGAGCTTTAATTAAGTGGGATAGGTTAAACACCTATCCCTTTTTTGTATTTCTTACTGTAGGATGTTGTCTACACGGAAGATTCGGTAGTATTGGTTAGTCTTAGCAGTAGCTAATCCGTCATTTGGTGTTGAACCAACGAATGGGTTTGAGACCATGCCGTAGCGTGTCTTAAATCCGATTTTCGGTTGGAAGTCATTCTCACCAACTGCACGAACCATAGTTAATGGTACGTATGGGCAATAGAAGATACCAGCATCGTATGCGTTTGTACCTTTATAGCCTACAGTTACGTAATCTGCAACTGCATATGGATCGATGTACACACGTGTACGACCATTCATAACACCAGCGAATGTGTTGCCTGTATCGTCTACTTGTAGATCTACTGACAATGCTGGAGTATAATCCAACATACCAGAAGCCGCTAATGCAGAAGCTACGTCAGATGAACATAGGATGAAGTTACCCTTGCCGCGACGTGTTTCTTTTGCAATTACGTTAGCTTCACGTTCGATCTGCATGATCAAACCTTTGAACTTCTCTACTGACCAACGACCATCTGCATCTGTTGACAAGTCAAAGATACCTTGGATAGCAACGTTAGTTGACAATGCACCAGTTTTAGCTTGGCTGTTGATTGAACGAATTACTTCGCGGTTAATCTCAGCTAAGATTTCTGTTGACAAGATGTTAGCTAATTCAGTTTCAGCATCTAAGCCGTGAATTGCTTTCAAGTCTTGTGCAAGCTCTAATGAGTATTCAGCTTTCAAAGCACGTGATTTTGCAGTCACAGTAGCTTTTTCAATTGTGAAACCCATCTCGTTGAAAGTAGAAGCTGTGCTACCTAATCCTTCTGCGTCGCCTGTTGGCATACCACCAGCAAATATTGGACCTGTACGCTCATTGTTGATTGAGCTGTCTTTTAGGTTGTATGAATTAGCTACACCAGAAGTTGCAGACGAGTCATCTGTTAAACCATTTAAGCCAGATGCACCAGCACTTTGTGTCACACTTGAGTCACCAGAGAATACTGTATCTGCTTCGTTGAATAAAGCTTCTGTTGAACCAGTTGTACCAGCTGTATAACGTGACTTCATTGCAAAGATCAAGCCAGTTGGACCTGTCATTGGCTGTACACCACATAAATCGTATGCGATCATGTTTGGCATTGAACGACGTACTAAAGAGATTAAAACTGGATCCCAATTAGCTGCAGAAGAACCAACGTTGTTTGGTGTTTCCGCTAAGAAACCTGATTGAGCACGCTCTTCATTTAGTGCTTTCTCTTGGTTTTCTAAAGTGACAGCAGTAACCGAACGGCGATGCTTGTCTTTGATTGAAGGCGCAGATTCTTCATTAAGAACTGGTGCCCATTTTTTGACTAAACTGTCATATGATTCCATCATTGGATGTATTCCTATTAATTAAATTTACTGGGTTGATTTGATTGCGGCAACGTAACGCTGCATTGATTCTGATAACTCTACCTGAGTAGTTGTGTCATCTTCAATCAATTCTTCGCTTGTTGTAGCTTTTTTGGCAAAGACAGATTCTTTAATGGTTGCAACTTTATTTGCAAATTCATTATCGAAATCGTAACCTTCAACCATGGTGCGTAATTTGTCAACTTGTGTGTCAGCTAAATCACTTGACGCTTCACGGATAGCCGCTTCACGTAAATGGTGTGCAACTTCAGCTTTAGATGCAAGTAATTGCTCTGTAGCTTCGTTTAATTTAGCTGATAATGTATCAACACTTTCTGCAAGATCATCTACTAGATCAACTTTGGCTTCTGGGATGTCTACATAAGATTCAGTGAACAAGGTCTTTAAACCTGTCATAAAGTCTTCTGCTATTTCCGCACGGAGACCTGATTGGATTGCCAATTGGTTCTCTTCTACCCAAGCTTCAACAACGTAGTTGAGATAGCTATCAACTTTTTCAACAAGCTCTGCTTTAGTAGCGGATACTTCTTCATCAAGTTGAGTGGCATATGATTCTTCCAAACGATCAACTTCTTCTGCAAGCTTTGCTTTCACATTAGCTTCAAAGATAATAGTTGCTTTAGCTTTAAACTCTCCTGAAAGAGTTGCCTCAGATTCTACTAATGAGTTAAGTTCGTCATGGAAGTCTACTTGTAAGTCTGCAGCTTCTGTGGCTACCACTTTATCCATTTTTTCAGCTTTCGCTGAATTTGATTTGTCGCCCTTGCGCTTTTTAGCTTTGGGGCTTTTGCCTTCTGCAGCTTTTACTGAAGCTATTGAGGCTTCTTCTGCGTTCTTCGGATCGTGAGCTTCTTCGATTTCATTCTCGTCGAGCACCACATCCTGGTCTTGGATTTGATCAGTCATGTATGACTCCTAATAAGTTATATTTTTCAGTTCCGAGAGGAAATTCTTAAACTCACGAGCCTGTACCTCATAGAGGTCAGTTCGAGAAGCCTTTTTAATTTCAGTCTCCATTTTTTCAATTACCTGAGATTCGATAATGCCGTTGTTCCAAACCCACTCCACACCTTCCATAATTCCATTGACAAAAGCCGTTGGAGCTGATGGATCTTGTACAATATCAACTGTACTAAGAATGAAGTCATCTTTGACATACATTACGCCGTTACGATTCTCAAGACTACCCATACCACGAGTTGACACACCTAGTTGAACGCCACCATCAAGAAGACCTTTTACAATCTGCCCCATAGGAGTTTCCAATATGCGTGCTTTTCCTACAACATCATTTCCATTCCAATCAAGGCTTTCTATGATGTGCGAAACTTTATCAAGATTTACAGTGGGACCTTCTGGATGGTTAAGTTCTCCAACTGCACGTCTTGTTTTTACCTGTTCTGTAACGTATTTATTAACGGCTGATTCCATGATCTTCCGTGGATAAACTCGTCCATTTCTATTCTTTGATTCTGATTGCATAAAGACGCCTTCAATAAAGTGGTCTTTACCACCTTCTGCTTTGGCCTCTGAAAAACATTCAAGATTATTATCTGTGTATTCTGCAATCAGTTTCATTCTATTATCCTCTAGGGAAATCTACTGGTGAAAGCTTTACGGCTGTATTTGCCGCAAATATCTCATCAGACTTTGCTTTGATAACGACAACAGATTCCATAGGAGCTAATGTCATTGATCCTTTAAGTACGTTTCCAGCAGTTTGTATAGTCACAAGATAAGCTGTGGTTGCATTAGTATTAACACAACGTACTGTTCTGGCTTTATTTATATTCAATAATGCTGGCACTCCAGCTGAGTCAGTGTGTACAGCCGCTGCAATTTCTGCGCCTGTGGGTGTTACAAAGTTTACCATTTACTTACCTGTCTTTAATTGTTTGATGAACTCTTTAGCCATTTTCTCAGCAGTCTTTTGATTAGGAAAAGTGTCAAACTTGTCGCCGTCTATAGACACATCAATCATACCTTGCTTACTAGATGTGAATACAACTGGGTATCCATTAATCTTTTTACTTGTGGATTTAAGTCCAGCTCTTAGTTCTTTTAAGGTTTTCATTTCAATCCCATTCAGTTATCTTTATTTATACAAAAATAAGTTTACAACTTTAATTAATTCCAACCTTCTTTAATCTTCATCATCATCATCATCTTCATCATCGTCCTCATCGTCGTCATCGTCGTCGTCAGACTCTTCTTCTGTTTCATCGTCGTCTAATTCTAAATCCTCAGGATCGACATCTTCTACATCATCTGGCAATTCACCAAATATATGTCCTGCCGCAACGACCTTTTGTTGGGCTAAAGCATCATCGATACGTTGACCCATCATTTGTTCAAAGCTATTTTCTGCTGCATTAAAATCTTTATCTACAACACTGTCTATAAAATCTTGTGTACTCATTATAATCACCTTTGTTTATTCGTCTTCTTTTTCATCAGACTGATTGTTATTATCTACTTCTTTATCTTCTTTATCTTTAGGGTCTTCAACTTCGCCTACTTTTATTTCAGCACCAATTTGATCGCCCATTTCTTTAATCTGTTGTTCATCAAAGTGAAGAACATTTTTCATAATCCATTCTTTAGAGAAGTATTCACCAGCATATGATTGAACTTCATTTAATATACCTAGGCGTCCCTGTAGAATTTCTGTTTCTTTCAATTCTGTAAAGTGATTGTCACGAACAAAATCGATATTGATATTAGATTTCCAATCGTCCCAATCTTCTTGGACTATGATTTGTTTTAGAAGTAGTTGCTTCTTTAGTATGTTTAAGAACAAAGAAGAAAAACGACGACGTAGTTTGTCGATAAACTTTTGAAATTTAAGTTCTTCTCTGCTTATTTCAGACGATCTACCTAATTGGAACGTGGACTCTTGCTCTAGTCTTTGTACTGGAACATTTAATGCACGATATAATTTCTTTTGAAAGTATATGATGTCTTCGATTTGACCTAGATTATCACCACCGGGTAGTGTACTAATCTCTGTGCCTTTACCGCCTTCACGACGTGGAAGCCAGAAATCTTCTAGCATAGACATGTGCTTGCGATCATCCTTGACTTCACCAGTGGTTGCATCATAGACAATTTTATTCTTATAACGAGCCATGATGTTTTTCATGTACTCTTCGGCTTTACCACGCGGTAAGTTACCGACATCAACGTAGAATATTCTACGCTCAGGTGCACGTGCCAAACGATAGATAACTAATGAGTCTTCCATCATTCTTAATTGGTTGATAGGCTTTAACGCCTTATGTAGATATGATACTACTTTTTTACGATGCTCATCAAGCAATCCAGATGTCACATAGCTTATCGCATCTACGTTTATCTTGACAACGTTTGTAGCTACGTTTCCAGGCTTTTCTTCGTAGACAAAAAACTCACTTACTTTCTCTACAATGTCAGCATTAGTAACAGGATCTTTCTTTTTCTTAATCTCTTTTACTTTGCGAATTTTAGTCGCATCGATAGGACGAATTTCTTGTATACCAGCTTTTAAGTTGGCTTCATTAACAACTAGGTGATGCACCATTCTGCCGTCAATATACCAACGTTTAAACATATCAGAACCTAAATCTGAAAAGTTTAACATAGAAACAACATCATCAAATTCAGTAAAGATTTGTTTCTTAACCTTGTCACTCATACCTTTGATCTTATCAAGGTTTACTTTGACAGGAGCTTCAAGTTCAGATGTGCTTACCGCTTCGTTACAAATCTCATCAATTGCCATATCCACTTCTGGGTGCATGCCAACTGCCCTGTATCTTTGGACTAACTCTACAGAACCTTTTGCGTTATCGCCTTCAAAATCAATGTACTGACCTGTGTGTGAACCAGATGCAGTTACGTAACCAGCACCATCATCGTCGATAGGTGGTACAATTGAGGGTAACTTTACTTTAGCCTGTGCATTCTTTTCTGCTTTACGCAGTTCAAAACCAAATAATTTAACTATTGGACCAGCCATAATATATCCTTCTAAGTGTAAGTAAAGAGGGGCAAGTTAATCACCCCTCTAATATCTTTATTTATAACAGCTTTTTAGCTAGTTACGCCAGCCGCTTCCCAATACTGTATCTGGAATTCGACTTGGAATTCTTCGATGACATCAGTAGCTCCATAACTAAGATCAATTGGTGATACATTCGTAGGAAAACAACCACGGAAGTTGTATGTCTTAAGTGATGAACCATCTTTATCAAGTTGTTCAACGATAAGATCTGCTGAATAATCATTCACACTTGTCAAGCCAGTGTTTGCTTGATGGTTGTTCATGCCATTCATCCAACGTTCCATTGAGTCACGTACAACAAAGTCTGTGTCATTGATAATAGTCGGTGTCCATACATCAAATGTACGATCGCCAGCCATTTTTAACTGTCGTCCACGAAATGGTACTATGATAGTACCAAGTATAGACCCAGGAAGCTGTGCCGCTGAACAAAGGAATGAAGTAATTTCTACATCACCTTGTGCATAAGCAGGAAAGTTTATGGTTGCTTTGAATAGATTTGGTCTAGCTCCGCCACCTCTTAGTTTTGACTTAAAGTCATCAACGCCTAATATTGCCATTTTCTAATATCTCCCTTAGACCGAGCCAACAACTTCTTCGAAGTCTACACCAGTTCTAACAGCTACGAAATTTAGTGTAACGTAGTTGATTGAACGTGCAGGCTTGATGAAGATATTTGCTATGAATTCATTTCTATCTATAACGGCTGCGGAGTTATTTGATTCGTCACAAACAACACGGAAATCTGTAATACCGCGACGACCTTGGATTTCTCTCAAGAAAGGTTCTACGATGTTTACAAATTCTGCACGTGTAAATTCGTCATTGAATTCAAACATAACATTTCTTGCAGCAATTGCAATTGCTCTTTCCATAGTCAGGAACAAGCGACGAACGTTGATACGATCGAAAGCTGATGGTCTGGCTAAGAATGTTTTATCACCAAATAACAATACGCCTTGACCAGGAATATTTGCAACTGGATTAATACCAGCTTTATATAGTGTGTCTCGTTCTGCTTTAGTCGGAGAATATGTTAAGGCAGTTATACCTAAAACTGAACCACGTCTTTGACCAGCTGGTGAAAACCAAGGTGCCGCTTGAAGATCAGAAGCCGCCATAATACCTGCAACCGAAGATGCGTCTGGAATTTGGATATATTGGTCATTGTACTTGTCATATACTTTAAGATAGTTGTTTGAAACAACCAAGTAAGACGACCTTGTAAACGTGTCTGTTGTTACAATTGAAGTAGCAACTGGTGTTGATGCATTCACAACTGCAGCTCTGTTAGGTGATGCTACTACGACACAATCTTTACGTGTAGTTCCAGCAATTACAATCATGTTATTAACAACAGTTGTCATATCACCTTGTGCTGACATACCAGGAGCGATTAAGAAGTCAACAGTAATTGTGTCAACGTCACTAAACAATGCCATACCTGTGCCATACTTACTTGCAGTAAGTGCGGCTGAATCAGCACCAGCAGTTAAACTAGATGTTATTGGAGCAGATGCAGATGCTTGATACGTTGTACCTTGAGCGGCTGTGCCAGCATTAGTTAGTGCAGCTAATGTACCTTCAAAAGTTGCAAGGTAAACATATTTAGATGCACTATTAATTACGTCTTTAACATAATTAGATGATCCGTCTGAAGATTTTGCATCAGATGCAACAGAGACAAATGCGTAACGCTCTAATATAGTACCAGGAGTTCCTGTAAACAGACCATCCTCGTCTATAACTGCAACGTGTACTTCGTCATTTACAGCACTTCTTGCTAATCCATAGGCAGATGTTACTGGTGGTGAATCGAAAGCCGCTCTTTGACCCCATACTGAAAAGTATGTGCCTGAAGAATCTGAGCCTGCTGGACATAAAGAAACTCTTAAAGAGTTACCTAGTGCGCCTGGATATCTTGCAATCCAACCACCAGCATTTGTGTCACCAGAGTCAGAACCAAACGTACTTGATAACGAGTCAAAGTGCTCTTCTTCTCTCACAAGTAACGTTAGCCCTGCGGAGTTTGCATTGTATGCATGCGCTGTAGCTTCTCGTACCACTTGTAGAGAACTTGAATATTTTAAATAGTATGCGGCAGACAGAAAGTCTACAGCCTTAGTAGATGATGGGGAAGCGAATGTCGCCGCAAGATTAGCCTCTGTGTCTATCAGAGTAGCTTTTCTAACTGGTCCCCATCTAAAATCACCTACAAATGCGCCTGTTGTCGATTGTACATTTGGCACTACGCCAGTTAAATCAACTTCTTTGACTACAATTGCTGGGGATTCTGATGGACTGAATATTGCCATGTATAGATCCTTTTCAGATATTAATTAATAAGTTATCATAATACGAGTTCTTTATCATTATGTGTATTTATAACATTTTAATATTGTCCAAATGCCCATTTCTTCTCCTGACAATGATAGCATATTTTACATGGTTCTGTGTAATTATTAGTTCTCTCAGCATAATACGTACAAGACCAACTCTCTTTAATATACCTTTCAGGTAAATCTAATTGCTTAAACAAAAGAGCTATGTCTCGTTTGTCCATATGAGCAAAAGGTCTATAGGTTTTTGCACCAGTTGCATGATGTACTTGATAGATAGTATTAGTCTTATTGACTCTTCTTTCATCTTTGTACATACTACCCCAAGTATTAACAATGTTCCATGAAGGTAGTGCAGTAAGGCCAGTTATAATTATTTTTAAATCCTTGTACTTTTCATACATTTTCTTATCAAAAATACCATGAATTTCATGTTGTTCATTAATACCATCCTCTTCCCAATGAAATACTTCAATTTCTTTTATATTAAGATTTGGATGTTTAATTCTTGCATCAGATAAAATACCTTTGGTAATAGATGCAGTGTTTGTAACTCTACTACCAATTGATTGCATAGGAAGGATAGACACATTTGGAGATATTATATCACATATATAAAATAATAAAACCAATGAATCTAATCCACCAGAAATACCAACACCGACCATTCCAGAATCAGGTAAGTCCATAATTTAAAATCCCATATTTACCTTAACGTTTTTATCGACTGTCCATACACCCATATCTTCTTCTAGTATATTACTTTCGTCGTCTTGACCATCGTTTATAAACCCGAATGGCACTAAATCGTTTTCAATCTCTTTCATACGTTGTTCAAACATCATTTCCTTTAGATTAACATCAGTCAGTTCTTCAAAGTTATTACCCACGGCAAAATATCCAAACAACACTAGGTTCATCATTAAGTCGTCATGGTTTCCTTCTGATGCTTCGTATGATGCACCTTTGGCTACAAACGTGGACATCTCTAATATAGTCTGAGGGTCTACAATATCTAACTTGCCATGTTCAATAATGTCTTTAATGGCAGAACACCCAATACGTTTTGTTTTCCTAGTCATCTCTACACCAATACGATCAGCTCTTATAAGAGAATCCATGTGAAGGTTTTCGTACTCTAAATCATTATATAGGCCGTTACAAACCAGCGATCCTTGATCATTAGCTTCAATAATAGTATAAGCCTCATTGTAGAGATTTGCATACTTATAAATAATTGTAGGGTAGAGGATTGGTGAGATAGTATTACAGCGATACACAGCAACCTGCTTAAAAGGTCTTTGGCTAATATCGATCAAGTTAAACGTGCTATAGTCCAATCCTCTACCTCTCGCAACATCAACTAACATTATGTAGCTATGTTTGGGATCAGGATTTTCATACATTAAAAAACTACCGCCTTCTAACACTTGTACATGAGGTTTGGCTTTTTGTCGTAATAAATGTTCTGCTGAAATTAAAGTTGCGCCTGTGCCAAAGAAAGTGTTACCAAATTCTTGATCAAATTGTAATTGGCTTGTATTACCAATAGTCTTGTCTTTCCATTTTTCATCACGACCAGGAACGTCCCACCAATCAACTCTGAATGGTTTGAATTCACTAACGCCTTGCATTGCGCCTTCCCAGATCTTGTGGAACATATTACCAATGCCGTTAGCAGTAGAAGTAATAATGATCTGAGTATCTTTACCAGAAGACACAACAGGATATGTTGAGGTGTAGAACTCGGCAGCTCTTTCAACAAATGCAAACTCATCAAGATACAAAAGGTTGACGGACATACCACGAATCGATGAACCAGATGTGGCAGCAGCAACAATACGAGAGTTGTTTGAGAACTCGAGTGAACCTTTGTTAAGAGCTTTAGTACCAGGTTGTAGAAAGAAGGGAAGATTTTCTAACATAAGAGTAACACGAGCTAACATCTCACGAGCAGTAGCGCCTTTGTTAGCTAGTACAGCAACAGTTTTTTCAGGATAAAAGATTGCATACCAGAGAAGATATGCAACTGATGAAATAGATTTGCCGGACTGTCTACACGCAAATCTATTTCATCAGTTGAGATCGGAAGAGCACACGTCTGAACTCCAGTC
>ENA-ORXF01000792-ORXF01000792.1-marine-metagenome-genome-assembly--contig:-NODE-792-length-21649-cov-5.722325_pt1 | contig 21649 bp, 18 predicted proteins | sample MGYA00237864_ERZ511476 | MGnify/ENA primary metagenome ERZ511476 (study PRJEB26306, sample SAMN06343908) | marine metagenome | isolation source: coastal waters | place: Atlantic Ocean: West Antarctic...
ACCTAAATCTTCTAATGACTGATAGACAGGTAGAAACTCTTTTTCTTTTTCTAAATCCAGACATAATGATGAATATATTGCATTTGTATCCTGATTAGGCCTTACCCAATATCCTAAAGACCCCTTATCATTTTCCTTTAAAAACTCCTTAATTGAAGATATTGAGTCATCTGAATTTTTAGTATTTCCGACGAGTGCTTTTTGGTCGTCGTCATATTCATCCGAAGTTTCATATTGAATTTTTGAAGATAATCTTCCGAAATCATAACATTTAGCATACCCTATCCAATCTTGAGAATTGATTTGCCAATCTCCTTTAAAACTAATTAGACCATTATCTAAATCTATGAAGTGATGCTCATCTTTAGAGTTTGATTTAAATATATTTAATTCAATTAATTGATTTAATATATTCCCTAAATGAGTTGCTTCCTCTTGATTTCTCTCAGGTGGTAGAATAAAAAAACCGTGCATTACCGCATTTCGAAGTGTTGATAAACGTTCAAAATCAGGATTTAAGACAAAATCTTTATCATCCTGTTGTATCCAGAAAAAAGGTTTTATTTTTTGAATTTCTTCACCCTCTAAATCTTTAATCATATGGGCAGCCCAACGATATAAAGGTCCTGCATTGTATGTATGGGAATTACTTGTAAAAAGTTGTATGATAAAATCGTTAAATACAGCTTTTTGCTTATTTTGATTTAAATAAAGTAATATTCCTAACGAGGCTAATTGTAATAAAACTTCTTCACTAAGTTCAACAAGCTCGTCAGCAGCATATGCAACGTCTTCATCTAGAACGTCTTTTATTCTGTCATTTATCTTGATTGGAAGTAAATGATTATTATATAAATTTTCTAATACTGTGTTTTTCATATTATAACTTTTAATTTAGAAATACTTTTAGCAGCTTAAATTTTCCCATATTTCAGTATCAATTACTTTGTTTATTAATTTTAATTTATTGAAATCTTTCTCTTCATTAAAGAAAAACTCATTTTTCGCAAAATAAAAAAGTAAATTTATTTTTGCAATATGAGTGTTTTTATGTTTAATAAAATATGAATAAAGTAAATTTTCATTCCATGTATTTAATTCGAAAACATCGTAAGGCTCAATGTAGAAGAATTCTTCTATAAGATGAAGAGAGGACTTGTAATAATATTTATCTTTTACCTTATAAATGTGGTTTATTAACTCATATTCTTTATCGCCAAAATGTTTAAAAATTGAATTATCAAAATCTTTATTCCGCCCAATTAAAGCAGGATCTAGAACAGATTTAGACTCTTTAGATACAAATGTCTTAAGAGTTTCCAGCTCATTTTCAAATAAATATAGTCCTTCTATTTCTGGAGGAAATTTCGACCCATTAAATGAGCTATTTCCCTCTAGATATTTAACTCTATTGAAATTAGAATAATCTTTTCCTAATAATCTATCACATTCCTCTAGAATACTATTTTCATTATATTTTTCTTCATATCGACTCCCGGCTCCATAAAATACTTCATTTATAGAACTCTCTATTTTTAAGCTTGTTTCACTGGTTTTCTCATTTAATCCTTCCGAAATTTTCTTCAAAATATTAATAATTTCTTCCAAAAAATATTCCCTAGTATCAATTACAAATGCACCAGTATTTCCCCCTTCATTATCTTGTCTAAATAATAGATTTAATGTATTTTTCAATAAGTTTATACTTCCAATAATATCTTCATAAGCTATTAAACATAATACTATTTTAATTTTAAAATAAAATTCTTCAGAACTAAAATTTTCTTCTATTACTGTAATGTTTTTATTAATTTCTTTGATAAAAAGTGTTTTATTAAAACGGTGAAAACTACTAAGGAGTAATTTAGTTTTAACTAAATCTGTTTTGGTACCAGACGTGCCACTGAATTTTTCTCTATTTTCTATATCTAGTTTTAGCATATAATCTAATACTAAAATTGATTCTTTTAAATATCCATAATGTTCAAATTTATTAAAAAGATATTCAGAAATAATAATTTTTTGTTTACTTAAGTAGCGGCTTTCTTCACCAAGTTTTATGTCGTAAAGTATATTTAAAATTTCATCAATTATTAATGAATTCCTTTTATTATACTTTTCTTTGGAGTCTATAAATGATAAAGTATTGAATAAATATTTTATTTTTTTAAAATCAGTGATTACAATTTTATTTGACGGAAATGTTTGGCCTCCATATTCAGATGGCCGAATTGAATATATTTCAGTTAAAGGTTCGTGAATATATTGAGTAAAATTATCTATATATTTAAAAACTCTTTCTTTTTGATTGGATGTATTATAAATTATTAAATCTAAAAAATCTTCATATTTTAAATACTGAATGATATTCAAAGATTTTAATTCTAAACAAGTACTCAAACAATCTAAATCTATTGGTAATTCTGGTTTACTAATAGATAAAGAGTCCAAAATCTTATTTACTAAAAGATCACAATCATTAAGGTTTGATATTTGTGAAAAAACAAATGAGTTATATTTTGAATCTATATATTTTGAATCTATTAACCATTTAACATGCTCTTGTAATTTAAAATATTCTCTTGACTCACTAATTAGATAAACTTCTATATTATTTTTATTAGAATATCTTAAAGCCTCAGTTTTAAGATTATTTTTTAATAGCAGCAAAACAATTTTTTTATTAGTTACTTCATCAGGAATGAGTTCATTTGTAATCCTATAAAATAACTCTATATTTTTTAATTTAATTATGTCCTTAAGAAAATTAAAAATCACATTATTTTTTCTATTTAAATCTCTAATTTCATTAATGGAACTAAATGCTCTTTCGATATATAAATTTGCTTTATCTTCTATATTAAAAGAAAGCATTTTAATGTATAAATTAGTGTACTGCTGAGAAATCCAATCTTTTACACTTTGCTTTTCTATGAACTCTGTAAAGTAATTTAAAATATTAATTACATCTTTCAATTCATTGTATTTAAGCAATAATGCAACAATTTCTTGTTTAACTTTTGAATGATTTTTTAAAGTATTATTCTTTAAATTGTAGATCTCGTATATCAAACCAACAGCCTTTTTATTTTCCTTGTTTAAAAATAAAATTTCGGCTTCATACAATTTAACCATTCCTTTAGAAAAATCATTTGAAAGTTTATTAAATACTAAATTATAATTAACGTAATCATTCTTGTCTAATAAGTTCTTCAAAAGCTTGATTAAGTTGTTATTTTTAAAATCATACTCTCCAACATAATTACTCTCACTAGAGCCGTAAATCAAATTTTTGTTAACATGAATACATTCTTTAAACTCATTCTTAGATAAATGATATTCAAACAATAGATTAACTAATTTTGTATTCCCAGGAAACTCTTTAAATTCATGTCTCAAAGCCTCAGGTAAATTAGCTGCCATTGGGTCGTAGGATTCATTTGAAATTGACTCCAAGTAATTAGGGTCTTTCTTGATAATTTCAACTAACTTGTATTGAAACTTCTCTAAGTTTTTAGTTGGAAATAGTTTGATTATTTTTAAAATGTTACAATTTGTATCTGTCCTAAAATTACTGATATAAACATCTAATTCTCCTTGCTTAATTTTATAATTAATTTTTATAGCTTTCTCAAAACAAATAATTGCAGCTTTTCGAGGGCTATTAATAAGCTCGCCTGTCTCATTATTAAAAAAACTTTTAAAACACCCATCTAATTTCAAATATCGATAAGCACAATAAATTAGAGGTAATATAAAAACACCTTCTATTTCTTGGGCATTAGGATGCGGATTTACTATTGCTAATTCACAAATATTTATATCTTGAAAATTAAAAGTGCTAAAGTCCTTAATATGCATAAGAGGTGAACCTTCGGGTATTGTTGGTGAGTGAACTCCAATTTCATTAAGCATATCAGTAAAAAGCTGTCCGTTGGATGAACACATTGCTTTTAATTCTTGTTCTGGTAAATGTTTCTCCTCAATAACCCCTGGTATATATTTTAAGTTGGCATCTACAATTATAGGCCAAAATGGTTCTAAAACTTTGTTATGAATGAAATGATTTTTTTCCTTATAGATATGATCATTACTTAGTTTAGTAAAAAGTTTAACTCCTAATTTTAATAGTTCTAACTGGTATTGCAAAAGAGCTGTTTTTGGATAGTACAAAGGAGGTATTCCATTTGTGTTTTCATTAATTTTCTCTATAATTCCCTTACAAGCATCCACTCTAAAATCAGCTTCCTTTGAAGTTCCTATTGTAAGCTCATGAATCATTAATAGAAACATAGTAAAAAGTTTTTCCTCTTCAAAAACCTCAACTCTTTTTAAAGCTGTTTCAAAATCCCCTTTATTTATTAAATCTAGAATTTGTTTAGCGCTATTTTCTTCTTCTTGCATCAGCAGAACACTATTAACGGTAGCCGTCAAAGTATTTACCTCATGCTGCCGTCTAGCCCCCTCTTTTATACCATATTGTATTGATTTCTGACTCCATTTATATTCTTGCGATGCTTTTAGTTGACGCTCCCATGTACCCTCTTTGTTAACGAAGTTGTGCAGTCGTTCATAATTTGTATCTAATTCTGACTCGACAGTCATATGGTAGCTTAAATGCTCTAAAGCATAAAGTTCTGCTTCACTACCATTCACTTTTTCTAAAGCATTTTCTAAAAACTCAATAAGTGTTTCATTAAGCTCATTTACTTCGAAATCACATAACTTTTGTAAAAGATAAGTTCGTAGTCTGTCGTGATACAAAACATACTTACCAGGTTCAGGAGTATTAAACCATTTTGTAAAACGATCAATTAGAGCTTTTGTCTCGTCTATATGTTCATCTAGTATAACGCTAGCCATTTCAACACTTACAGCGCCCTTAAACAACGCCCACACTCCAAGCCTTTTCAGAAGTTTACTTCTTTCATTGGAAGGTATATTTGCCTGAAACTCCTTTTCAAACAAACCTATAAAACCAAAAGGCAGGCCAGCAGCATTATTAGAACTTATTGAACCCTTAGAAAGTCCATCATAAACATAACGAAGGTATGTTGGTTCTATTTGCTGCATTTAATTCTATTTTTTTCTGAATTTAAAAATGAAAGTAATAGCTAACGTTAAAATTAGTATTGGATAAACTAGGCTATTGTAAATTGATAAGTTTTCTATTCCTATAATCTCTCTTATTCCTTCGATGTGAAGAGGCGTTTCTAGAAGTGCAATTACAGAAATACAAAAAAGAAGAAATTCTTGTTGTTTTTGCTGTTTCTCGTTAACTTGAGTTGCCAGTGTCTCCAATCTGTTTTGTATAAATTCTAAATCTTCTTCAATCTCTAATGAGTCCGAAATTCTCTTAAAAATTTCATTTGGTAAGAAATTATAAGATATTTTTTTAAAATAATATTTATTATAAAACTCTTGAAATTCTCTTCTTTTGCTCATAGCATCAGAAGTAAAATCATTTAATAGAATTTGAAGAGAGCATTTAACATATAAATTAAATATGTAAATAGAAAAATAAATATCATTCCATGTGGAATGAGTGTGTACATGGTTTATATCATAATTTTTTGTTCCAACAACTGTAAATGAATTTAAAAGTGTGAGACATTCATAATTATTAAAACATGAAATTTTATTTTCTAAGACTTTATTAATATAAGAACTAGAAGGAGCTTCAATTGTATTTTCACTAATAGTACCAATTTTTGAGGAAGTACCTAATTCGTATAGTAAGTGATCTCTGTCAAAGTTTTCATTTTCAAAATCAACAACTAAATAATTTTTAAACCTGCTACCTGCGTATTGTTCAAGTGAAGAGTTACCTATTGAAGGTTTTTTTCCAAAGAAAAGGTTCTCTGATATAAAATACTCTAATAACATAGTTTTTGATTCAAATAAAATCTCACAATCATGATTTTTTAAATCGTTAGATATATTTGATATTTCCTCTAAACTATTTGTTACAGGTTCATAACTTATTGCATAAATAGCCGTCTTAGTATTTTCAAATGTATTGTTAAAAAAAAACACTTCAATACTCTTCACTAATACATTATTTCCTCGTTTTGTAATTGAAATTTTATAATCTAATTTTTTTGAAAAAATTTTAACACCCGAATTATCATTAGAGAACATTATTTTTGCATACTCAGAATGATACGAGTTTTCAAGAAATTTTAGAGTTTCTTTATCAATTGTTTTTTGAAAAAAATCATTATTCCCCAGCTCATTGTAAAAAACGTTATCATAGTCCATAAAACCGATTGTTTTAAATAAAGAACTATTAACATTAATTTGATTCATATATTTAGTTGTTTTTAATTTTTAAAAAATCTTTAAAAGAGTTATTACTTTCTACTTTTTGTTGTTGAACGCTATCCAATAAATTAAAAAAATTTAACCCAGTAATTTTTTCTATATAATCAATAGATGTTTTAAAATCAGTAATCTTTCTACTTGACTTTTCGTGTTTTAAAAGAAAACCAATCCCATTTACTTCTCCTTCATAAAACCTCAATATTGTTTTATAATAAGCTTTAGGAATTAACACTTTGTTCAGTCCTATAGTTGCTAAGGAAGTATCTAAAACTGGTCCAGTAACCACATATAAAGAATCACTTATTGCTATCCAATCTCGAACTTGCCCCTCTAGCTTCTTCCATATACCACGATTAAATGATGGTAGCTGTGGACTCATGTTACTCATTAAAAAACTTTCAGACATTGATTCCTCGTTAAAGGACATTGACTTAGCAGGCGCTAAATGCCCTCTATCATATCCAGAACCTTTATAATCTTCTAATGACGCCGAACTAGTTCTTATTTTAAGATCATTCCTGAAATTATTTTTTCTTTCTACATTTATATTAATTGAGTTTGGATATAATCGATACGCAACCCAATCTGCTTGTTCTGCATTTTCATTATAGGATAATGAAAATTTACTATAGTGTAAAATTTGATTTTTCGTTTGTTCTGGAAATAAATAAAATTTTTCACTTAAACTTATATTAACAATGTGTTTTTCTTCCTTATTAATATCAATTTGATTAGATGTATTTTTTTTATTTGAATAAAACAAATATAACAACAGAGCAAGACTAACAATAGATATTAAAATTATGAATAGTACTCGTTTAAACATATTTAAAATAGTGTGATAATTAAGTTATCTTACAAAAAAATATTAATAATTTTCAGTCTCCTTTAAAAATAAACAAATACTAAAATCAAAACTATTTCCTTATAAAATCTTGAATAGCACCCTCCATATTAGTTGGTAGATCTGCTCCATAAATTTTGTACTTAAAGACTCCCATAGATTCTAACCAGTCCTCCCAATACTTTTCAATTACATCTTTTCCGTAAGGATTTCTTCTCTTATCATGATTAACCACTCCAAGCACTAATACTTCTAAATCTCCTAAACCCTCGGTTGCAGGAATAAACCCAAATCCTTTTTCGTCATATGTGTTATTCCATTTACTATTTGTAAGGTCAAAATTCCTTAACATACTTGGTGTTAAATATGATGTTCTATTTTCCTCTGTAAGCCTTGTGTCTTCATGATATATATATCCATCTGTAATAATTACTAATATATTTCTGTTACACTCCTCAACGCAATACCTTTTAACTTTATCCTTAAAAAATCTCCAAATATCAGAACCTACATAATTACCGTCTTTTTTAGCTAGAGTATAAATATCTTTTGGCAAAACTTTATAATCAATTTTCGTTTGATCAATTTGATCCTTAGAAATATTACTTCTATTAAAATTTCGTTTTAATTCTTTTGATTTCTTGTTAATTGTTGCGTCTAGAGGGGGAGGATCAAAATATAGCTGGATTTTATCATTCATTAACACCAATTTTTTAGACTCGATATGATTTATAAAGCTTTCTGAAACTGTTTCAATATATCCTAAATCTCTATCAGTGTATGACATCGTTGAGTTCGGATATTTCTCATCACTTATTCTATCTGATAGATCCAGTAAAAAACTAATATTTAAGTTGTTCTCTTTATTTTTAAAAAGGAATTCAGGGCAGTCAAAACTTTCCTTAGTCACTTGATTTTTTTTATTAATTTTTAATTCTTTTTTATCGCTATTACAAGAGTTGAAAAATAATATGACAAGAGCTAATATTGAGTAGATTTTTATTTTGTGAATATCCATTATGATTGAGATAAAAATATTTTATTTTGAATTTCCTTGTTAGACCCTACTTCTTCAATATGAATCTCATAAGTTTCGTTACAATCGTGTATTAGCTCTTGCTTTTTTAATGCTGAACCATGAAGTTGTTGATTAATTGAAGTAACCCAACCTTGCATATATTCTGATGCATATAATTGATATTCTTTCACTGGAATTATGACGCCATTAATTAAACGTTTAAGCTCATGTATTTTGCCTTTTAAATTTTCTAAATCCTCTTTAATTAGATGATTTTTAGAAAACAACTTTTCAATTTCAAAATTTTCAATTTTAATTCGTGCCTTTCTATGATTCAAGGCAACAGTGATTTTATCTTTTTCTGCATGCTCTTTCATAATGAAATCAAACACTAAACCCCAGATAACATAAACTAAAAAACCAGCAAAAATTATCCCCCAAAAACCCACTTCTAGAAATGCTATTGCTAAAGTAAATTCTTCGGAATTTATATTTCTTGAAATATCAAACAATTTACTCTCTATTTGATATGCAAGTATCGCGTCAAATATAAACGTAAGAATAAAAAGAGCTAAAATTTTAAAGTAATTTAGTAAGCTTTTTGTCTCTCCGAACATATGTATTAAAAAGCCTAAACCCATAAAAACAAAAGGAATAAATGTTACAAACATTCCTTCTAATGGACCGTCGGACCAAGACTTTGTAAACGCATTAGCATCTAAAATAGATTGCATTAGACTTTCCCCGCCTGTAAAGTCCTTAAAAAAAGCGGAGTATGAAGTAGAAATATAAAAAGTTATTAAATATAATGTAATGGGAATTAAGAGTAAAACCCCAATCCAGAATTTACCAGATGCTCCTTTTTTTGCATCAATATTATAATTTTCAGGATTAATAGGAATATTTGTAATTTCTTGTTTTAAGCCTTCTATTTTCGTTCTTCTAATTTCAATTTTTTCTAAAATATTGTCCAGTACAATAGATTTAGTTTTTATTTGAGTTTCAATCTGTGATTTTTCCAACAAATATGGCTCATTATATTTTAGTTGCTTTGAGTGGTTTTCTTTTTCTTCATTTTGAAATTTAGCATAAATAGCCTTAAAGCTAATACTCAAGGCTATTTTATCACCAAAATTTCTGGTACTATCTCTAAATCCAGACTCGTGATAGGTTTGCTTTCTATCCCTCTCATCTAATTCAATTACTTTAGATTTCTTATGAGTTATTTCTATATTTTCATTTCTATAGACCTGTGTAAGATCTTTTAATTTTTTCAACATAACTTTATAATTCTTTTAAAACATTAGCTAAACTAATTTTATTTTCCACTGCTGATAACAAGTATTCTGTCAACTCATCTGCATTTTCTTCTTTAAATTTAAATAGTTTTACATATTTATTTAAAGTACTTCTTTCATTATCGTCAACTTTACCATCTGCCCAAATCATTTCACTTAACTGGTATAAGTAAGTTATTTTTTCGTCTAAATTTTCTGGTATTTTTGCACTTGCCTCAATTGGGTTTAAAAGTAATTCATCGAGCTTATCTTTTGGAACGCCTCTTTCTTTAGCAAAATTATAAAGCATTTTGAGTTCTAATGGATGAAAATTATCATCCGTAAAGGCCATACTATAAAGTCTCAAGAAGTGAGATTTTAAATTTTCTGAAATATCTATCATTTTTATTTATTAACGTTAATTTTAAAACTTAGAGTATTATATAATAAAATTAAATAATTTTTTAATTATTCGATTGCTAGTCTTTTATTGTTTTTTTGGGGCGTCGTAAAGTTTAGGAATAAAGTAGCACTTTCGTGAAAATCTAAGTAAACACCTTGTTCCTTTTTGATTATCTCCTTGATGTATTTGATGTAGTTTTGAATGGTTTTTCTATAAACATAGACATCCAACTTCTCCACTAGCACTTCCATTATTTTTTTAAGAGTGTAAGCACCTGTCCTAATGGAAAAGCATTCATCTAAAAAGGTAATACGTTTTTGAGAATTTTTATTTTGTGGCATATATTACTACTTTTCTTTAGGATACCTCCTACTGTTATTTATAGTTTACGAGCGTCTTGGACACCAATTCTATAGAGTCTAATTCTTAAAAATGAATGTCGAAAAAGTTAACGAATAGCTATATTTTTTTTTAATTTTCATAAGTGTTTACCTATCAAGTGATTGTAAATATAATAATTTTATCCAAAATAGGCCACATAATTAAAATGTAATTTTTCGATAATTTATAAAAAAAGTAGCCTTATTATTCTTCTGTATAGTTATGTATAATTGTTCAAAAGAAGAAGAAGAAGAAGAAGAAGAAGATGAAGATGAAGATGAAGATGAAGATATGCCTATGATTTAAACCTCTATAGTGTCAGTTTTAACATCTTTAGTAGCCTCTATGTGCTTTAAGTAAAAATCTTTAACGCATTTTTCTTCATCCCCATAAGGTGCAAAATAATCTATTATATCGATTACTGGTGAGTAAGAGTCGAACCATTCATAAAACTCATTAGACATCCCCTTTTCATCGTTAGCCTTTGATTTTCCAAACTTATAATTAATAATCGCTCCATTTTTTAACTTAATTTTTGTGTAGCTAAACTCGTATTGGAGAAAATCTAATTTACCATCAAAAAAAGTTTCAATTAAAGTTAGTCCTATAATTTCCCCACTATTTAACTCATAAAAAGAAAAGAAAAACTTGTGAGTATCATCTTCTGAGATCATAGTACATCCGTAGTTTTTGTATCTAATTACTTTTAGAGTCATATTACAAGTATATGTTTAAAAACCTACTTAAAAGGTTTAGAAGTCCCTGAATTGAAGGAGGAGGATATATCTATGGTTTAGATTTATTTATTTGAAGCCAAACAATTCCAAAAATACACACACAAGTAATTAAGCCCATGGCTATAGCTCCTCCGTCAAATCCAGCTGCAACATCAACATCTGTTGGAATATAACTTGACCTTTGTCCAGTGCCGAAATTTTTATTTATAGAGCCATCTGCAGAATAGGTTTCACTTCCTAATTCAATAGCCTTCGCCCAAGAATTATAGGCAGTAATTAAAAGTAGAGTTTGTAAAAATATTGAGTTGCAAAATTTCAAAAATTTTAATATAAGTTTCTTCATAATTTATAAATTTATTATCACACTTTTATTATTTTTAAATTTTATAGAGAGATAATGCCATTCATCTCTAGTTTTTTCATATTCCTCTAAAAAGAAACATCCACCTTGAATATTACTTTGTTCTTCGTAACCTCTCGAATCGCAACTATCTTCATTTATAATAATTTCGTTTCTAAAAATAGTAATTTCATAACCCATTGCATCTTCGTACTCTTCGTTACGTAAAACCCCCGTTGATTCATATGAATCGTAACTCTTATAAAACTCATACCACTTATGTTTTTCTTGCGGAAATGGCTGTATGATATCCCCTGTATTCCAGTTCCTTATTTTAATTGACAACTGCATGTTATACTCGTCAACCTCAATAACAGCAACAATATCAACCTCGTCGTCATTAAAAAACATTAATGACTTTGTTTTTAATCTACTACCATAAACATCACAATCTTCTTCATTACGCTCAATACAATACGATTTCCATTTATCAAACACTTGATTTTCTGCATAGATTTCACTTGGTGGATTTTGAATTCTATCTACAACCCCCATAGTGCATTTAACAGGAAGATATAACAACGCTATTAACCCAAATATAAAAATACTGTAACCAAATACTGTTACACTTATTTCTTTGATTTTATCCCACATCTCTCTTATTCAAAATTATACTTACAACAAGTAACACTGCCCATATCACATCCACGATATTCCATATATCTCTTCCCAAAGCTATTTTAAAAAAGGGATTAATTAAAAGAACAGAGCTTATCCATATAACAAACCACGTTTGGTTCTTCTGATAGTTCTCAAAAGCTAATAATCCAAAGCCTATCATCCCTATAAACCTAACAAACTGGTAGTATCCGTAGGGCATATCTAATAAGCACACTAAAAGAAGTATAACGAAGGTTATTTTTATTGCTATTATTTTATTCATTTACAAATATTTTTCATAATTATTGATGTAATTTAAAATTTACTTTATACTTATAAAATTCTATATTGGTTGTTACAGATAAAGCTCTACGTATTTTTAAATCGTTCTCAGAGCCTATTATAATGCCTTTTACATCTTGATGAGGTTCTGCTAAATCTTCTTTTACATAACCCATGTAACGTTGTATTTGACCAACAACATTATCACTTACACGTCCTTTTTTAAGCTCCACCACTAAAAACGTATTTCTATCCTTGCTTATTGCCAAGATATCTAATGGCCCTGTGTCTGATGGAAATTGTTGTCCTACACTCACACCATCAAGTTCATAAATATCATATTCTTTTCCAAGAGAAGTACTTTTCCAATTCTTAACTAAAAAATCTTCTAAATGTTTTTCTAATGCAAACTCTGTTGGGTCTTCGATAGTTTTATCATTAGATACAATAGAAGGTAATCGATTACCATCAATCAATTTTTCAATCTCCTCTGCATGGCCATTTAGGTCACAATGAGTCAAACCGGAACCTGTAGAACCTTGAAGAGCTTTACTCATGTCAATTCTATTTACTGTTTTACTGTGCCAATTTACTTTTCTTCTGTGAGGAAGAACTTCTCCTTTTACAAAATAATAATCAGAAGAAATTTCTCCAACATGATACACTCCATTTCCATCTGGACAAAGAATTATATCGCCTTTCGATAAGTATACACAAACTGCATGAACACTTCCAGCATGAAGACCAATAGCTATGTTAGATTTTTCTGGATTTAAGTTTTTATAAAATAGTTTAAATTTCTTTTTAAAAGCCTCCCAATCGTAATTAATAAAATCTGATAATTCTTCCTTTAAGTCAAAATCTATACCTATAAATTCTCCTTTTAGGCAATCATTTAAATGAGCGCTTTTGCCTCCTGGCATTATTCTATAATATTTCATAACTTAATTCCGTGTATGTATATGAATTGTGAGCTTGTAGTAACCTCAACAATTTTAAATCCTGTTGATTCTATTTCTTTTTTTAATGCTTCAAGTCTTTTCTCAACCTTCTTCTTTGGCTCGCAAATAAATATATTTCCATAGAGTTTTACTACTCTTGAAGCTTCTTTTATGTAATCTAAGTAGTTAGACCCCATTAAAGATAGGCAGAACACAATGGCATCTATTTCATTGTCCTGAAGAGGTATTGAACTCATATCACATGCAGTAACATATTTATTAATAGCAACATAATCAAAAGCATGTACTTTGTTTGTAACCTCTTTTGATAATAAGTTTTCTCCACAACCCATGTCAGCAACTATCCACTCAGGTCGTTCCTTTATCTTTTTAGCGATTTCAAGATATGGGATTTCATCCCAATCTTCTCTTCTTTTCTTATACATATCATGGTAATAAAACCATTCCTTTTCATTATTTTTAAGTCGCTTAAATGTGTTTTCAGACCTTGTTGTACTCCAAGATTTATTCATCTCTGAGAAGTCTCCTAAAGAAGCTCTCAGGTATTCAACAATTTCAGGTCTTAATGGTAAAACCAAATCACTTCTTTCTACAGAAGTTACCTTACCATCATTCACTCTTTCTTTCCAAGACTTTAACGCTTGTAAAGAATCAGAACATAATTTTTGCTTTGTTGGTATATGCTTAGATGGAATAATACCATCAACTGCTGCATCAGCAAGAGTTCTTTTCTCTCTAATTAATTGGAGGCGTTGTTTATCCCAAGACCACCTTTTATCATCTAAGTCTACATATACTTGTGGTATAATAATCTCAACATCTCCAAATTTACTTCCTTGCCTATAAATACGCCCTTTAAGTTGTGTATACTCCGAATCTGTCCAAGGAAGGGTTAATAACACCATGTTGTTACAAACATTTTGTAATCCATCAACACCAGTTCCAATGGTTCTGGATGCTATTAAAATATCAACATCTCCCTTAATAAAATCACGCTTACTTTGTTCTCTTTCTGCTGTGCTTTGCTCTCCAATATAAAGGGCGTGAGAGTATCCTTTAGATTTTACATACTTAGCAACCCTTTTTGGTATTCTGTCTTTGTCTGTAAAATAGGTATATATAATTGTTTTGGTCTTTAGGAAGTTCCCTAAAACAGTCAACTTACTTTCTAATAATATTTTCTCTAAACCTAAATAATCTTTATTACTATTGTCTTTTAACTTATCAGTTAAATCTGTTCCGTCAATATTTAAAACGGGTGTATTTTCTGCGGTAAGCTCCTTCAGTATTATATCATATTTTGGTATGTAACGAATACCATTTAGAAGTAACTGATTAAATATTTTTAAGGCATTGGAGATTGTGCCTCGGGTATTAATATCATCATACTTTTTACCAGTAATAAGCTTAAGTAATGACTTTGCCTCAATAAGGTTGTTTATGACTGGCGTAGCGCTCATTCCAAGTAAATGGAAGTTAGTATTCATCTCTGCTGAACGTCCTATTAAACGCATTAAAGCACCTCTACGAAGGCTTTCTTTTTTATCTCTTTGCTTTGAGTTATGTACCTCATCCAAAACAATAAAATCAATGAGATTGTTCTCGTTTAAATCTTGAAATATCTCTTCTGTGTACCCTTGCTGAAATTTCTCATAATTTAAAAGCAGGTAGTTGTGTTTTGACCTGTCGAATTTTTGACCTTTCTTAAAGTTTGAGTGAACAAGACTATCTGGATAAACCTCAAGTATATCCTCTTCTAATTGAGAGACCGTAGAGTTTAAACATATTACAACGGTTAACCTTGAATCTATTTCTCTACTGGCAATTATAAATGAAATCGTTTTACCAGCCCCAGTTCCACTCCAGTTCCCATAACGCTTATAATCTTTTACTCTCTGCACAGTCAGCTTCTGCATCATGTTTGGTAGATACTTAAAGGAATAACCTTTTGGAGGAGAATAATTAATTACCTTATTGTACTCCTCTAAAAATAAGTCTCGCAATCTCGATGAATTCTTTCCTCCGTTTAAGAGTTTAATTTCATCAACCTCTCTCTTGTCATTAATAACCTCGTTCCATACTTTTTTAAGTTTGTATTGAATGAAAAACTCTACTGCTTCATCATCACATGTGCCAATCAGTTCTTTATCTAAAACAAGGATGTCCTCATTTGAAATGCTTGGTAAACCTTGACGCTTTTTTTGCTCAGTTTCAGAATATTCAACCTCTTCTATAGATGGTGTTTCAATGGCAGAGATAGCATCGTTTAACTCATCATCGTAAGACGAGGATAACTCTTCTAATTTATCTGATAATTCTTCTGTTCTACTCTCACTTATTTCTTCATCTTCTTCAATCCCTAACTTCTCTTTTAAAGTTTTTAGGGAATTTTCTTTAGTTCCTTCAAGTGTAAAAACTAACTCTTCAAATTCTTTGGGTAGTTTTCCTTGAGCTATAAGCATATTAAGCTCAACAGGATCCATTTTTAAGATATCCTCGTTTTTGATGTCATTTATAAAATTAACAACATTTTGAATACTCCAACCTTTATTGCATATTGGACAGCCTGAACCACTTAAATGACTTCCAGGTGATTGTTTAAATAATCCGTGAATTTTACAAATTATATTGACATTCAACTTGGAATTAATATAATCAACTTCGGAATAATCGTATCTATCTCCGTGTATGGAACTAAATTTTTCAATAAGTTCTTTAATAGAAGTTCTTAACTTATTTCCTATAGTCTCATATCCACAATTATTACAACCACTTCCATTAAGGTGTTTGCTTGGGGACTGACTCAAAACACCATGTTTTGAACATATTATTTTTATTTTTTTTCCAGCTACATACTTAGCTAATGAATAATCATATTTATCTCCATGAATTAATTTTGCAGATTTAATAAAAAAATCTGTTTTATCAATTGCATTTTGAATTACACATTTAGAATTCCTGTTAAGTAATGTAAACGTGTTTACTTTATGATGTGTTCCAGTTAATTTATTAAATAAGATTACTGGTTTCTTTGCGTTAACATAACTAACCTCTGAATAATCATATTCATCATTCCAATAACCTTTTTCTTTGAGCGCTTGCAAAAAAGAAGATGTTGTGTGTTTTTTTACACCATAACAATCTGGGCAACCCGAACCGTTTGTGTGGGATTTAGGCGATTGTTCAAAAACACCATGATCTTTACAAATTATTTTAATTTTTTTGTGAGTTGATTTAAATATAACTTTTGAATAATCATATTTATCTCCGTGTGTAAGTTTAAATCTATCAATAATATCATTTTTTGGAATCTTTGAAATAAATTCTTTTTCTGAATAACATTTTGGACAAATTCCACCGCTTTTGTGACTCTGAGTGTTTTGCAAGAATTCTCCGTGCTGCTTACAGATTATAATTACTTTAGTATGAGCATTAACATATTTTACCTTAGTGTAATCGTAAATGTCTCCATGCGCTTTAACAAAATCATCTATTAATTCCTCTCTGCTTAATTTCACTCCACCAGAACATTTGGGGCAGTTATTTCCACTTTTATGTCTGCCTGGATTTTGCAGAAATTCTCCGTGAATTCTACAAATTATCATAACATCGGTATTTACATTAACATAATTCACCTTAGTGTAATCGTACCTGTCTCCGTGAATTTCAATGAATTGAGCAATTATAATATTGTGAGGATTAATAGCATTAAGTATTCTGCATCGAGTACCACTCAAAGCTGAAAGAGGAGTTATTAGATGTTTTGTCTTATATTTTCTATTCCCTATAACAACTTTTTTTTTCTTATCAATATACTCAACCTCAGAATAATCATAGTCATCATTCCAATGACCCTTATCTTTGAGTTTTTGAAGAAATTCTAATGTTTTTTGTGATTGAGGCATTTAAATTCTTTTTCTTTTTCTCAAATATAATAAATTGAACTTAGATATATAATAAAATAAAAGTGTAAACAAATGGAATTTAATGAATAACATTTTACAAAATCAATAAGGACTGGAAGAAGCTAAATAAACTAAGTACCAACTATTAAGTTGTATGAAAACTCAAGGTGAAGTAAAAAGATTAAACGCACGGAACAAAACCAAAACTCTAAATCTTAAAGAAAGTACTTTGGCTGATAAATTAAGGAGATTTCTAGTGTAAAACCTCAGTAAAAAATACATTACACTAAGAGACAAAGAGTTACTCCTGCACGATGTTTTACACCCCTAAACAAAACATAGGCAAGACAGAATGCTTCATCTCTTGTATACATGCAGTTAACAAGGTTTTTAGCAGGTAACAAGTATGTTAGGGTATTTCTGAGGTTCAGATACAAAGAATCTTAGGGTTATATATCATCTCACGAAGACTACCCCTCAAAAGAAAACCAATATATTTAAGAACATATTCTTAGAAATTAAATAAATTATTCGGATTTTTTCAGGTTTTTAGATCTTGAGCTATTAGAATTCCCCATCCATACTTCAAGTTTTTTTGTATTTGATTATCTGCCGTTGCTGCTCTGCACTAATGCACTACATATAACCCATAAATTATCAATTAAATGCGTTTTTATTTAAACCTAACTATCCAATATTCAGATTTAATCTAAATTTTTTTACTTAAATTACCCTGATATAAAACTTATTCTACTTAAATAAATTCAAATTGCTGCGAGTAATCTAAGTCAGAATAAGAAATTTTGTTTGCACTAAGATGCTTAAATATAAATAATCTATCTAAATGAATACACAAAAGGAATTATATCTTGCTAAAATTAAGAATTTAATTGAATACTTAAAGGATATCTATAATAAAAAAGATATTATTAAAAAAAAGCAAGAATTCTTTATTTCTAAAAAAGAGCTAGATGAAATTCTTGAGAAGTATTTTCTTTACTTTGAAAATAAAAGTGAAGCAATGAGTGCTATTCAATATAACTACAACTTAATAAAGTACATGTCTTTTCCGCATGGAAATTGGAGTTTGTACAATTTTATTGATGAGGAAAATAAACGAGTCCCAGATACTAACACTTACTTAAAAGGGCATGATAACCATGCACATACTATTCATTCTCATTTAATGGAAGTCTTTGAAAAAAAATTAGGAATCGATGTTAAGAAAAAACATAATTCAAAAGTAAATAGATACTCTCTAAAAGAGGTAAAAATTGCTTATTTCTGTTTAGGAGAAATGATTACAAATCAAAACTATTCATCCATATTAAAAACACACACAGTCCATACAAGTAATAAAATACTTCAAAATCCAATTACTAAAAATTCTGATTTAACCGCAATAAGAGAAAATAAAGCAGCAGATACAAAACATTTAAAGTCATTAGAAGCCGCTAAGCGTTTATTAAGTGGTATAAAAAACCAATCTGCCATTAAAACCTTAAATCAAGCTATATCAACATTTGAAAGTAACTGTAGCTTAAAATACGATTAAAACTACCACTCTCTTACTACTCACGAATGGTAATTTATACTACCTAAACCTAATTTTGTCTTAAACATTAAATTAAGACAAATGGAAAACCCATTCAACTCATTAGAAAAACGACTAGCAAATATTGAGGATATTCTTTTCGATATTAAACACTCACCAAAAGAAGATTTTTCCAATAAAAGGTATTCAATTAAAGAAGCCTCGGATATTCTAGGTGTAATACCCCTTACAGTTAGAAACTATATAAAAAATGGCAATCTAAAAGCCGAGCAATTAGGTCGTAAATACTACATTCTTCATTCAGACCTATTCAATTCATTCAACGAGGTTAAATCACTTAAATACAAGAGATAGGTTATGAAAGATAAATCACAAAACTTAAAAAAGACTATAATAAATAGCACTATAGAAAACTGTAAGCTACAAAAAAACAAGAAACTATCATTGAATAAGGTCTCTTTACCTGAACCAGAAAATAAAACAGACATCGAAATTATTAATGTAGCTGGAAAATATTTTATTTCTGATGGAGGAGAAAATTTAGATAAAACTACCAGAGAAACCATTCAAAGTAGATGGGGTCCAACAATAATAAAAAAGAATTGTGTTTTTTGTAATCGTTTTACAATAGAACCTGATCATTTCAATTATAAAACCATCATTGGAGAAGGGGATAAAAAACTCTATAATAAATATTACAAATTACCCCATGATCCAAAAGAAGGAGAATGGAAAACTATTGAGATATTTTTAAAACATATTTTTCAAGGATGGGACTATACAAATGGAATCGAGTACTTCTATAACCTATATGTAAACCCCAAACAACCCTTACCTTTTTTAGGACTTGTGTCTGAAGAAAAAGGTACTGGAAAAACAACATTCTTAAATTTTTTAAAAATTCTTTTTGGTGGAAACTCTGTAATGATAGGAAGCCATGACTTTTCAAAAGAATTTAATTCTCACTATGCAGCTGCTCTTGTGATAACATCAGACGAACACACAGAAGGCAAGGAACGCAAGAAGATAGCACAAAAACTAAAAATGATGGTTACACAAAAAACTGCAAGGATAGAAGGTAAAGGTATGGATCCATACAACGCTAAAGTCTATTTTAAAGTTGTTTTCTGCGGCAATGATGAGGAAATGTTAACATATATCGAAAAGGAAAATACTAGATACTGTATTATAAGACTTAAACCATTTACAACTGAACCAATATTAAATATTGAAGAAAAGCTAAAAGAAGAAGCAGCAGCATTTTTATATTATTTAAAGAAGGTATATAAAGCAAAGCTGTCAAGAGGGCGATTATATTTCTCGCCGGATGAATTTCAAACAGAAGCCGGAAAATTGATACAAGAGAATTCAAAATGCGAGATGCAGCAGAATATTGAGGATCTTGTCGATGGAATATTTTTTGAAAATGAAGAATTGAAGGAACTTTATTTTTCTCCAAAAAACTTAATTGATGCACTGAATTTAAAAAACACAGATAAACACTATTTGACAAAAATTTTAAAGAAAAAAATGAAAATGGAGCCATCGAGTCAAACAAAATATATCCCTGGTCACTTAATAAACATGGTATCTACTAAAATCAATGGCAGACCCTATTTGTTTTGCAGAAAAAAATAATACTTTATAATTATGTTACAAACTTGTTACACCCTCAAACCCTACTTTTTATTGAATTTATTCAGTTTTTGTAACAAAGTAACAGAAGATATTTAAAATAATATAACAGTATAGAGAGCATGTGTAGGAGTGGGTTCTGTCCGGTTTAAGAAAAAATGTTACGCCGTTACAAATAACCTAAAGTACTATTATCATTGAGTTTAGGGCGTAACAATAAAAAAAATGAATATATTAATTGATTATTATAAAAATAGGTTGTCCACAAAAAAAAGTGGTTCAAGGAAGTTATTTGGAGTTTTGAAAGAAATAGAAACTAATAAGGTTTTAAAAAAGAAGATTAATAGAAAAGGAAATACCTTTTCTTCTTTTACAGATTTAGGAAGAAAACACAAAAATATTATTGGTTTTACTGGGCTTCTATTTTTAGATATAGATAATTGTTCAGATCATGTTCAAGTAAAGCAATTCTTTATTAATTTAGAACATACCGTAGCAGTTTGGTATTCTTCAAGCGGAAGAAATGTCCACGCATTAATTAAAATTCCAATCTGCACAACACTTAAAGAGTTTAAGCTAAGACACAAGGCTTTTTCATGCGCTGTAGAACCCTATTTAAAAGATGTAGCTTTACTAGATAGTATCACCTCTAACCCTACTCAATTAGCTTTTGAGAGTTATGATTCGGAAATATTTATTAATAATGATATTGTTGAATTTGAGTCTATTACTACAGCCCCTAAACTCGTAAATATTATAAGACCACCTGTATCAGGAACAGATAAACAAGAGCAGTGGTGCATTGATTGGCTACAAGATAGATTTAATAATATAACCACAAATGGATACCCAAAAGTGTTAAAAACCTCGTTTGCTCTGGGTGGTTATTGTTCAGGGGGTTATATAAATGAAAGTAATGCTTTAGAGATAATGTCTAACTGCATAAACAACAATCCATATCTCAATAGTACTGAAAGTTCTGGTAGTATAAAAACTTATTTAAAAGCAGGAAAAGCAGCGTTTGATAAAGGCTTACAAAAGCCATTACACTGGTAACGAATATTCTCTACCATTATTAAACAAAATATCAGCTGTATTATCTGATATTTGGTTTAAACATATATTCCATAGTACAGAATATAAAAATAAATATGAGTAGAAATATTTAGTGCTAAATCCGACAATAGTGTCACCTAAACTGTCACCTTAAATTATAAAACCCTTATAATCAAAAGATTACAAGGGTTTCTGCGGAGAAAGAGGGATTCGAACCCCCGGACCTGTTACAGTCAATAGTTTTCAAGACTACCGCATTCGACCGCTCTG
>ENA-ORXF01000794-ORXF01000794.1-marine-metagenome-genome-assembly--contig:-NODE-794-length-21630-cov-6.368533_pt1 | contig 21630 bp, 25 predicted proteins | sample MGYA00237864_ERZ511476 | MGnify/ENA primary metagenome ERZ511476 (study PRJEB26306, sample SAMN06343908) | marine metagenome | isolation source: coastal waters | place: Atlantic Ocean: West Antarctic...
TAAGCAGTAGTAGCTGCACCTAAACTTGCAGAACTTGTATACAAAGCAAGTTTGTACTGATCACCAGCAGCAGTAAAGTTATGCACCCCTTTCAAGATCTCAACCTTAAAGCTAGTGCAAAGCGCGGTTGTAATAGCCATTATAGACTCCTAATTATGTCTGCCATATCCTTATGGCCTTGACGTTCAAATTCAGCGGTAAGTGTTGTCCTATCGCTCTTAATTGCTTCTTTTATATAGTGTAGCGCCGTTGCTCTAACTGACTCTTTAAATTCTTCTGCTTGTTGAGCAATAACAGGATGACAATTACCACCAACGCTTACAATTCTATCTGCTATCGTTTGCGCCCAAAACTCAGGGTCATGCCCTTTATTATTCGTAGTTGCTACTAATACGTTGCCTACTTCTAACTTAGGGGCTTCAAAAAAAGCCACTTACGCTCCCCTACTTATGTCATAACGATACTCATCGCGAGAACCGTAGCCCTCACCCAAAGCTTTTAATCCAGCAACCGCAGCACCAAACCGTTGTTCATACTGCGCAACTTCTTCCGGTATTTTAAGGAACGTAGCTGCCTCTACCAAAGTTCCGTACAAAAGAGCATCTGGGCCGTTTTCTGAAAGCCACGTTGTGCCGCTTTCCGCTCCCGCCGTTAAAGACGCGGGTCTAAATTTATAATGTAACTCGAAGTCGTAATTACTGTCGGGAGTAGGCGCAACAATAAACGTAGAGTCATCAAACAAAGCATAGTATTTTGGCGAACCCGTTGTAGTCGGGTTAGGCGTATACGCTCGAATAAACGAAACTTGTTTTAAAAACAAGTAGTTATACACGCCACTTTCAATAACTGCCAAGCTGTACGAAGCTAAAAAATCACTTGGGGTAGATAAGTACGGATTGCTAGAAGTGGCTGTGCCCGTTACATTTTTACGAAAAAAAGGAAGTTCTATGTTTTTTAAAATTCTTTCTTCGGCTTCTTTTATAAACGTGGGTAAATCTGCTACAAACGTTGTTTCAGACGTTTCGCAATAATCTTGTACGGTAGATTTTAATGTTGCTAGTGTAAAACTCATGTTATCACCACCGTTACCTGACCTACTTGTCCCGAACCTTTTACGGGCACAAACGGGAAATTTTCAATTGTTGGAATACCTACAAACACTATATACGGTTCTTTTCTGTCCGGCCTCGGGTTTTTTAAAGCTTGCGGGTCATCTATATGGCGTGTCGGAAACAACTGCGGTTGTTTTGGCTCAAACTCATCAAACCCTACTAAACTGCCGTTCCACTCGCGTTTCATGCGGTTAAGCTTGTATCGAAAACCAGAGCGGTCTGATATTCCGTAAGCATTTTTTCCAGAAGCAAAGCCTGACACGACTAAAGACCGTACTGGTATGAAGGAGGACTTATCTTAAACGATGCCCTATCCCGATCTTCTTCCATTGCTCGAAGCATTTCTTCTTCGTAAATAGCTTTAAGTGGTGCCATTAGTTGAGGACTACGCTTCATAGAAAGATAATACGCAAGACCCGCCGCCAGACAGGGGTAAAACCTAAAAGGTATATCTACCGTGTTTGTAAAAGCATCCGCATCGTCTATTCGAGTTAGACGATTAAATTTAATAACGTCCGTGCTGTTGTCCGGAACCGGCCAAATTTTTAAAACAGGGCTTATTTGCCTATCTAAAAAGAATTGATTCGGGCGGCCTGTTTGAGTTTTTATTGGAATGTTTAAAAATTCAGAGCGGCTAAGACGTGTAATTTCAAAGTCTGTCCCGGTTCGAGTAACCACCGCAGAAAGCATATCTATTGTAGATTGCGTGTCCGATAAATCTTGAACCGCCGAAACAGTGGTTGTAGCGCCACTTGTACCGCCCGTAATCGTTTCATTAAGCGTAAATGAGCCTACCGGAATAGTAGTAGCAAAAGACGTGGTCGTAAGAGTGCTAGTTATAGAAGCAGTAGCGCCACTTGTACCGCCCGTAATCGTTTCACCACCCGTGAAGCTACCCGTAGCTGCTACGGAAAGAGTTAACGAGCCAGAAGGGTATTCACTGATCCCGGCGGCAAGCGCTATAGTAGTTTGTTCTATAGTCCATTGATTTAAACCTCTGTTTGCCCAATCAGCAAACAACAAGTTTAAAGACCTTTTTGCGGTCCTTAGATCATAGCCCGTGCGTACTTCTTGACCACACCGCTCAAACGCCTCTTCAATATATTCAGCGACATCTATTTCAAAATTCTTACTGTTCGATGTTGTCATTGTATAAATTATCAAATATTCGGTTAACGTCCAAACTATAGTCTAAATCAGATTTAGAGTAATGTATGTGCGCCGAAGGTTTAAAATCGGGGGCACCGGAGCCTGTTTCAAACCAAGCCGGATGTGTAACCCGTACTCTATTGTTTGGCAAAGCTACAATATTACCCGTCCATTGACCTGCATCTAATAGCTGTAGAACATGCGATTGCTTATGCTGCGCCGGATCATCTGCTATTTCGCTTTCCGTATAATCCACGGTAAACAGATACTTTGCGGGGAACATTTCCCCGTTTACTTTAGCCATCCACGGGGACGGCGTTGCTCTATCTAAAACATACACAGAGTGATGATTAGACGAACAGTCCCACGGTTGAGCATCGTGTACCGCCATAGGCTCCGGCCATTCTTCCAGAGGAATATCTGCAACAAGAGCGGTTAGAGGCATTCTTGCCCACATTGCACCACCATGAACGGTGTCTTCTTCTTCACCTTCGGCTTCAATACCGGTGAAAATAACTTGAAAGCTTAAACACCGGCAAGGCATTGTAGTTACAGCAACCACCATTGCATGAAGAAACTCTCCATGAAACTGCTCATGGTTATGCGTAAATTCTTTTCTGACCCAGCACTTAAAATGAGGGATATTCGACGTTAAGTAAGACATATTTTATTTGCTTACTTTGCCACCACTTCGATAACCCTTAGATTTCATTTTACCGCCAGCAGCCATACCCTTGGATTTTATTTTACCGCCAGCAGCCATGCCTTTAGATTTCATAGCGCCGCCCTTGGACTTCTTAACTACTTTACCGCCAGCAGCCATACCCTTGGACTTCATTTTACCGCCAGCAGCCATACCCTTGGACTTCATTTTACCGCCAGCAGCCATACCCTTGGACTTCATAGCTCCGCCCATAGACATACCTTTGGATTTAATTCCTTTTTTCTTTGGGGCACCGTTACCCAGATTTACTACAGACATATTAACCTCACAAATATTTAGTTATTTTTCGTCGGCTTTCTAATACCGCACCGCATCCTTTTGCAATCTGTTGACGAACTTCGCCTCCATCTCGCATTCCTTTTACAGTAGCTTTTTTAGTGTTAGACACCACTGTTTTGCCTTTACTACCGGCTTTTTTCTTTTTACGCGCTGTTGCTGCTCGTTCTGCTTTAGACAAAGATCGTGCTTTGGCTTCGGGCAAACAACGGTCTGGGTTCTTTTTGTCTGGGGAAGTACCGCATTTCCCAACAATATTGCCTTCGGAATCAATGCGAACCCAGTTTTGATCACGCCATTTCTTTAACTCACCCATTAGCTTTTCTTCTTACTGCTTTTGGCATAGTTAGGGTCTTTGCAATACTTAGAAGCGGCCATGTTGGCGTATGCCGAAGGATACGTGTCAAAGGTTCTTTTTGCCCACGCTTTACCCGCAGGGCAGATCTTACTGCCTTTGCTTTTTTTAGACGCAGCACCACCTTTACGGTAATACGTCAACCCTTTAGGCATGTCCCCGCGTGTCATTACCATGCTTTACACGACCAATAACGGGCGCTAAATTTATCTTTGGCAGTCTCGCACTTATGGCGTGCCCTAAAGTTAGAACGTCTAGCTGGTTGATCTTTCTTAATAGACATCTTGGGGTCACCAAAACGTACTATCTTGATTTCACTACCTTTTTTAGCCAAAACCGCACTTTTTTTAGGCTTATTCGGGGTTCTTTTTGGTTTGTTAAAACCCGCAAAAGACTCTCCGCGATACTTTATACGACCCGAAGGAGTGCGTGTAACGTCTTTGGTTGTTGCCATTTAATCACCTATGCTATGCGTGAAAAACAGTCATAGTTAAAAAAGTAGACACCGTATATTGCAAGAAAATCCCGTCAGTAAACAAGACTCCGTTTTCCGGAATAACCACGTCTCGCGTTGCCGTAGCAGAAGCTACCGAGCTAATTTTCATTAAACTTGTGCCTGCCGTAGAAGTGGTTAGAAAATCTATGGTTCCAGCAGTGGCGGTGCTGGTCAAAAAAGAACCTTTTAATCTAGCTCTACCGGAAAAAACAATGCTAGAAGAATCTGCACTTATCCCAGCCTTAACGTTACCCGCGGGATCTCCCACTGCGGTTATAGAGGCAATGGTCAAAAAGAATGCTGCGCTAGTCGCAACGCCCGAATCGGCACCCGTCAAAGATTCGGTTTGAGCCGTACCGTTAATATCCGTGCCAACAATGGTGAAAGATATACCATCATCATCGCCTGCCGAAGTAATAGTAACCTTTCGAGCATTACTCAACGTGACAGAACCGCCGTCTGCCAAGGCTCCGCCAATAGTCAGTGCGGCGTTATTGCCAACAGCCGCATTTGCCGAAATACCATCGTCATCTGCTGCAAGCGTATCCGCCGTAATGGTGACCGCAGTTACATCTGATTGCACGCTCATAGTTTACTCCCGTAAAGAAAAGGGGCGTTGTCGCCCCTATTCATTGGATCTATTAAGATCCGTATGTGACCGCAACTACACCCGCAGACGTTCTAATACAGATCTTAGCTGACATAACATCGGTGTTATTACCCGCATGAAGATAGATAAATGAACCCGGCAAAATAGTTGTTGCGCCAGTAGCTGTAAGAATAATCGTTTGATTACCATCAGTAGCTGCGCCTTCTTTTTCTAGGTGGTTCTTGCCAGCAGCAGTTGTGATAAACGCTTCAGTAGATTCAGCGTCAAGCTCATTTGCTGCGTTCAAAGTCAACGTCAACGTGTTGGTGTTAGCCATCGTGTTGTCGCCACTGAAAAGGAACAAGCATTGGTCACCAGCAGTTGTCATATCTGCACCAGCAGTGAACGCGATGTTAGATGTAATGCCACCGGTCAAACGAACTGTTCTGAGCGTAACTGTAGGCAGTGCTACAGCAGCAAGAGCTTGGTCAATACCAACTACACCTGTACCACCAAACACAACGCTAGACTGCGCCGCTGAAACCACCGCAGTTTGATTTGCCGCAGCTTCTAAAGCTAAAGAAAGCTTTAACATCTGAGTTGGTGGTGTAAGCAGGTTTAAAGTTGAGGCTGTTGCAATCAAACCATCTTTGGTTGGTCCACCAAAGTTAAGGTTCCAAGTAGGGTTTAAACCTAACTGGGTTGTACCAATAGCTTCATTGAACATGCTTATGCCGTTCAAGGTGTTGTTGGGTAAGGTAGCAACGCCTGTTACATCGAGCGTCCCGCCAACGGAGGCATTGTTGCTGTAAGTAGAATTAGTAGTTACCGCGCCAGTTGTTGCGCTTTTGGTAATATCGGTGAAACCGTTCTCTGAGCGTACTGCTCCAGTAAAAGTTGTATTCGCCATGATTATCTCCTGTCGTGGCTAATGTCAGACACGGGATGTGTCTGTCAGGGATAAATTTAATATACACAAAAAGAAAAGGGGCAACAAGTGCCCCTTTCTTATAGCTAGTTCAAAAGAACTAGGCTCCGGGTGTACCGATAACAGAACGCCAATCAGATACGCCGAACGAATAACGTTCGCGTGCCTTGAAGCGCATGTTACCTGTATCAAAGTCACCTTCCATCGCAGTTTTGATGGGAGTTCTTTGAAACAGTTTAAAGCCACTTGGAGCATCAGTCTTTATGAAGTATGCGTCTGTGTCCGTAAGGAAGTGGTTTACAACCGCTCCTTCTGGAAGCATTCCCATAGACTTCATAGCGTTGACATCATTGTCAGCAGTGCTTGATCGCAGTGTAGAGTTCATAACTCTTTCTGCAATAAATTGAAGCTCTTTAGGAATGATTAATTTCATTCCACGAACCGCAATCTTTAAGCCACGCTCATCGGTGAAGCCTGCGATATCAATTAACATCTGCTCAAGAGATGTTTCGTTGAGATCGGCGGCTACGGCCAATACGTTTGACTGATCACCTGAGATTGACGGGTGATCTGATGCACACAAAGACGAGCCATCACCGATTGGAGTACCGGTACTGAACGCATTGTTCAGTACGCTTGCCGCACGGATTTGCTTGGTTTGTGACATAGAACGTGCCAATGCACGGGTGTAGCGTGCTGCAAGTTTGTCGTACAAATTATCTTCAATAGCTTCCTCAGTGATCGAAAAGGCTAGTGCAATAGTTTCATGTGAGTAGCGTGCAGTATAAGTTTCCTGCGCTTGGTCAAATGAAATTGCACCACCTTCAGATTTAACTGGGGCAGTACCAAAGCCAGAAAGCATTACTTCTTCTTCAAACGCTCTGTCCGAAGACTCTTCGTCAAAGATTTCAGCGTGCTCTTGGTCATATCGATCATATTCTAAGCCGAACAAAGCGTTTAGGCCGGGTTCAAGCTCTTTCGCCAGTTGGGCGCGTGTAATAGGCATTGAAATTCTCCTACCTTATAGGCCAGTTGTTGTGGCTGTAGTTTGTGAATCGAATCTCGAACTTGGAGAGTTAAAGTGTGCATTTATTCGCACAATCAAACCAATTCCCGCTGAAGCGAAATCACTATTAGCATCGTTATCAACGATACCCATGATTCTCAGCGGCAAAGTAGCCGTAGTTGCGATTGTAGACACGCCTAACGCCGAGTTAGAGCGACCTGTGTCGGTTGAACCGGTTCGAGCAGAACTACCAAGACTAGCATTAGCGAATACTGCCGCCAGAGCAGTAGCTCTGTTGGTAATAGTTGCATCAGTAGCGACTTGGAAAGTTTGCATCGGATTATCCGCAACGAGTGCTTTGACAGGAAAATTCGTGTCAACGCTTACGCTGTTAGATCCGGGCCAGAAGTTGAGGAAAGTGGGCTTCTTAGATACAGAATCCACATATTCAACGCCAACTAATACACCGAGGGCTTGCGTAGTGCCGCCATCGGTTGCGCCTGCTTGAGCAATTACCCCAGCAGCTAACGGAACAACGATGCCATATTGAAATATAGCGCCTGTGTTATCCGAAGCGATTTCGTATTGAGTTAAGCCTGTTGAATTTGCGGCTGCTCCTACTAGTCCAATAGGACGAAGCCCGTAAGCAGTTTCTTGATTTGCCATTTAATTGCTCCTAAAAGCGTTTTACTTACGAGGACCACCAAAAGTTACACGGGATTGACGTTCTGGTTTGTCAATCACCATAGTCGAGTGTGCATTTTCGCGAAGAATGTCCGTTTCAATCGCTTCGATCTGATCTGCGCTCTTCCGTTGGAAGTACTCAGTTCTTTCAGCCACGGTTTCTAACGGTATTCTTGCTAGCAACAATCCGCCTACACCAAACACGCCTTCATATTTCCCTGATTCTATAGTAGGTGCCTCAAAATCTGGATATTCATCGCGTCGGACTAGTTCATAGCCTTCTCTGATACGAGCAGAAATATTGGTGCGGTCTTCAAAACCGCGCACTTCAGCACGTATCCAACGATGTTTATACCCTTCTGGCGCAGGGGGCGCGTCTAACTTAGACGGTGGACTCCACGGCTTTCTTCTAGCCTGTGTAGTCCGTGATGATTTAGCGCGGGAAGTTCTCTTGATAGCTTCAATTTCATCGTTTTGATTATCTGTCATTGTCCTTCCTTCACGTACTTAGCGTACTCTTCGAGTGGCACTCCCAATCTTTTTGCAATGGTAACTTGGCTCGGGGAGAGACGAACCTTTTTACCGCGTCCTGTTCCTTTAGAGCGAGATACTCCCGCTACAGTCTGACCAGAACGATTTTGTCTTGTTGCTCCTCCATCCGGAAACCGGTGAGGAAACGCATTTTTCATACGAGAATCTAACGCATCATAGTAATCATTACTAGCTGGGTCAAACCCTTCTTCTTGAACTAATTTCTTATGCAAACCAAATGCTGCAAACGTCATTGCGTCATCTTCGCCAAACCAATCGTTTTTTGAAGCCCATTCTTCGGCTTTTTGATCAGGTGCGGCTTGTCTAGGGGCAGGTTGGTATTGCTGTTGCTGCTGTTGTTGCTGCTGCTGTTGTTGAGCGTAAGCTTGTTGCTGTTCCGCTTGTGCGGCTTGCGCTGCTCTACTTGCTTTAGCCTGCGCATGTTTATCCGCAGCCAACGTCAATTGAGTAATTCTTTCTTGGGCCTGCATCTGGCGATCTGTGTCACCCGTTTCAATAGCAGACTTTAATTCATCTTTAGCTCGGGCTTGTTCCGAGGTAACTCTATGCCCGTACTCATCTATGTAGCTACGGTCTAAAGTTTGAAGCCTTTGCTTAACGTCATTGTTTTCGTGCTGAACGTTTTGAGCATAGCGTAATGCCTCTTCACGCTCCCTTTCGGCTTCTTTAGCTCTTTTAGTAAGCTGGTTGATGCGCTTTTGAACTGAGTTACTGTATTTTTCATGTTCATCTTCAGTATCAGTTTCACTTTCTAATATTATATTCGATGAACTGGATTCATCCGAATCTTCCGGCTCTAAAATTATATCTTGAGCTTCTTCGGTAAACTCCAAATCTATCTGTCCATCGTCGGCCTCATGGGCCTTTAACTTTTCACTCATCTGCATGTCCCTTAACTATGGTGTATATCGTTAGGATCAAGAATTGTGGCTAAAATCTCATCATCATTGAGAATTCTAACCTCGCTGCCAAAGACAGCGGCATCTTCCCCGTTCAAACGGAATCTAGAACCGGCGTAACGAGCAAAAATTACCCATTTTCGTTCTTCACACCACGGCCCGCGGGGGTACTTTTCGTCATCCTTATAGGCATCTGGCCCAAGTTTAAGAATGTAGCCCACATTAGTTTGAACAGCGTCTTCTTCTAAAGTCTTAGTATTTAACAAAATACCGCCTTTACTTCGTTTCGGCGCTCGAAACGGCATAATCAAAATCCGCCAACCTGTTGGTTGAGGAAGTCTTTCAATTGCAGTTGCTGTAATTAAAGTGGGGTCTAACACGCGCTCCTCTTCGGGAACGTATAGCTTGGATAAATCCAAGGGTTCTTTACTTTCAGACATCCATATATTCCTGTTTGTCTAGCATTTCAGAGAGTTCTACCAGAACGTAATCACAATTGCGGATTTCGCCCATGCACTCTCGATAATGTTCCATATCTTTAACGCCACCCTCTGACATAAGTTCAGAGATCTGGCCCTTGCGATCAAGCAGCGTCTTACGAACAAACTGCACGATATCGATACCGTCCATGCTAATTATCCTTAATTATCTGACGATATCCGATATTGTCGCTTCTTTTATATGGGAAAGCAAACAAGCAATGCCTTTAACAGCTTGTGTAACGCCCGCCACGCTCCGCAGCACCCATGCCCTTCTTAGTGCCTCGGGTAATCTTACCCATCATGGTGTTAGGCGTTTTTTCTTCCTTTAACTGAGCGTATGGAATACTGCCTTGGCCTTTGATTTCTGCTTTGTTTACCGGCGTGGGTGGTTCTTGAATAGGCCCGCCCATTATCTTTACTTTGCCGCTCATAAATCACCTCGTTGTGAGTTGTTTTGTTGTTTTAATAGTTCTCTCTGCATACCCGCATCTATACGTGCAGAAGTCATGTTTTCTTGGCTCTGTAGCCGCTGCTGGAACTGAGCTTCTCTTTGAGCAAGCTTCTCACGGTCTAGTTGAAGCTGTTGTTGCTCCATAGCCATGTCATTTTGCTCTTGCTGCGATTTAAGCTGCAATTCTTGTTGCTTCAATTGAATCAACGGATCTGGTGCCTGCTCTTCCCCGCCACCTTGTATCTGCTTTCCAAGCTCTACAAGCTGTTGAGTGCCTTGAGCTACAAACTGCGCCAGCATAGCTTGGTACTGTATGTTTGTTGCAGGATCTTGCAACGTCACATTGGGGTTTTGTTGAGCAAATTGCTGGTCCGCCTGCTCTTCTGCCTGCAACTGTATGTGGTTTAACAAGTGCTTTTGCATGGCTAACTGCACGTTGGGCATCTGAGACGCTGATCCACCCGTTATAAACAACAAGTGCGATTGCATGTGAGCCATGTGGTTTTGACCCTTAAAAGCCTGTAAAGCCCCGTTTTCAAGCGCATCTATGTTTTCTTGCGCCGGATCTTTAGGAGCAATGTCGTTTGGCGTATCTGAAATCAATATCATGTCAGTGTTTTTAACGCCCAAGGCATCATAAACACGGCGATATACTTCCGGAATGTTGTGTATATCCGGAGCCTGCATTGCCATTTGAAGCTCTGTCTGAGCTAAAGCAATACGCTGGCTTTGAGAAAAGATATTGGGGTCTGAAACAGGTAAAACATCTACCTTGCTATCAAAATCAGTCGCTTTAACAGTGGCTTCTGCACCCGGAACGTCATACGGATAAACCGGAGGAAGGCTTTCCTCCATTACCCGCGCTAGAATCTTAAACTCAGTCTTCATTGCATAATGTAAACGCTTATGGATTGCGCTCATTACACGACTGCCCTGCTCCAATAACGCAACAGTAGTACCGACAGCCGCGTTTTGGTTGCCATCACCAACCTTCATGTCAGTTATCGTGGCAAAACGCTGCGCCGCATCTACTACAAAGCCTAAAAGCTGGTATAGCGTTTGATCCGGTCCTTTGAACGGTAACGGCATCAAGCTGTCACGTATTTGACCACCCGGCGCGTCTACATCCCTAAATTCACCCGGCTGTAGCGGGGTATCATCGTCCCTGATCCGCAGGCCGCGTGCCTTAAAGCCCGCAGGAAGGTTAGATAACGTACCCGCATCAATCAATTGCCGCAGTGCAGCAGTCGCGGTGCGCGATAAACCACCGATAGTATGGATCAAACCTAAGCCGTAGAAGCCAAAACCCGGAAGAAACTTGTAGTGAACAAAGTACTGAATCTTAGTAGTTAACGGGTCATCTTCCTGATAATTACGTCGAATAGATAAAACTTTGTTGTTTTCTTCACTAATAGTGACGATATACGGCACTTTAATGCCTGTTTCTTCACCCTCATCGTCTTGATGCTCATAGCCCGGTAGGTCTAAGTCCGCGTGAAACTCTAACAAAGTGCAGTCGTAGTCCACATTAGAGGAACTCATGCCGTCTATGTAGTCCGTTTCTTCTGAGATGCTAGAAGTGCCTTGCTGTGACGGTAAAACAGCAACGTCTCTATAGAAACCGCTTACCTGCTGCTTGCGCAAATCGTTTAAAGAAGTACGAACAACGTGTGTTACACACGGGCAGGTCAACAAATCGGTTGTTTCATACGGGACAACAAGGTATTCCGCCGGTACAAACTTACTTACTGGACGGCCAAGCGTGTCATCAAAGTAAACCTTCTTAAACGTACTGCCTGCCAAGGGCAGGTTAAACAACATCTGGTCAAATTCTGGTGTGTACTCTTCCATTACATTAGTAATGTAATAGTTCATAAAGTTTTTAACGCGAGAAGCCTGCTCTACTTTAGCGTGAGTCTGTGACCCAAGAACCGCGGTTCGTACAGGGCCGTCTGGGGGCAGTAGCTCGTTAAAGGCTTGTGCTTGAAACTGTACAGCGGCTTCGGCCAACACGGGGTGAGTGACACCGGTTGCGCCTCTAAACGGCATTGTGCGTTCTTCGTACTTAAACCCCAGTAGCTCTAGGCCGTTGGAATATGTCTCTTCCCAATCTTGTCGAGAGGACTTATTAGACGTGTACTGGTCCATCAAATCGTTTGATACTTCAGCAAGCTCGGAATCCGATAAAAACTCGGCCAAGTTGTCAAAGAAATCATCTTCACGTTCTTTGTTACGCAGGGGATCAAAGTCCAAAGTGACACCACCGTCTTCGTCTTCGGTGATCTCAATGCCTTCAATACTTAAAGCACTGTTGGTTTCTAAACCGTTGGGCAGTGCTTCAACTTCTACAGCTAAAAGATCGTCATCTCCAAGCTCCATGCCTTCTCGTTCGATTAACGATACGGGAGGTCTGTTTTCATTTGCCATAGATGTTTACTCTTGCTTACGTGTTGCTGTTTAAGACATGCCCGATTCGGTATTTACGTCCATATCTTGCAGCCGTGGAAGACCGTTATTAGTGCGATAATCGTTAATCTGCCTAAGTTCTTCCAAAGTATAGCCATTTCTTGTTGCAAAATCTGCTTCGTACTGTTGGTATGCAACATTATACTGTTGTTGCCCCGTTATTTCGGTTCCGGGCATATGGAACGATCCACCGGGAAGATAATCATCTCGTTGTGGAGCAAAACCGCCGCTGCCGTAGTTAAGGTCGTTATAATCTATTGTTGTGTTTGCGTCAAAACCAACTTCCGCGGCATCCGTATCCGCTAAATCCTCTACATCAACGGTGCTCAAATCTAACTGAGGCAGGGATTGGTAGATCTCAGGGACGTAAACATTGTCCGCCATAACCTGATCAGGCGAATACTGGTATTGCGTAGGATTAATGACCATACCTTGAGTAGGCGCGTAACCACCTGTCTGAGTTTTAATAACATCCGAGATGTCAAAGTTAGGCCGAAGCTCTTGCAAATAATTGTAAGGTTTTGCTTCTGGCACAGCTACAACCGGGGGCGGGGTAAACAACGTTGCAGGAGTATCTACTACCGTAGCCGCAGGAGGCGTGTAAACCGACTCAGTTGGAGGCGCGGGCGGGTTGTAAACCGAAGGCGGTAAGAACGTTTCTACCCGTTCTTCTTCCGGAACAAAGTAATTAGGCGGCGCTACCGCGGCCTCTACCGGAGCAGTCGGGTACGTTATTGGATTTGGAATAGGTTGTGAAGCAACTACAGGGGCCGCGGCCACGGGTGTAGCTGCTGCTGGAGTAGCTGCTACCGGAGTGGGAGCTACCGGAACAGGCTCTACCGGAGTAGTAGCTGCGGGCGCTACCACCGGAACACTTAGTACGGGGTTATCTTCAAAGTTGATTGGTGTTTCAACTACCGCTGGCTCAGTATATGCCGGTGTAAAGGGACCCGTATTTGTACTTGTATTTGTACTTGTATTTGTTGTTGCAAGAGGCACAGGCGGTGTCGGTGTTACTGCATCCGCTGAAGTATTGTTGTATGCAGACAGGTCGAAAGAGTTTAGATACTCATCCGAGAAATTAGTGTTTCCCGCACCGCCTTCTCCGCCACCGCCGCCATAACCAAACTCGGTATTGTACGTGAACCCATACGGATCTAATTGTGGGTCATAGGGCACGTCTTGCCCTTGGTAAGCACCGGTAGGGTCTGACAATTCTCCGGGGCGCATTACACGGTCATCGCTATAATAGCGCCCGTCATTATAAACTTGTCCACCCATATCAAAGCCTTGCACCGGCGTTCCACGTGAAACATTACCGGCTCCCGCTAAAGGACCCGTGCTGTATTTATTCAACAGGTTTGTTAAACCCTGCGTTATTCTAGGTTTGTTCATAGGAGACACCATACCACCTTGATTGAAGTTTTGTACCGGACCGCCTTGTCCGAAACCGCTAAGAGGGTTTCTTACAATCCCTGTCATTAAATCATCGTCAGGAGAAGCGGGGTTGCCTTTAGCAAGCCGTTGACGAGATTTATCAAACACCGTTAAGATTTCTTGTGTTTCCGGCAGCTTTAATTGAGTGGAACCCCGAAGCACCATAGCCCCCGTAGGGTGTAAATCATTTATTTCACTCAACCGCGCACCGGGCGCTCCGGCATCTTTGACAGCATTTAAAAAAGTTTCTTCATTTACTACCCCTCGACCTTCTGGGTGATATTGCTCAATTAAATCAACCGGTACTGTTTTAGCCGCAGACCCGTCTACCCTAACGGTGACAATGTCATCAAAATCAATCTCGACTTCAAATGCCGTACCTTTTTGGCCCAAAAAAGTTGTTTCTTGAGGAAACTCCACACCAACAGTGCCTCCTTCGTCCAGTTCGCCATAACTACGGCCCCTGTAATCAATCTCAGCAAAACCGCGGGTATCGATTCGCATAGGCACTACCGTTCCCAGATCCCCTATACCTCCGGCCCCATAAGTCATTGAAGCAGCAGGTGAATCCACCATGAAAAAAGCAGGTTCATCTGTTTTCATATGAACGCCGCCCTCTTCCATAATCCGACTATCCGCGCCCCGCGTGCCATGAAAAGCTAACTGGTTTGCTTGGTGGTAGTCTGTAGACGGCAAAATTGATCCAGAAGAATCTCTTGTAATAATGTTGTCGGGTAAATTAGGTTCAGCTTCTTCAATGTCAATTTCGTGTGATAACTCCATAGCTTTTCGGCCAGCCACACGTCTTTCTTCTTCTAATTTTTTTCGAGTGGTCGCGGCCAAAGGCTTAGAAGAACTACCATCTCCCAGTAACTGACCGTTTCTATTGGCATAAATACCTTGTTGCTGTTGAAGTTTTGCTCTTTTTTTGTCCAAATCATTGTTTATACCCGAATTGTCTATCGACATAGACGGGTTGTTTTTTCGGCCCTCTGACAGTGAGTAAATAAGCCCTTCTTCCGGCAAAACCATTTGCTGCGTTTCTTCCGGAAACGTGCGCTGTAGTTCTTCGGGAGTTATTGTTTTTTCGGCACGCACAAGTTCGCCATCCGCGTCTCGGTACTGAGTGACACCCGACTTAAAATTATCTCTTCCTAACACACCTTTAAACCTAAGTTCTGTGTTGCGTGCCTCAACCTCTCCGGGGTTGCCTGAATACTGCGTATACGCTTGCCTTGAAATATTGCTTAATTCTTTATCTTCTACCAGTAAGGGCTGAAGTTCTTTCACCCTTTCGTCAAAAGATTCGCTTATTTTTTTTGTGACTTCTTCGGGGCTTTTAACACCCGCTTTGTTCAACGCATCGTTTATGTAGATTAAGTCCCTATCAGATCCGCTATAGTTGAAGGCGTAAGATGCGGATTTGGTTCGTGCTTTTGTTTCTTCTTCTGGCGTGAGGGGCCTTCCCATAATCCTAACCCGCATAATTAGCTCTTCCTCAAGGTTCTTTTTTGCCTTGTCTCGACCCATTTGCGATGCATCAATTTTTCCAGCAGCACGGTCATTGGCTTCTTCCGCACGTTGATTGGCGTAACGGGCAACTCTTCTGCGTAAAGAAGACCAATCTTTGTCGGTTACAATTCCGTCTAGGCGGTTATTTTTTGAACTTGCCAAAGAATCGCTTTGCTTTAATTTAAAAACTTTAGTTAACGTATCGCGAATACCGCCAACATTTACAGGTATTTCGCTAAGACCTTTTTCTATATTGTCATCGACAACTTTTCGAGCTTTTATATTTGTTAAGCGGATTTCATCAAACCCATCAGGGGTAAACATGCTCGGGCTGGCCCCGCCATATTGGCCTTCAATGTCTTGTATCGCATGTTGGATTTCGTGCAGCAACGTACTCATCATCTCGCGGCGACCATCGCCGGTGTTTTTTACGGACCCCAAACGAATCATTTTTTCATCGGGGGAGTAGGAACCTGCTACTCCAAAACTAAACATCCCGACAGGGCCAATTTTTAGGTTACGAAGTTGTGGGTATTCGTCGAAAAGTTCTGGAAAATCCATGATTTGTTCTAGAACAGGTTTCGGAAACAGTTGATATTTTCCTTGCGCAGCTACACCCGCATTGGTGGTAAAACCGTATTTATTTAGTTCCTTTTCGTTCATATCAAATGACGCAGGAACTCCTAAATATTCTTTGTCATCAAACTGGTTTGTTGTTACGCGCAGTTTTTGCATGTCCAGCAAGCGTTGCTCGGTGCGCGTTTCCGGGTCCAGCGCCTTTCCAAGCTCAACGTCTGGGTCTTCCGTTTTTTTAACAATCGAAGCAAACTTGGCATTTTGCATGGGTATTTCATACCGCACCTTGTTATCTAGGCTAGAGCGGTACGCTTTAAAGGTATTAGCGCCAGACTGCCTTTCCCAACCTTCCGCCGGACTAAGGCCCGATTCTTCTAGCATAGAAACCGTATCTTCGGCTTGTTGGCCGGATGCGCCCTTGCTACTAGCAAAAATGCCAAAGGAACGGCCTTCGGGGATGTCCATAGCAACGCGGCCCGCGCCTAGCGCACCGATAGGCGCAGCAAACACGTCAAAAGGAGTGCCCGACATGTTCTGCTCGTTTACCACGCGCTCACCACGTAAGCCCGCTTCCATTGAAACGTCCGCCTGATCTACCAACATCTGAGGTATCTGTGGAATAATCTCCGCCGCCTGCGAACGAGCCTGCGCAGAATCTTTTAAACCACGCCTACGCGCAGCCGTGTCACTGATTAGCGAACTAGCCGCATCCAAGCCCTGATAAATAGGCGTGCCAGACATACCCGGCATCGTTTCCGGATTCCTATAAACACCCGGACGTATGGTTTCAGTGGTTCTGTTTTCAAATTGATTGTTGGCGGGGTTAAATTCTTGACGTGATGGTCCAAACTCTTGGGCGGCAGGCATCAAAACTTCCCGACGATCCCTGTCCAATAGCGACCCTATTCCAGTAGCCATCGTACCAATAGGGTTTTCCGCCATCCGGCGGTCTTGCGATACGGATAACGGTACGCCTTGGAAAGCTTTACCGCGATCTAACTGATCCCTTAGCACTGGATCAAAAATATATTCTTGCTGATCTTCCGGAACCGGTACAATAGGGCCGTACTCATAGTCCCTGTTATTCGCAACCGGTTTTTGTGGGCCTAATCTACCAAAAAGCTCGGCATCCGCATCCTGCCCCGCCAACGCTTCTTCAAGCATTCGTTGACGTGCCAATATCTCAGCCGGTGTTAAATCTGCCCGTTCAGCCATAATACGCTCCAGACGCAATAGTTACATGTTCGTCGCCTTCTTCCCAATCGTCAGACGGCAACTGTACAAAATTCCCCTGCCGATAGCGCATCAAAGCCTGCGTAGTACTATCGACTAAGTCATCGTGGGTCCCGTTAGGAAAAGCTGCACATTCTTCAATAACTTCATGTGCCCACGATTCGTCGGGTGCCCATATCATACCAGCTTCAAATAAAGGTGAAATACTGTGGACCCTAGAAAGCTTGTCGTTTCCACGACTTGGCGTGAAATTTACCACAGGAATGCCAACTTGTCGTAATTCCTGCGTCAAAGGGGTCCCGGATGCCTTCGCCTCAACAATAACCGTCTCAGGCTCCCAATACTTGTACTGATCCATAGCAATTTCTTTCAACTCAGGAAAATCCCACCGGCCCTTCTTCGCATCCAATAATATTAAATGCGCCGCACCCCCTATCTCCTCCGGATAAAATACACCCCAAGTAGTAATAGCACTATAGTCCGCCGTCTCCTTCTTACTAAACGCCGTGTCATAACTCTGGATCACATACTGCAAATTAGGGATATGATCCTTCTCCCACACGTTCCACCACTCACGCTTCAAGATAGCCAACGTTTCAGACGTGGGGTTCTGCTGATACTGCGCGTTCCACTGGTAAGCAGGAATAGAAGCCTTAACCGACTCCAACTCCTCCTTCTTCCAAAACTCAGGCCAACACGGCTCACCAGACTCAAATATAGCCGGTAACTCAACTACCTCCCACTGATCAGCATTGGGGTCTTTAGTCATTTGACGGATCAAGTTGCCCGTCATGTCCTTCTCCGACCACCGCGTCTGGATCAAAACAATAGCACCACCCGGCTGGAGACGTTGCCGGGGACCCGCGGTGTACCACTCCCATGCATTCTCAAATCCACTAGCGGACATCGCCGTCTGCTCCGAGTGCGGGTCATCAATAATGATTAAGTCACCACCGCGGCCCGCGAGGTTCGATCCAACGCCCACGGCGTAATACATGCCACCAGACTTCGTGTCCCACCGACCAGAGGCTTTACTGTCCGCAGATAGCTTCGTATCGTCAAAAACCTCCTTGTACTCCTCCGTTTCCAACAAGTTCTTAACCTTACGACCAAAGTTCACGGCCAGTTCGGTGGTGTGTGTCGCTTGTATGATCTTCATTGACGGCCTGCGGCCAATCATCCACGCAGGAAACAAGTACGAACCAAACTCAGACTTCGTGTGTCGCGGTGGCATGTTGATGATCAAGCGTTTAAGTGTGCCGTTCGCAATCTGTTCTAGCTTCTCTGCGATCAAATGATGGTGCGTACCAGCAATGAACTCGGGCCACATAGCTCTTACGAATGGTAAAAATTCATTGTGACAAGTTTCTACCTTCTCAAGCTGCTTTAAACGCAGTTCTAAGCGTAGTTTTTGGATGTCGGCATCTGTTTGAGTGTCTAGGTTCAAAGGGGTCCCTAAGCGTTATTTTGGGCCAATATAGCACTTTTTTAAGTCAGTTAAAGCCATTTGTTTGAGAACTGTACCGTTTGTATGAAACCTGCTCTTACACCCGCTCGGCAGCGCGTGGCCGCGGGCGGCGCGGATCGGCGCAGGAGCGGCGGCCAAGCTGGGCGGATTAGCCTCTATTGGATCGGGGACCCGAACGGCTGCGCGGGGATCGCGGGGCGCGGATCGTGCAGCGGCTGCGCGGCGCGGGGATCGGAGAAGTTTCCGATCCTCGGGGATCGCCAGTTGATAGGCGCGGGGATCGGAGAAGTTTCCGATCCTCAAGGGTCGCGGATCGGGAAGGATCGGCGCGGATCGCGGATCGCGGCCAATGTCAAAAAATGCCCTGGGCGCATAAGATCGCATAAGCTGCCCCGGCTCTTGGATCGCGGCCAATAGATCGCGGTACGTTTGGCGCAGCAGGCGGGCGGCGGACCGCGGCGGGTTTATCGCTTAAAAACGGTTTTTAAAATGAGCAGCTGCAAAAGAATAAGAGCGTTTTTTAAACATCGAGCAAAAAAAGACCCGCACGATGGCGGGCCTGATCAAGTGCAGCGGCTGATTAGTATTCTTGGACGTAACTCGCGACGTTTAGAATATAAAGTTCCAGCGCATCGCAAAGCATCCCGTAATTTTCTAGCGAGCTGCCGGTTGCGAATTCGCGCATACCTTCGCGCAAGTCTAGCGACTGAGTAGCGCAAGCGTGCGAGTGATCGACTCGGTACTGTCCCGATCCGGAATAGCCGTCTAGCTCACAATACAGCCGAACAGTCGGACCGCCACCCGCTAAAAGAATTTCACATTCCACGCCACTATCGGAAATATCCCAGTCGGTATAGTCGCTGTTCCACGCGCTGCGATACTGCACGCCACAGAAGAACGGGGTCCAATCAAACCCTTCCCCATCATCCGGAGCGTTTGCAAATTTATCCACCGCTGCACAAATCATTGCAAGGCATCTCCAAGCGGTACGCTCGCTGCTGCCCGTATTAAAGCCGCCAAGGTATAGGCATTGCCGACCGACTGCGGCAAGGGTGAGGTGTTTGCGTTGCATGATATCGGTAAGTGATTCTACGTTTTCCATTTTTCGTCATCCTTCAGTTATTGATTAGCGCCAGCAAGTGGTGGCGTGCGCCGAGTATGCAATAAATCCCAGCCAAAAAAAAGACCCGCACAATGGCGGGCCTAAGAGGTACAGCGGCTGCTACATGTGCGCATGGCCGTCAGGTTCAATTCCAATATATCCCGAAGGAACGGGGCACATTATCGCGTCCCCAAAACACTCCGGCGAAACGTCCCGTTCTACCCAATCCACGTAAGATAAATTAGCGAATGGTCCGGTAGTCATATCGCGGACGTGGCGCTCGAATATTGCCACCAGTTCACGGTCCTGATCTGGGGTTATGATCTTGCTTAGTTCAACTAATTTCATTTTCTAACACTCCAGTTCAATGTCGGCTTGGATAGTGATTGACCCGTTGCGGATCATATCGCGAACGGTTTCTTCTACCTGATCACTATCGGGTGTCGCCTCAATTTCCCCGTCACTACTCATTTGCTGCACAATGTTGCGCACGCTGTCGGAATCGGCAAAGTCTAACGCCGAAAAATCGAAGTTTTCTATTTCTTCTCTGATTCGTCCGGAAAAGTAAGCATCAAAGCTGTCCAACAAAATCCGCTCGGGGGACGTGGCCGTGACCTGCTCACAAATGCGTTGACCTTCAGAGATCGCTTGCAAGTTTTCGACGGTGTGCCGAAGTTCCCTGATCTCATTCGCTGCGCTCTTTATGTCCGCACCAGTAGCTTCTAAGCCCGCGGCGATCTGATCAGCGGCTAATCGGTCTAAGTAATCTATATCAATCATTTTTCGTTTTCCTATGTTTGCGCCGGTATTGGCGTGGCCTGAGTATAAGGGCATTCGCATATGTAAAACAATAGGCACAAAAAAGCCGCCCGAAGGCGGCAAAAGATCGCGGGTTAAATTACGCGGCTCGGGCGATTGTCTCCCATTGATTTCTGGGAAGCTCTAGCAAACTGCGGCCGTGAGACTGCCATTCGTCAACGCTATCTGCGTCCACTTTGTGGCTAACCGCGGTAAGTGCGTTGCACAGTGTTGCTCGACTAATAGGCTTGTTGGTGTAACCAGCTTGTTGAATGGTTTGCATCAGTCCGGCCATAACGTCATCAGATGATTTCTTAGACAACTTGAGAACCTGTACTACGCTATCGACAATTGCGGAAGGGTTAGCCAGACCATTCTCGACGATATCGCCATGAGCTAATCGGAATTGCTCTACAGTCTTTTCAAAGTTAGCGGTGTCCGCCATGTTCGCGGTTATGTCGCGTAATTTTAACCGCAAACTTAGGTTATCCGCTTCTTTAGCTTCATTAGTCAATAGTGCCCATTCATCAGTTCCCCGCGAACTGGTGACGTGCGTATGCCGGCTAGTGTTTTGGCTAGTCATACCATTTAAGCATGCTAACGTCCAAAATAACTGGCTAACCTCACAAGACCCATGGCCGGTTTCTGAGTTACGGAGCATCACCCCGTTTGAAACTCGATCTCCCACGACAGGTTCCGCAATTTGATTTTTAGATTTTAGGCGCATATATAAACGCTGGTCGGTTATCGTGCCATTGACTATTTGCCATTGCGCGTCGCTTTCAAGCAATTGCGGCAAAGCAGCCTGCACAAGATCCACGTTATCAAACGTTTTAAATTTGTCCGAAACAATGGCGCGAACTAGCGGAAATTCCCCGTCAAAAGTGCGTAACATCTTATTCTTAGGCTCATTGACTAGGATTTTATTAACGAGGTTGTCGAATTCCCTAGAATAGTTTGCGTTATCGCGTAACCGTCGAGCGGTCCTAACGTCAAGATCGCAATTTGCCGCCAATTGATTAAACGCTACTTCATTCGTAACAAATTGTTGGGTAGGCATACCCTTGTTTGCTTCCATAACGATGTTGGTATTCCCATCGCGGGTGACAACTTGTATTTGGTCTGTTGGCGCGATGTAATCGGCTTTGCGGCTTGATTGTTCGCTAATCTGGCGAAGTATGTTTTCAAGCGTGCCGGTAGCATTTTCTAAAGTTGTATCTAACATTTTCATCTCACTATTTAATCGAGCGCGGCAACTCGTTTATTAAGCCGCATAAGAATTCTCGCATACCTATAGGAGCCTTGCAATAGACTTTTTAAAAGTTTGTTTACGCG
>ENA-ORXF01000796-ORXF01000796.1-marine-metagenome-genome-assembly--contig:-NODE-796-length-21602-cov-5.336864_pt1 | contig 21602 bp, 28 predicted proteins | sample MGYA00237864_ERZ511476 | MGnify/ENA primary metagenome ERZ511476 (study PRJEB26306, sample SAMN06343908) | marine metagenome | isolation source: coastal waters | place: Atlantic Ocean: West Antarctic...
TTATCTAAATAAAGATATTGAACTTTAATGAATACTTTAGTTACCATTAACAAAATGCTAAATTAAGAGTACCTATTCAATATGATGATGGAACAAAGAAAAATAAAAAAAATGACAAAAGAACTATTAGCTAAGATATCACGTTTCAAATGACTTCAACAAATAAAATTATTTTTGAAGGTACTTAAAGTGCACTTCTCTAAGGTTAATAAGTCACATTTTCACAGGACATTTTGACCAAATAACTAATGGTAATAATAAAATGTGAGAAACCTATTTTACTGAAAATATAATACCTAATTATATAGATAAAAACTACTACCAGCAACGTATAAAATTAATTGCTTGGTTTCTGGCGTATTTACGAAAGTCCTTTGAAATTTTCTTAGTTTGTGTTTTATTTACTAAATTAGTTACCTAACCACGCCACAAAACAAATACAACAACGTTGTGTAAGATTAAAAAAATCAAACGTTAGAACTTTAACGGAAAAACTAAATAAAAAGATATGAAATTTTACACTTCTCTTCCTAAAAGTCTGAAACCATATTATAACACAGAGTTAGAAAAATACCGAACTGAATATTCAAGCGGAAATTTGAAAAGTGCTTGGAATCATTTAGAACGAGCACATATAATTGGACAAAAATATCCCTATGCTCATACATTTGTGCATTGGAAAATGTTGCTGTTCGGAATAAAAATCAAAAGCGGAAAAGAAATTATGGGACAAATTCCACGTCTAATTTTTGGCGGAGTGAAATCGTTTGTTGGAAAAATTCCGTTTGGAAACCCAGGAGGTGCCGATGTTCCACCTTTAAAACCATTTCCAATTGAAAAGGAATTACAAGATATATTTAAAAAAGCTGGAATAAGTTTAGCCTGAAAACTAAAAACGTTGCACAACCACATGTATAGAAAATTGCTACATTTAGCTACACTAAAAGTTTGTTGCTCTTTTGCCAACTTTTTATATACCGAAGCGTTGTAAAACATTCAACTAAAAAAAACAGAACACTTGGATAAATCATCAGAAATATTTGACGAACAACTTAATGAAATAGATCATTACCGAAATTTTCCTGCAATGCGACCATTTATTGGGGAAAATTACGGAATTAATAATTCTCGAAAAATAATACTGATTGCTGAAAGTCATTATTTACCACCAAAATCAACAATCAGTCGCAATACTGAAAATTGGTATAATTCAGAACAATCTGACTTAACTTCGGAAGAAATTACTTGGATAAATACAAGAAACATTCTGAAAGGAAATTGGAAAGCTAATGGACATATGATTTTCAGAGAGTTGAATCTTCGAATGTCAGAATTCATGAATGTTGAGAAATTTCGGGCCATGACAAACGTAGTTTTTATGAACGGATTTCAAAGACCATCGCCAGAAAATGGAGGTTCTATAAAAAATTTCTGTAAACCGATTGATTATAAAATTGCAGCTAAAACAATTGAGGAAGTTGTAAATATTGTCGAACCAGATTTAGTGATTTTTGTATCAAAATTGTCTTGGGACAAGTTAAGATGGAAAATACCAAAATCAGAATTAGAAACTGAATATAATTTTGTTTGCCACCCAGGAACTGGTGGACGGTATTGGCACAATAATAAATATGAGCACGGATTAAAAAAATTTAAATCGTTACTAGAAAAAGAACTGAAGAAAAACGTTTTACAACACCGTAAAATTACTCCTTAACTAAAAGCTTGTTGCATTTTTGCGTAGTACTTATTTTCCGTTGGAAAATACTCACACACAAAAATCGCAACTTTCAATACGAAAAAACGCTGGCAGTAAATAAAAACCAAAAGTTGAGAGAAAAAACTGAAAACGAAAAAATAAAGTTATCAATGTCTGAAAAATTCAGATATTATAGACTTTCCATAATCTTTTTTATTTCAGCAATATTTTGTTCAACTGAAGGAATGACTAAACTGCCGTTTGAAAATTTTAACTTATATGAAAACCCAATAGATAAAATTGGAATTTTGACGCTTCTACTCTGTTTTGGAACATGTTTTTATTTTACTTATAATTTAAAAGTAAAGATCATTCGTTTTTCATATAATAAGACAGCGTTTCTTAATCATATTAGAAAGACTATTGAATCAAATGAGAATTGGAAATTAATTAAAAAATCTAATAATTATATAATAATTGAAACGAAAGGAAGGCCTGAGAGAAATCTTGTGATATGGCCAAACGAAAATTATAGCTTCATTTCACCAAATTCTGGAAATCGAATTTATATCGGAATAGGATATAAATATTTTTTTATAAAAAGTTTATTTAACCTTTCAAATGAAAGTTTTTTTGCAATTGATAATGGAGAAAGTAAACGAATTGAGGGAATAATAACAAAGTTAATAAAGTCTACTGCCAACACCTTACAAAATTAATTGCTTTAGTTCTGGCTTATTTAGGAAGGTGTTCACGGACTTTCTATTCAGTTATTATTTAGTAGCTTTAGCGCCTAACCGCCGCAAATAATCTTGTTTAACAACGTTGTGCTTCATTATGACCAACCACTAACCAAATGATAAAATTCTTTAGAAAAATTCGCCAAAATATGATTAAGGAAAATAAGGTCAGTAAATATCTTCTTTATGCTATTGGAGAAATTATACTTGTAGTAATCGGGATTTTAATTGCCTTACAATTAAATAACTTAAACACAACTCATACTGAAAAACAAAACCTATATAAGTATTTAGAAAAAATTGAAACAAACATTAAAGATGATATTATTACATCAAAAAGAATGTTAGAATCTAGAATAGAAAATGCGAAACTATGTGATAAGGCAACTGAATTAATAGTAAATAGAGATTTTAATGACCAAGCAACAATTACGAATGCAGTATTCGCTATGATTATAGAACAGCCTTTAAACTTTAACAGAAGTGGATTTGAGTCGCTTAAAAATTCTGGATATTTACACTATATTTCTGAACCTAAATTGGAAAATCTGATTAACAAATATTACAATGCTGTTGACCAGGTTTTATATGAAGAGACTAGTTTACAGGTTTGGGCTAATGATTTGGATTTAGAATTACAGAAAAGTGGATTTATCGTTAAATGGCTGGAATTAGAGAATAAACCAAATCGAAAATTACCTGACATAGTTGGAAATTATAACGAAGACCTTTATCAACTTCCTGGACATAACATCACTCTTTCTCTCTTATTTAGAGGACACCTTTTTCCTGCATTTTTAACTGGATTCTATGAAGAACAAATTACTATTGGAGAAGAACTTATAAAAGCTATTAACCAATACAAAAAAGAATAATAACGAAAGGCTAAAACCGTATAAAATTAATTGCTGGCAAATCGCTTACTTACGAAAGTACAAACGGACTTTCTTGGTTTGTGTTTTATTTACTAAATTAGTTGCTTAAAACACGTAACGAAACCATATGCGAACACGTTGTGCATCATGTAAAACTGATAACAAATGAAAAGAATACTAATCCGAATTTCGAAAATAACAGGAATACTTATACTCTTTTTATACGCAACTGTTTGCGCGTTGTTCTATTTCAACCAAGAAAAATTTGGTTTCAACCCAACCAAGTTGACTGCTGATTATGAATATAATTTTAAAGGAAACTTTGAAGAAATAAACCTTACAACCGAGGATGGAGTAACTATTAATAATTTACTTTTCAAAGCAGATAACTCTAAAGGAGTTGTCTTTTATTTACACGGAAATAGTGGATCTCTAAAACGTGTTGAAAAACGAGCTGCTTTTTACACAAGCCTTGGATATGATTATTTTAGGGCAGATTATAGAGGTTACAATAAGAGTGAAGGTTCTATAAATAGTGAAAATCAATTGCATCAAGATAATCAGATGCTATATGATAATGTAAAAAAGAGGTACTTAGAAGATAACATTATTGTAATTGGACATTCTTTAGGAGGAGCTCTGGCTGCAAAATTAGCCTCTGCTAATAATCCGAAAAACCTTGTGTTAACAGCCCCATTTTGTGGAGGTAAAAAGTACAAAAAACCACCGAAAAAAGAGGATGACGCCTCATTGATATCTCAAGTTTTCAAAATATTACCGATGAAACTCCTCCTAAAATACACATTAAAGACAAATGAATTTCTTCTAAATTGTAAGATGCCTGTATTAATATTTCATGGTAATGCTGATAGAGGAATTGTTAGTTCAATAAAACTAAAAGAGGATTTTAAACCAGAAGATAGACTCATAGTTCTTGAAGGGCAAGGCCATTCAGGAATTAGTGATAATCCTATTTATCAAAAAGAAATGAAAAAACTCTTGGAAAAATAAAAACGAACGCACAACACCGTATAATATTAAATGCTGGTTTTAGCCTATTTATAAAAGGCCAAACAGACTTTCTTGTTTAGTGCTTTATCTAAGAGCTTTATCGCTTAAACACAGCAACCAATCTTGTACAACAACCTTGGCAGTAATTTGAAACAAAAATACGGGTAAGCCGAAAACCAAATTAAAGTAGGCACCTATTTTAAGGAAATAACTATGAGAATAACCAAAACCTTTTGCGTACTAATAATGTTAATTTTAAACAGCACACTCTGTGCGCAAACAAAAAATGACTCTTTGTTAATTAAAGAAACCGCACTAAACTACATTGAAGGTTTATTTACAAACAATTATGAGCGTATGGAAAAAGCGCTACATCCTGAATTGGCTAAAAGGGTAATTAAAAAGGATAATAAAGGTAATTACAGATTAAGTAATATGGGATATTCAGAACTTCTTTACTACTCAAAAACTTGGAAGATAACAGACAAAAAACCAGAAGCGCCTTTTAAAGCAGAAGTAATCATATTTGATATTTCTACAGATATAGCGACCATTAAAGTCATTCAAAATAAATATAAATTCTTTGACTATATCCATTTAGGTAAAATAAATGGAGAGTGGAAAATTATTAATTTGCTATGGGCACAAATCGATTAGATAAAAAACTACTACCAACAAAGCTGTAAAATAATTATGAAAAAGATTCTTACTAATATAATATTGATTTTTATAATTCCTATCTCTGGATTCGGACAAAGCTATATTGAATCGGAAAAATTTGAATTATCAAAATTTGAATATTCTGATTTTATGAAAATTCTGTCTGAAAATGAGAAATTTGATGGATATATATCAATTTTTATAAAAAATAAAAAAGGAGATAATCTCAAAGAAATAATGGTTTATGCCGAATCTTATGAAAACGATGCAACTGTTCAAGAATTAGAGAACATACAGTTTACTAACGTTCAAAAAATAATTAAAGTTCAAATATCTGAATGTGCTTGCTATTGCGACACAACAATTTATTATTGGTTAATTACGAATCAAAATGATTGGATTCCTTTACCAATTGTGGTACAAGAAAGTTATGAATTTGAGATGAAATCTAAAGAGTATGTCTTTTCAAAAAATGGCATAAACACAATAGAATTAAAAGAATATCAAGACGAACGAATTGATAAAAATATTTACACTTTAGAAAATATAAAAAGAAAGTCAGAACGAGTTCTTAATACATTAATTTGGGATGGAAAAAGTTTAAAGTAAAAAGAACAACTTACAACACCTTAAAAATTAATTGCTTAGGCGCTATGCTACTTGCAAAGGTCTAATCGGCCTTTTTGAGTTCGTTTGTTGTGCATTAAACAGTAGCTTAAAGCACATACAAAAGCATTAACAATAATTAAATACAGCATGAAAATAGTAAAACAAGTTCTTAAATTCATTGCCGTACTCTTTGGCATTTTTCTAGTATTCATTGCCATTGTCATATTTGTAGATAACCAGAACACCAAGTACCTAAAAATTGAAAACAATAAATTTATTACTAATACCTATCTAATTACCAATGCAAATATTATCCCAATGAACCAAGACACTATTTTAGTTGATAAAATGGTGTACATCAAAGATGGTTTAATTCAAAAAATCTCGGAAAATATTGAAATTAAGGATGTTGAAATTATTGATGCAAAAAACAAATATCTAACACCTGGTCTTATAGATATGCACGTTCATGTATGGGATAGATATGAACTTGGCTTATATCTTTCCAATGGCATTACAGCTGTTCGCAATTTATGGGGAATGCCAATGCATTTAAGAATTAAAGAAGCTATAAAAAATGACGAAATTATTTCTCCAATGTTTTATACAACCGGTCCTAAACTTACCGGACCAGAATTTATTGGAGATGATAATTTACAGCTAGTAAGTCCAATTGAAGCCAAAGAAAAAGTAATTTCATATAAAAAAAGAGGGTACGATTTTATTAAAACCTATTATGGTTTAACTGAAGTCATATTCGATGCTATTGTTGAACAAGCAAAGATTTCTGACATGGATATTGTTGCACATCCTTCCCAAAAAGTACCTTACTCTTATCATTTTAATTCTCAAATAAAATCAATAGAACATGTCGAGGATATTATACAGCAGCCTCTTAGTTATAAATTAGATACATTAAAATTAAAAGAAGTAATTAAAGATTTCGAAAAATCGAAACACAACGCTTTTAGTCCGACTTTAACGGTTTACAACAACATTTATCAAATGCTTATTGATGATAATATTTTAGAATCAGAACCATTACAATTCATGAACCCTCTTATTAAAAAAGTAGATAGTAAAGCTCAATTTGAAAGATGGTATACTACTAAATTAAGAGATTCTTCTATCGTCAAGACAGTAAAAGAGCAGCATGATTTTCATTTAAAGATTCTCAAAAAGCTACATGAAGTTGGGGTTACTTTTATCTGTGGCACAGATGCCGGAATAGGCGTAACTATTCCCGGATTTTCTATCCATCAAGAGCTTGCTTTTTATAAAAAAGCCGGACTTTCTAATTACGAAGTACTAAAAACAGCAACCGTGAATGCTTCAAAAACGCATTCAATTATGAATCAAATGGGCACCATCGAAGAGGGTAAAATTGCAAATCTCATGTTAATGGATGACAATCCTTTATTAGATTTGTTTGCATTACAAAATCCCAAAATCGTTTTTATAAAAGGAAGAAAGTTGAATCGGAAAACGCTCGACAGTTTTGAAAAACAGGCGAAAAATAGAAATAACTTAATTGCCTCTGCCCTTAGATACTTAGAAAATTTGATAATTGAAAAATAAACTATGGCTAACAACATCTGTAGTTTATTGCTTTTTAGGCCTGCTTACAAAAGTCCAAACAGACTTTCTTAATTCGAGTTTTATTTACTAAATTAGTTCTTAAAACACACAACTAACCTTGTATAAAAACGTTGTTCAAAATATAATATGCAGCTAAACCATGAAACCTCAAAAAATCTATTTAATATTTAATCTTTTATTGACAAGCGTACTTTTGTCATGTAGCTCTGCTAAAATTAAAAACACCACCAATAAAGGGAAAAATACGAGAACAATAGAAAATGTTCGAATCATTGCCCAAAACGAAAATATTAATCATAACGGTGAGAAAATTGGCGATTTTGTAATTAAAGAAAATCCTCTTTTAAATGCAATGAAAGCTACAGATTGGATAAAAGTAAGAGCAAAAATGGTTGCATTAGCAATCTCCTCTGGAGCAAATTTAATTGAAATCAAGAAAATAGGGCCTGGTATAAAAGGGAATGTTTTCTATACAGATGGAAGCTTATTCTATGCTGAAAACCAAAATTTAAATTTCAAAAAAAAGGAGCCTTGCAGTATTGTAATATTTAGAGAAGCAGGGGAAGGAATAATACCAGGACTTTTTAAAATTGGCGTAAAAATTAACGAAAAAGAATTTAAAAATATACGTGTAAATAACTTCGCAAAGGTAGAATTTGAAAACTGCAATCAAAGTGTAAACCTAAAAATTCATAAAGAAAACCAAACTATAGAACTGTATGGTGAATCTCGCTATTATAAGGCTTCAAAAACAAGTAGTGGAGGCTTTGCGAATGGTGGAATTCAAATTGGAATTGGCGGAGTTACATTAGTTGAAATAAAGCAAAAAGAACTCGGTAGATTAATGATGTTTCAGAATTAATAAAACACCTTTTACAAAACTGTAAATTATTAATTGCTGGTGTTGGCGGACCCACAAAAATCCTTTCCGACTTTCTTGGTTCGTAATTATTTAGTAAATTTAGTGCTAAACCTAAGCAACTAATCTTGCACAACAAACTTATTAGCAGCCTAAAACTAATCTCACTATGAAAAAAACACTTCTTATCGCTTTAATTGGATTGATTCTTTTGTCTTGTGAAGGAAAGTTGAAAAAGGAAATTTCTTCTGATATATATACCAAATCTGAACTTTGGGAAGACAAAACCCAAACCTATCTTCCTGTTACTGGTGAATGGACAAATAGAGTTGAAGTAGCCGATATAAACGGTGATAAAATGATTGACCTACTTTTTGCAAATGGAGGAAATTATTCAGAGCCAGGAGAACCAGAATTTAGCCGCGTTTTTATCAATCAAGGACCAGATAAAAAATTCAAAGAAATTACCAACCAGGTTTTTTCAAATTCTAAATACCTGTCACGAGTAATAAAGGTTCGTGACATCAATAAAGATTCAATTCCAGATATTATAGTTGGCACCACATACCAAACGCAAAGCCAATTGTATATCGGTCTTGGAAACGGAGAATTTAAAAATGTAACTTCTTTACAGTTTCCACAAATAAATGCAAGTGTTAGTGATATCGAATTAGGTGATGTAGATGATGATGGTGATTTAGATATTGTCTTATCAGATTGGGGACCTGGTTCTAACATGAATAATATAGGCGGAAGAACAATGCTCTGGTTAAATGATGGCAACGGTTTTTTTACTGATGTAACACAGTTACAAATGCCAGATTTACCAATTCAATTTTCTTGGGATTTAGAGTTTTTTGATTTTGACAATGATTTTGATTTGGACATAGCCATTTCTTGCAAGAGGTGCGGAACAAGTAGAATTTTTGTAAATAATGGAAAAGGTTATTACCAAGATAAAAGACTTTTACCTGCATATACTAATAATTACGATTTCGAAATAATGGATGTAAATAGTGATGGTTTTCTTGATTTAGTTACGGTGAATGACGGCCAAATAGTCATGGGCGAAACTGATTCGAGAAGAGAACATCTATTTCTAAATAATAAAGGTGAGAAATTTATTGACGCCACAGAAGAACTTTGGCCCAATTCAGAAAATAGTGGTGAAGACGATAATAATATTGTATTTCTTGATTATGACTCAGACGGTGATGCCGATTTTCTAATTAGTTCTTTGACTGGTGAAGATCGTTTATTAGAAAATGACGGCACTGGTAAGTTTAAACTCATCCAACCAATACTTAAAGGCAGTCCTACACCTCTTACGCTTTCAATAGTTTTGGGAGACATCAACAACGATAAGAAAATGGATATCATTATGGGGCAAGGAGAAGGAATTGAAGGAATTGAAGAGCGTATTTTTATCGGTAAAAATATAAATATCGATAGTGCTAAGCCGATCATTTCACATTTCAAAATACATGAGGATAAAGAAAACGGACTCACAATAGTAAAGGCAAGAATTCACGATAATAAGAGTCCAAATATGCCACAAGACTGGAAATCAGTACATTTAATAATTAATGAAAAGTCCGCACCTGTTTCAATGAATTGGTACGGTGAAAACTTATGGGTCGCTAGCTTCTCTGCTACTTTAGAAGTAAACAACTTAAAAATATGCGCAACCGATTATAGTGGAAATAGAGAGTGTTTGTTCATTAAGTAATAAGGTAACCAAGTATAAAGTTAATTGCTGGTTTCAGCTTATTTAAAAAGCCAAAACAGACTTTCTTCGTTAATATTTTATTTAGTAAATTAATCACTTAAAATAAGTAACTAAAATAAAATTGGCAAACATTAAAAAAAAGATTATGAAATTAAAGTTCGCGATAATAATATTTCTGATTATTCCTTTCTTTGGCGTCACTCAAAAGTTTGAATTAAAAAAGCCAAATATTACGGAATTGAGTGGGGAATTAATGAAGACAAAATATTCCCAAAATGTGAAGTTATATCTGTTCCAAAAAACAATTCTACGAAAAGATAAAACTACAAACAACACAGTCTAAAAGACAGCACACTTGCTTTTTTAATTAACGATATGCTCTATTTAAATGAAACCTAATAATTACATCATAATTTTACTTTTTTTTATCGTCAGTTGTAAGAATAATACAACTGAAAAAAGTAGTACAGAAAGAACTCAAACGGCAGTTGAATCTAAAAACACGGATACTTTAATAAACTCTGCAGATTATTTGATAATTGGAAATAGAAATACAAAAATCAAAATTGTTCCGAGGAAAGACAGTTTAAAATTTCCTGAATTCAAGATTATCGACCAGAAAAAAAATGTTCTTATTTTTGCTAAAAATTTTGACGAATCAACCTTTGAAATTTATGAAAAACTAAATCCAAAATATAATTTTAATAATTTTAAAGTAGAATTATATAAAGGAAAATTAGCACTGCCTGATTTCTCATCTAACCCAGAAGCAAGACAGTTTAATACAAGAATAAAAGAAGAGTGTAATAACGGAATTAATTTTGCAGGAAAATACACATTAGTTATTTGGGGTTGTGGCACAGCTTGTCAAGCAGGTGTAATTGTAGACCGAACAAATGGAAGAATTTATAATGACTATTTTTCGGCATATGGTTCAAAATTTAATAAAGAAAGTAGCATGATAATAATAAATTCTGGGTTAATTGACGCAAACACAAAACTGATAAATTTTCATAATACAGTAGACTTAAGCGTTAAATTATGGGATGGTTCTAAATTTGTAAAAACTAAATAAGTAGCATAACAATAAAGGGTGATGAAATTTAAACATTAAAAAAATCATTATGAAAAAGATAACATCATTATTAATATTTCTATTATTTATAAATTTATTAAATGCTCAAGAACAAAAAGAATATCATAAAAACGGAAAGTTACGCCAAATTGGAAAACTTGAAAATGGAGAAAAACAGGCGAATGGAAATATTATTATAGAAATGGGCAATTAAGAGAAACTTATAAATATGAAAATGGAGAGAAAACAGGCGAATGGAAATGGTATTACGAAAATGGGCAAATAAAAGCAATTTGCAACTATGAAGAGGATAAGTACACTGGCGAATATAAATTCTATTACGAAAATGGAAAACTATCAACAATTGGGAAATATGAAAATGGAGAGAAAAAAGGCGAATGGAAAGAATATGGTTATAATGGACACTTAAAAGAAATTGGGAAATATGAAAATTACCTAAACAAAATAGGTGAATGGAAATACTATTACTGGAATGATCAATTAAAAGAAGTTGGGAAGTATGAAAAAGGAAATCGTAATGGTATATGGAAACGGTATTATGAAAATAGTCAATTATCTCAAATTGGTAAATATGAAAATGGAAAAGGAGAAGGTGAATGGAAACAATATTACATGAATGGGCAAATAAAAAGAATTAGCAGATTAAAAAATGACGAGCAATCTGGCGAATGGAAATGGTTTTATGAAAATGGACAAATAAAAGCAATTGGAAAATTTGAAATTGGAAAAAAAACAGGTGAATGGAATTACTATTACGAAAATGGAAAATTACTGGCAATTGATAAATATGAAAGTGGAATTCGTGTAGGTGAAGGAAAAAAATATTATAAAAATGGAAAATTACAATGGATAGGTAAATATAAAAATGGAAGGGCAACTGGTGAGTGGAAAGTATATCATGAAAATGGTAAAATTAATCAAGTTCACTTGCGGGAAAAAGGAAAGCTTATGGATATAATATCATATTTTAATAATAATGGTACTCCAATTGATAAAGGAACAATAATAAATGGCAATGGTACTGTAAAAATCTATGATAAAAATGGAGGTTTAATTAGAACAGAAACGTACTTAAACGGATTAAAACAAGAGTAACGTTTGCCAGAAACATTTAAAACTAACTGCTTTGTTTCTAGGCTGCTTACAAAAGTCTAAACGGGCTTTCAATTCAGTTATTATTTATTTAACTTGTCTGCCTAAACAACCCAACTAATCATTCATAACAAAGCTGGGCTTCAGTATAACTAAACGCTAACTAATGATAAAATTCTTCAGAAAAATACGGTACGATCTTATGGAGAAAAATAAAACTAAAAAGTATTTTAAATACGCCATTGGAGAAATTATACTTGTGGTTATTGGAATTTTAATTGCGTTGCAAATAAATAATTTGAATGAAACTCACAAAAATAAAGAACAAGAACTAATAACTCTTGAAAATATTCTTCAAGACTTACAAAATGATAAAACAGGTTTAAAAAATATAATTGAGAGGAGAACAAGCAAGGCAACTTCTGCCGGAATAATGGTAAGCTACTATAATGGAGTAAAAATAGATGCGTTAACGAATTATTATTTTAATTGGACAAATGTTCTTATTTGGGAGGCACATTACCCAAGAAATATTGCATTTAAAGAACTAATTAATTCAGGAAATGTGTCACTAATTAGGAATGCAAACATTAGAAACGCCCTTCTTGACATTAATGCTTCCTATGAAAAATTGTTTGTTATTAGAGAACATATGTATGATGATTATACTCTTTACTTATACAGTCCCTATGCTGGAATGATTGATTATGGAGACGGAATTAAAATTTGGTCTAATCCAAACAGCAAAATAGAATTGTCCGAAGAAGACGTAAACATGGCTTTAAAAAATAAGACAATCAAAAATGGATTTACACTAGCATCCTTTAATAATATCTTACTAAAAGAACAACTAATTAAAATATTGAATACTGTTAATTTAGCTATTAATTTGATTGAAAAAGAAGATGAAAAATAACGTTGCCCAACACCTTACAAAATTAACAACCAAATAATTATGAATAGCTTTCGAAAGCAAACTTGCACCCTTCTTATATTCTCCTTTATTTTACTGAGTTGCAATAGCAATCAAAATAATAATTTTGAAATAAAACAAGGAGACTTACTATTTCAAAATACTGGAACAGGCGAAATAGATACGGCAATTAAAGAGGTAACAGCAACTTCATTTTCTAAAAACTATTCGCATGTTGGGATGGCAATGCAAAAAGATAAAAAATGGTATGTAGTAGAGGCGATTCCAAAAGAAGGAATTTGCCAAACTCCTTTGCTAAAGTTTCTGAACAGAAATAAAAATAAATTCAACCAATCTCAAACCACGGTTGCAAGACTAAATAGTTATTATCAGCCTTATATTTCTAAAGCAATAGCGTACGGAATCGAAAGAATAAATACGCCTTATGATGAAGTTTTTTTGTGGGATGACGCTTCCTACTATTGCTCTGAATTGGTCTATAAAATGTTTTCTTCCCAAGATTTACCCGCAGATTCTATTCCTTTTCTTACCCACCCAATGACATTTAACAACAGCAAAGGAAACCCAATGCCTAGCTGGGTATCTTATTACAAGATACGCAACCAGCCAATTCCTGAAGGGATTGAAGGAACAAATCCTAACTTGATGGCCAGTAGTCCTTACATCAAATTTGTGCATGATTATGAGAATGAATAAAGGACACACTTATTTTATATAAACGATGGCCAACAATGGCTATAACCAACAAAGGTGTTAGTACTTGTACAAAAAATAAATTTAACAATTTCAAAAACAGAAAAGACGGAGATGATTTATCTCATGAAGGATTCTAAAAAATAAAAAATATGAAAAAAATAATTTTAACCTTATGTTGTATTTTAATAAGTAATTTTTCATTTTCTCAAAATAATAATGAGTTGATACTGAAATTCAAGGCAAATAAAAAACCAAAAAGTAGTGCCGTTTTAGTTCTTCAAAAATTCGAAAATTCAGCCATTAATGTATTGAATAAAAGCAACAAAATACAATCGATAAAATTAACAGGGAACAAGAAAGAAAGAGACACCTATATTCTTAAACTCAATTCTAGCAAACCCATAGAAAAACTTATTGAGCTGTATCAAAAAACAGGCTTATTTGAATATGTTGAACCAAATTTTGTTGGTAATGGGCACGGTCATAGTTTTCAAACCACGCCAAATGACACCAATTTTAATCGTCAATGGTCTCATTATAATGACGGCACCTTCACAGCATCGAATGCAACGAATGATGCAGATATAGATACAGATTTAGCTTGGGATATTACACAAGGAGACCCTAATTTAGTAGTCGCAATATTAGATTCTGGAGCAAAAATGAATCATCCTGAGTTTTCGGGAAGAATTTGGATAAACAATAATGAAATTGAAAGTGGTACAGACACAGATTCAAATAACTATATAGATGACACCAATGGTTGGGATTTTGTGAATGATGACAATGACCCAACGGATGACCACGGCCATGGAACAAATGTTGCTGGTATTGCGCTTGCATCTGGCAATAATAGTATAGGGTATGCTGGCGTAAATTGGAATTCGAAAATTATGATCTGTAAGATATTAGATGAAGAAAATAACGGATACTATAGTTGGTGGGCAGAAGCCATTTATTATGCTGTTGATAATGGAGCATCTGTAATTAATATGTCTGTTGGCGGAAATGGATCGTCGACACTTTTAGAAGAGGCAACTAATTACGCCTATAATAATAATGTACCCGTAGTTGTATCCACTGGAAATCAAAATTCAGTGATCCAATATCCAGCTAAATATGAGAATGCATTTGCCATAGGTTCTACAAATTCTGATGACACGAGGAGTGTACCTTTTTTTTGGAGTATCACAAGTGGAAGTAATTATGGTCCTGAATTGGATTTTGTTGCACCAGGTAATTATATTTATGGCTTAAGTTATGCATCAGACACTAATTACAATACCTATTGGGGAGGCACTTCACAAGCAGCACCTCATGTTGCTGGTTTAATCTCTTTGCTATTATCTGTAGATTCTAATTTAACAATTACTGAAATAAGAACAATTTTAGAACAGTCTTCTGAAGATCAAGTTGGAGATTCAAATGATACAGCTGGCTGGGATCAATATTATGGTCACGGACGGATTAATGCCTTTCAGGCTTTAACAAATAATACTTTAAATCTTTTTACTTTTAAAGACACAAGTAAAGACCTACTGGTATATCCAAATCCAACAACATCGGGTAGCAATTTAAAAATATCCAACTTAATTAACGGAGAGCATGTTATCAGTATCTATAATATAATTGGACAAAAAATATACAACACTAAAAGTTCAATAATAAATAATTCAGCAATAATATCTCTTCCTCAATTAAATACTGGAACTTATATTTTGAAAATAATTAATAACTTAAAAAATACAGCCACAATTAAAAAACTAATAATAAAATAACCGCCATAAACCGACAGCATATCGTTAAAATAAAAATCATGAAGATTGAAAAATTATGTCTGACACTAATTCTAGGACTTATTCTTTTTACAGGCTGTAATAATATTGATGATGAGCCCATACCCGCAAATGAATCTTTGATGGCAGGAAAATGGAAGCAAACCGAAGCATATATTAGTTCAGGCGGACCGCAATACTGGGTAGCTGTTGAAAATGGAGAAGAAATTGAGTTTTTTGACAACAGCGCATTTTCTTCGAATAGATTTACTGAATGTATGGTTGGAAATTTTTCGATAGAAGAAGATAAATTACTTCTAGCATATAACTGTAACGAATTTAGTTCGCAGTCAGAAAATGAAGAAGGGTTTATAACATATGAATTGAATTTTTATTCTAATTACTTTATCCTTACACCAACTAGTGGACCCATTTGCATTGAAGGTTGTAGTTATAAATATCAAATCCAGAAATAAGGACTGCCAACGCGGTATGAAATTAATTACTGAAATCTCGCCTACTTGTAAAATTCGATAGATTTTTCTCTGACTCGTTTTCTTTTGCTAATTTAGTTGCTAAACACGCAAACAACTAAGAACACATGAGCTACTATTAAAAATAACGCAATGAATAGAAAAAAAACAGTCTGCATAGGAGATAGTTTAACCGCCGGATATGGTGTTCAAACAAATGATCGGTGGAGTCACCTGTTAAGCAACAACCTCACTATTGAAGTTGTTAATAGCGGTATTTCTGGAGATACAACTTCTGGTATGTTAGCTCGGTTTTATGAAATGGCAATTAAACATAAACCCGATTACGTTATCATTTTGGGAGGTACTAATGACCTCGCTTTAAACCTACCTAATAACATCATAATAAGCAACATACTTGCAATGACAAGACATGCTAAACATCATAATATAATACCAATTATTGGAATTCCTCCTCCATTCTTTAAACAAGAAGATTTTACGGATGAAAACCTATTTAATGACAATTCTAATCTAAGCAAACGAATTCATTCCTTTCAAAAAGTATTAAAACAATTTGTGTTGAATGATGCTCAAAATTTTATTGATTTTTCATTACATATGAACTCAGAAGCGTTTTTAGAAGACGGTCTGCATCCAAATAAAAAAGGACACGTTTTGATGTCAGAAAATGCTATCGCAAACCTAAGTAGGCTCTTTCAATAAAAAAGAATTTCAAAGGATAAAAACAACCTTTGCAATGCGATAACAACCGCCTTAAATACGGAACCCTTTGTCATTTAAAACAGCACTAAAAAAATAATTATGAGCATAAAATCAAATTTTTCCATTGCATTAAGTCTACTTTTATTAACATTCTCTTGCAGTACATATGAAGACACAACTGTTACTCCTACTCCTGAGGCAGTAGATAGAGAACTACCAACAAGCATTGTTTTAAAAGATATTCCTGCAGGCACTTTTACAATGGGTGGAACTACCAACGTCGGAGATGCGCCAACTGTAAGCATTACATTAACCGCCTTTACAATTTCAGAAAAAGAAATTACCAACCAACAATACATTGACTTTTTAAACAATGCTTATCTAGATGGTTGGATTACCGTTTCCTCGCAGTCAGCTTCAGATCCTTGCGGAACCGCTACTGAAAATATGATAATTGGAGCAGGTAATGCCCCAAATGCTGGTGAAGTTTTCTTACAATTAGGCGAAACAGGCGGGTGCACAAGTGGCGGAGAAGAAGAGCATATTGATAATAAAAGTTGGATTTCTTTCAATGCATCAAACAGTACTTTCGAATTGTTAGATGCATCAAAATCTGATTGGCCAGTAAATTGGGTAAAATGGTATGGTGCCTATGCATTTACACAATACTATGGCATTAGCTTACCCACCGAAGCACAGTGGGAATATTCAGCAAGAGGTGGTCAACAATTTGAGTATCCAACTGATGACGGAGCATTATCGATAACAAAAGCAAATTACAATGGAGACACTCCAGGATTTTACAATCCAGAGGGCCATTCAGTACCTGTTGGTTCTTATGCTGCAAATCCTTTTGGATTGTATGATATGGGCGGAAATGTTTGGGAATGGTGTCAAGATTATTATAGTGATTCATTTTATACAGACGGAACGACCAACCCAATGAATACCTCAGCAGGAACAGATTCTAAAAAAGTAAGACGTGGCGGCGCTTGGAATTATCATTCTCAAACCTTACTAACTTACGCAAGAGCATCTGATTTTGAAAACAGAGGAAATAATCATTTCGGATTTAGAGTTGTTCAAAACTAAAATACAACCCACACTGTAAAATAAACAACAAACCTACTTGTATACGCGCAAGTAGGTTTGTTGTTTATTTTCTATTTGTAATTTTATTTGCTAACTTTCGCACTTAAAAATCTCTAATATTATACATCCTCTTGCAAACAACAAAACTAAGTACCAATAGCATATTACCCCTTACCTGCTCTAGAGCTGGAACCTGCTGTTTTGGAAAAGCCGTCATGCTAAACCCTTGGGAACTGCTAAATTTTAGTACTGAAAAAAAAATTACACCTAGAGAATTTAGAGATTTGTTTACTGAATTTGGTGGTGTTCAATTACTCTTTAACGGAAATACAGATAAAAAAGGACAAAAAGCATGCAGTCAGTATGTAGATAATGCGGGTTGTAGTGTGCATCAAGGTCGCCCATTGGCCTGCCGTTTGTATCCGTTAGGCAGGCAAATACAATTTAACAAAGCACATTATATGTATGAAGGTGCTGCGTTTCCTTGCTTAACCGATTGTGCTGAAGTTTTAGACTTGCCAAAACTTAGTGTTGGCGAATACTTAAAAGGACAAGAAGCAGGCCCTTTTGAAAAGGCACAAGATGCATATTTAATAGTGATGCAAAACATAGCAGATGTTGCTTTTGAATTACTCTTAGAGTCTGAATTGGCTGCCTCTGGAGACACCAAAACATTAAAGGCTTGGAGAACTTTAGGAAATGATATTCCTGAAGTATTAGCAGAAAAAATAGGCAACGAATGGATCGATTGCTTAATAATACCAAACATTACAGAGAGCACTGAAAATCCGATTATTTTTGCCAAAAAACACAATGATTTGATGCTCTTAAAAGCACAAGAACAGTTTGGAAGCTTGCAAACACTTCAAGAACTTCATGAAGCTGTTGTGCTAATGATTGCCGTGGCCTTGCACTTGGCTAGAGGCTTAGGAGCAGACGCAAAAGAAATTTCTGAACACTGGATAGAAACGGCTAAAAGTCATGGCGCTGAGGAGTGATTAGTTTTTAGCTTTTAGCTTTTAGCTTTTAGCTTTTAATACGATTGTCTTTTCGAAAGGAGAGCAGTAAGAACGGAGGGGAAATCTCTTTAAACTTTCTTAATTTACTTGTAAAAAATCTTACTTTTAATAGCAGTAAGAATGGTTATTAACCTCGAAGTATTTATACTTTGGGAGTAGAAATCTGTCCTCTAACTCATGGAACGAGAAGCATCCTTTAACAAAATAGGTTCTTTAAAAAGTAAACTTCTATCAATGCGGGTTTAATAGCAAAATAAAAACATCGCTATAAAATAGTTTCTATTTTTCTAAACTATCTTCCTTCAAATTATAAATAAAACCTTCTACAGAAAGGGCATCATCCACAGAAAAATCACCAATTTTTGTTCTTCTTAAAGCAGATAAATGTCCACCAGAATTTAATGCTTTTCCATAATCAAAAGCAATAGATCTAATATAAGTTCCTTTGCTACAAATAATTCTAAAATCTACTTCTGGTAAATTAATTCGTGTAATTTCAAACGTATCAACCGTTACGGTTCTTTCTTTTATTTCTGTAGTTTCTCCTTTTCTTGCCAACTCATACAAGCGTTTTCCATCTTTTTTAATGGCAGAAAAAATAGGTGGCTTTTGCTGAATTTCGCCGGTAAACTGTTTGGTGGTTTCGTGCAATAATGCTTCGGTAATATGCGCTGTAGGAAAGGTATTGTCAATTTCAGTTTCTAAATCGTAGCTAGGCGTCGTTGCTCCCAACGTAAAAGTACCGGTATATTCTTTAATCTGACCTTGGTAGGTATCTATTTTCTTTGTTTGCTTCCCAGTGCATATGATTAGCAAACCTGTGGCTAACGGGTCTAAAGTACCTGCGTGCCCCACTTTAATTTTTTTAATATTGAAACGTTGTCTAATTTCCCAACGTAATTTATTTACTACTTGAAAAGAAGTCCAAGTAAGTGGTTTGTCGATCAATAAAACTTGACCGTCTTTGTAATCGTCTTCAGTCATGTATTCTTAATTTAAAAGGGCGTATCCAATTGCAATACTTCCTACAATTGCGCAGTATATAGAAAAGTAAGAAAGTTTACTTTTCTTCACGATAGAAATCATCCATTTACAAGCCAATAAACCGGCTAAGAAAGCAGCTATAAAGCCCGCTGCAATTGGCATTATTTCTGAGGATTGAAAATTTAAATCTCCACTTAAAAGATCTTTTCCGATTTTCCCGAAAATTAAAGGAACCACCATTAAAAAAGAAAACTTTGCCGCTCTTGTTCTGTCCACTCCCAATAAAACCGATGTAGAAATGGTAGCGCCAGATCTAGAAATTCCTGGTAACATAGCAATTGCCTGAGAAATCCCAATCAATACAGCGTTCAAAAATGAGACTTCCTTTTTGGTGTTTTTTGCTTTGTCTGCCAACAGTAATAAGAGTGCTGTAAGTAACAACATACAACCCACTAATAATATTTTACCTCCAAAAAAAGCTTCTAATTCTTCCTCAAAGAGCAACCCGATAACAACTGCAGGCAGCATTGAAATAATAATTTTTAGCGAAAATTTAAACTCATCATTCCATTTGAATTGCAACAATCCTTTAAAAATTTCTAAAATTTCTTTTCTAAAAATAACAATGGTACTCAATGCGGTTGCAAAGTGTAAAACTACGGTAAAGGTTAAACTTTCTTCGGGTACAGAAGTAGCTCCTAAAATTGCTTTTGCCAATTCTAAATGACCACTAGAGGAAACTGGTAAAAACTCTGTTAAACCTTGAATGATGCCAAGAATAATGGCTTCTAAAATATCCATGCTTATTTATTCGGAGTTGCTAAAATTGCATAAATCTCAATTGCCAAGCCAATAATTACCAATGTTGGTGCCAAACGAATGCGCTGCCAGTTGTAGATTTCTTCATTAAAAACAGCCGGATTATTGCTTCCGCCACCAGACATAAAAATGAATCCTAGTGCTATAAAAAGAATCCCTATCACCATAAAAGTATAGTTCTTCTTTCCAAAAATAAATGCTGCTTTTTGACTGTTTTCGTCTTTCATATGTTAGTAATAAAGTTCGTCTGTTTGTAAGTTTAAGAAACGTTGTGTTGCAAAAAAGGTACTTAACCACGTAATTATAAAAGCAGCAGACAAAACGCCACTAACCAAATAACCAATGGTCACATAATCTCTTAGCAAGCCTAAACTGGGTGCAAAACTATCTAAATAGTAAATAACCACGGCCAAACCTATCAAGGCTAAAAAGGCACCAATCAGTCCCAATTTTACACCTTGCCAAATAAAAGGCCTTCTTATAAAACTTTTCGTAGCACCTACCATTTGCATGGTTTTTATATTGAACCTTTTAGAATAAATAGACAATCTAATAGAACTATTAATTAAAATAATTGCTACCAAACCAAAAAAGCCACTTAAAACCAAGAGCCAAAAACTAATTCTTTCAATGTTATTTGTAAGTAAATTCACCAAAGTTTTATCATAAGAAACATCTGCAACAAAGGCATTTTTAATAAATTTTGTTTCTATTTCTTGTAATTTTTCTGGCGTTATATACGCTGCATTTAAGAAGATATCAATTTCATTTTTTAAAGGATTTTCTCCTAAAAACGCAAGAAAGTCTTCACCTATTTCTTTGCTAAATTGCTTTGCTGCCTGCTTTTTAGAAGTGTATCTAATTCTTTTTGTGAATTTTTCTTTTACGATAGAAGCTCTAAAACTACGTATTTGTTTTGTGCTCACCTTATCTTTCAAATACAACGTAATGGCTACTTTTTCTTTTACTCTATTTGCCACTGCCGTAGATTTTAAAAGTACCAAACCTAAAACACCCACCATAAAAAGCACCAAAGCAATACTAATTACAACAGATATGTAAGAAGATGCTAAGCGTCTTTTTTGATAAGATTCAAATTTTGGAGGCATTTATAA
>ENA-ORXF01000798-ORXF01000798.1-marine-metagenome-genome-assembly--contig:-NODE-798-length-21549-cov-4.960320_pt1 | contig 21549 bp, 44 predicted proteins | sample MGYA00237864_ERZ511476 | MGnify/ENA primary metagenome ERZ511476 (study PRJEB26306, sample SAMN06343908) | marine metagenome | isolation source: coastal waters | place: Atlantic Ocean: West Antarctic...
CAGCAAAATCAAAAAATCCTAGTTCACTTAAAAATCCACCACCCCAAGTCCAAGAACCTTCAAGCGGATAAATAACCGCTGAAAATATAGCAGTAAATATCAGAAATGACCATAGTTTCTTTCTTTCTGCAACTGCACCTGAAACAACAGACATTGCAGTTGCAACAAATACCATTTGGAAAAAGAAATCGGCATACATTGAATGTGTATCTGGTTCAGTCCATCCATACATTATCTCATAACCTAAAAACAAAAATGCAATAGATGCTACTGAAAATAATGCAACATTCTTTGTTAAAATTTCTGTAACATTTTTGGTTCTAACCGAGCCAGCTTCAAGAGCAGTAAATCCTGCTGCCATCCACATAACCATTGCACCCGATATTAGAAAAAATATTGTGTTTAATGCATAATTTGTTTCAATCATTAAATCAACTCAAAATGTGGTCCATCAATGAACGGGCGACGACCCTGTGACCTACGAAGATCAACATAACTTAGCATTGCTTCTTCCATAGTACCATCCCAATCACGAATGTCTGATACACTCCAAGCAGCACCCCAACGAACACCAACATCCAATTTAATTGCAGCAGTCTTCATAGCATCTGCAATTTCATCATATACATTTAGTTCCCAAGAACCTCTACCATTGATATATGCCATCAAATCTACAGCATTTCCTTCTAGATGTTTAGACTTCATAGTTTTAGACGCACCTTTAGCAACAAGTGCTATTTGTTCTTCTAAAGTTCTAAGTCCTTGAATAACACCGAAATCGACTTCTGTTACTTCAATAGCATATTCAACAACATCAATCAAATCTAGATTGACACCTTCTAACCGCATTCTTGATTTTGACGATAGTTTATAAGACATTTTTTATTTCTCCTTTTGGTGTTGGTTTTATATAAATTTTATTCAAGATGTAAACCCATTTTTATTTTATTAATAAGATAGTCTCTAATAAAACCAGATCTAACGATGTCTCCTATATTGAATTCCATACAATTGAATACATCCATCTGTTGTAAAATCTTTAAAAAATTATAAAGCCCATTCTTCTCATTTACTTTTTGCAAATCAGATTGACCAAAATCTCCACAGAAAACAATTCTGGAATCCTGGCCGACTCTAGTGATAATAGTATCTAATTCGTGAAAATTTAGATTCTGACATTCATCTACTATAATCAGTGAGTTATCAAATGTCAATCCTCTCAGAAAAGAAGTTGACAAAAAGAATAGAGAACCCTGTGATTTTAGTTTATCGTATAGACCATTAAATGCCTGTTCATTATTCATTTGAAACATAAAACGAACCATATTTTGATACGGCACTTGATACAATGCAGATTTATCTTCTTCATCGCCAGGAAGAAAACCAATTTCTCTTGTAGGTATTAAAGAACGAACTATGATAACCTTATCATATGCAGTTTGTAAATCTAATACATCTTGTAAACCAAGATATAGAGATATGAAGGTTTTTCCTGTTCCTGCTGCGCCATACAAAAATTGATGTTGTCCTTTTTTCCAAGATTCAAACACAATTTTTTGGTTGTCTGTTATAGGTTTGACAGAAATTAGATTGGAAATTCCAATTTCTTTTGTAACTTTCTTAGAAGCCATTATTTTCTCTTTCTATGTTCATTTATGATGCTTTCTGATTTCAATCGCTGAATGCTCTTACTATTTCCATACTTATCTGCCATTGGAGAATCTGGATGTTTAGAAGCAATACCTTTCATTAAATCTTTGAACCCTTCATCATTTTTTGGACCAACACCCATAAGATGATCTCCAGTTAATGCAGGTGCACTACCTGGCCCCCATGACCGTTTGATGTGTGGATATTCTTTTAGTAATTTTTCCATATCTGCGATGGACATAAATTCATCATATTCTGTTCCTGCTAATTCATTAAAAAATGTATATGTTGGCATTATATTTTAGATTCCAATTCTTTGTTTAGCCTCTTCAATTTTCTGTGCAAGTAAGAAAAAATTATCTCCAGCATTACTAATTGATTTTTAAACGTTTCAATTTCAGACAATCCTTCTGTAGAGTTATTTTTATTTATCTTTTCAATATGTAAATAAATTTGTTTTTCTATCTTAATTATCTTTTTATTGAGATATTCCTGAGAACTCTCTATCATTAAACCACTCCGGTACTTTTCTCCGCTTCCATTTTGCGAAACCTGATTTCTCTTTTATATAGTAAGAACGATACGCATTAATTGTATTTTTCTCTTTACAATAGTCAGGCATACATTGTGGTGGTTCAGTGAATGGCACATCAACAAAACCACTCTCACCATAAGATTTATCATTTTTAATACTACCGGGAATATTTATAGGTGCATCATACAGTGGCATCATCAACCGTTCCGTGGCGTGATGCTTATCATATCGATGTGTATATTCTTGCATGAGTGCAACCATATGTTCATACAACCACATGTAATTTTCCCAACTAGAACGGACCCAGATTGTACTAGGATGGTTCTTGTGAGCCATCTTGTATAAATGTTCACCTTCAATCATATCAACATCATCAAGAACACGATGTGTAGTACAAAGCATTTGTGCACTTTCTAAAATCATCTTGACAACATGTTTATTACACATCATCTGTGCAGCAATCTTGGGGTCTTCATCTAGGTAAAAAATGTTCATCTGTTATCGCCATCACCAGTAATTTTGTTACGTTCCATTCTAGAACTTAGTTTTGCCACATTGGCCTGTGCAATCTCTTCAAGAGTTACACCTAAATCATCTGCAAGAGCAGAGATATACCACAACACATCACCTAATTCAAGTCCAACACCAACCAGTGTTCTGCCGTCACGCATATGTTTCTTAATCTTTTCTGCAACTTCACCAGCCTCACCACACAATCCAAGTGTAGGATACACAACTCTACAATCTTCTGGATAGATTGCTGTTGAACGTGCGAATTCTTGATACTCATCAAATGTCATCGCCATTAGATAATAATTCCACTAGTTGTCTGAATATATGCTTTTTCAATATCATCATTGCTTTCTGTAACAAGAACAATACCCGAACCCCAAAAAGTTACTTCTTCAGGATTTTCTTTACCAGTAAGACATACACCACGAGCAAAACCCATACCATCTTTTGTATTAACTATCATCTTTGGATTTTTGAGAACTACTTTATTCTCGCCTTGATATTCAAGACGACCAACAAACTCACCTGCTGGTGTTACTACCGATACTAATTTATCAATCATTTTTTATTCCATCTATAAAATATATGTTTATCAATTTCAGTTGTTCTTATAAACTTTTTTCTCCATGAAGGTCTAACATAATTAGCATGGTAGAAAGTTGCACCGTCTGTAATGTCAATCCACTGTTTACTATTATCCATTATCTTGCGAGCAAAGTCAAGGTTTTTTTTATAAATCTTTTTATTCTTTGGAATGTCTGAGACTCCATCACAATGCCAACTGAATTGACACTTATTAAGTTTTTTACTTCCGCCTTGATTTACTACTTTACATATTGTATTAGGAAATCTATCATCATTAACACGATTGATAACAACAGAAGACACAGCTAACATACCAGCTGTGCCCTGATTGCGTACTTCAAAATACATATTCTTAGCAAGACATTCAGTTTGTTTTTTCATCTCTCTTTCTGGTTTATTAGCTAAATTTATATTACTAACTATTCCACCAATTAATAACAAACTTCCAGAAACCCAAATACCTGTTACACCCACCATGTCCCTTATTGTTTTCCTTGACTATCATCATCCAATTGCATGTATTCTTCATTCCAACCAAATGCTTCTTTAACAACATTAGCAGACAAACCTTTATATTTTCGATGAAGTGATTTATCTTTTGCAGCAACTACAATTTCTGCTTCACTTTGATGTAACCCCTCCAACATTTGAATAAACATATTTTCTTTACGATTTGGTGTTAGTTGGGGATTACCACCTTTAACATAATGAAACAACGTTCTTGCTTCATGAACAAGCATGTTGTGTTCCGTTCCCTCTGGAGCATCATTTGGTGTATATGGTACATTACCTTCAGGCAAGTCCCATTGAATATTTGGGTCATATGAAGATTTAATAACCATCCTCAATGCATCTGAATTATGTTTCCTCAATAATTCAACTTTCTCATTTTTAGTTTTCGCTTTCGCAACATTGTCCAAAACTTCAGACATTAGTGGTGTATATGGCATTTCAAAAATCTCCTATATTATCCATCAAAATGGATAATTTTTTGTCTATAAAATAATTTAGTAGTTTGCTACGATCCCCTTCTGGTGTTTCTGAATATGCTTGTACGCATTCATCATACAAATTTCTGGGACATTCTGTCAAATCAATAAGTTTTTTATTTCTCTGGTAATTTCTTTTTAATTCCTCATTGGGCAACAATTGTTCACACATTGGACCAGCCCAACTTGAAATCTTTTTTTTACTTAGTGGACGTTGGCGTAATCCATCCACAAAAGTATTGTCTGGTGATAAAACATTTGGCACACCATCACTCACATCACCTTTAAGAATATGTTCATAAAGATATTCAATAGGGTCAGGTCCATTAATAAATTTCTTTGTAACAGGACTATATTGTTTAACTTCCTTATACTTATGTAATTGAACAAAATCCTTATCGCCAGATAAAATTAGTATGTTGGGACAAGAAGATGCATGTTCCATACACAAAGAAGCAATAATATCATCTGCCTCTGCACCATAAACTTCAATTACCTTATATGGAAAACTTTCTGTAAGTTCTTCTTTGATGCTATTGAGACATCCAAAAATATTATTCCAATCATGTCCAGAAGTTTCTCTAGTCTTTTTTCGACTGGCTTTATATTCTGGATAATACTCTCGTCTCCAATAGTGTTTGGAATCATAACAAATAACCAACTCACCAAATTCATCAAAGAAACGTTCACGATACATACGAAGAGAATTTAGAATCATATGGCGAACCATATCTTCTTCAACTGTATGCGATTTTGTTATGTTCAAGTGCATCATAACACTTGCAACCCCAATTTGGTTCATATCAACTAATATAATTGTCCTGTCCTCATAATCAATTTTTATTTATACGTTTATTATACAATGCACAAAGCATAATGTCAATAGTTTTTGAGTTTATTTAATTAAACAAAATTCATACTTTAAAGTGAGCGTTAAAGCTCATGCTTCTTCTCTCACCTTCACTATAAAAAGGATATACAAAATGTTTCAAGTATGACGGAAACACTAACATTGTTCCTACCTCTGGTTTGAATTTAATAGTGTCGCTTCTCATATCACAGTTTTCACCATACATAAATTCAATCAATCCATTGGTTGGATAATGGTCTGTAAATTCAACATTCAATTCCTCTTCCATATTTGGGGGAATTTTAAGATACACCACAGCAGAAAAATCTCCTGTGTGATGATGATACGGATTATACTCACCAGCATACTGACTAACAATCCAACTATGTGTTAAATGTATATTATCAATTGTTGGTTTACCGTCTCTGCCTGCAAGTTTATACCAACCATAAGCTCTATTCTTAGAGATAATATAGTTAATATAATTCAAACAACCCTGTTTCATCGTCTTAAATAAAAATGCACGATCATCAGCATCGTCTACTGGAATTTGAATTTCTTTACTTACTTTACCAACAAGTTTATGTGACCAATCCCATTTAGCACTCTTTTGTTCACTGGACAAAACATCATCACCAGTTGCATTTATAATATCTACAAACCTATTTGGTACTTGTGTTTCTAAAATTGTTGGGCTAAAAACTTCATGAAATTTATTCGTCTGTTTCTGTTTCTTCTTTTTCATTATCATCATTTCCGAATTTGACTTTTACTTCATGTATTTTTTCTTCATCTAAACCAAATTTAGGTGTATTCATTTCTTCTTCATCATCACCTATTTCCATTGTAAGAGATTTTATTAATTCTGATAAAGGATGTTCTAATTTCATTTCTCTATATAAACAACTTCTGACAGATTCAATAATGAAACCAATGTCTCTTAAAAATTCTTCACTCTGAATCTCAAACCCATTCTCATCCATAGAATATATCATTTGAACCATCAGCCCTTCTGTGAGATTATCACAGAACACAGTGTTTTCTTGAACTTCAATAACTTCGTCACTTAGAGGAAGAATGACCTTTCTTTTGGACATTGCTTTCCATGGCCCATTGATTACATTATTTGTTTCATGTGTAGTCATTTACCCACTCCTATCAAACTCAAACATTTCTTTTGTATAAGCACAGTTAATATCAGAATACCACACTCCAACATTTCTTTTAACCATACCTTTATATGGTCCATCATGATGATAGGCCAACTTTGAACATGTGGGTTGTAATTTACTCTCTTGATTTTCTCCATAAAATAAACCAATCCATACACCGTCCCTCAAATATATTTGCATAATTTTAATATAATTTTCGTGACTAATTCTGCGTGCAATAGCACCTTTTACATTATTTCTTTCTTTCTTTTTTTCTGATGACACAATATCTTTTTGTATTTTAATCCATTCCTTAATCTTATCAGGATGAAAATCATCATCTTCATCTAGATTATGTAGAGAAGAATGAAGACCAGATTTTCCATAATTGGGGTTTTTTTCAGCACGACTTGCCCGTGCTTTCTTGAGACGTTCGGCAGATGCCTGCCGTTGGTCTTCTGTCATAGGTTTACGTTTTTTACGAATCTTCTTAACCATTATTTAAAACCACCGCTTATGTAAGAATTTAACAAACCATTTGCAAGTAATGCAAGTCCAACAGAATTAACAACTAACAATGCACGATCATTCCAAAGAATTGCAACAATCAACCAACCAAGAAGCCCGACTCCATGAAACATCATATTCCAAGGATACAAATTATTAGAGGTTAAAAGTATACCAATTATAATTATAACACTAGAAAACCATTTTAAATACCAACTTAAACCACTAGTGGGTGTGACAGTTTTTGTAGCTATCTCATGAGTTTTTAATTCAATACTACTCGTTCTAGTTTTATCTTCAATATCCGAACTCAATTTTTCTACTCTCTAACAATTTTAAATGACGACGACGACCAGCAGCTTTAGCTAACCTTTTTTTTTCACCTTTTGACCTAAAATGTTCACGTTCTCTCATTTCTGCATAGTAACCATCCATTTGCAACTTCTTCTTCAAAATTCGAAGTGCTGCATCAATATTATTATTACGAACTTCAACTTTCATTATTGTGCCTTTTTTTATTATTGTAAAACTATTATACGATATAATATGAGCAATGTCAATAGTTTTTAATTTATTGATTTTTATTGTAAATCATCTAATTTTACTAAACATTTATCGCCATCTTTGTCAGTTTTGACTTTAATATACCCGTCACGTTCTAACGTAACCAACAAATGTTCTATGACTGAATTTGATGACAGGTGACGACCCCAAAACCAACAACAACCCATGGCCGCGAGGGCAATCAAAGTGTGTGTGAGCATATTCATTATTTATTACCTCTATCTTATATATTATATTATAATATGTTATATATTAATTGTCAATAGATTTTTTAATTAATTTCCTTGCGTAATACTCACACCACACCCTCCGATTGTCTGACAATTCTGAGTCAATGAATATGATTGATTTGTGCTTCCCCGTTGTATTAGAGACATATTTGTGTGATATGTTCCTGTCAAATCTATAGTAGCAGTGTGTGCGCCATCATCTTTCTGTAAAATATCCTGTGAACCACCATCAGTTCTTATAGTCATATTTAGGGTCTTATTTCCATTACCCTTCTGTTTAATAAACGTGTTGTTATTCTCACCACCGTATGTGTAAAGTTGAACATAGTGGTCTGCATTTCCTGTGCCTGTCTCCTGACTTATCTTAACATTATTGCCGCCAGAATGTAAGTCTAAATTGGTAGTATGCCCACCATATTCGACAGTCGAACTACTTTCACAACTTGTGTCTGAACTGTTGTTAAATGAACATCCCTGACCTACATGAACGGTATTGCCACTACTTTGTATATGAAATCCTATTTTGTTAGCATCTGTGCCAGTAGTGTTATATTGTTCAATTTTTATGTTGTTATTATTACCATCCAAGTCACCACCCCAAGCTTTACCAGAACCCCAATAGGAAATCCAGCTGATTGTATTGTTGTTTCCCTCTTGCGTAATATCCAACTCATTGTTAGTGCCTTCCGTAGTAAGATTGACAGCATTGTTGTTGCCATCTATATCTATGTCTATAGTTGTGTCTGTACTCGTACCTATCTGCTCAATGAACACGCTGTTACCAGCGAGAGATATGTTACTCAGACTGATAGATAGTAATAATATTAGAAAGGTTTTCATCTCTTGTTGTTATCTCCGGCACAGGTATTCCACCTTGTGATAAATTAATTGTGTATCCATAATCGTTTATCAAGTCTAAATCTATTGTACTATTTCCCAATCGTCGTATAATTCGTGTAGTGTTTCCGTCTATCAATGTATTAACTTGTGTTGACTTGTTAAACCCACTTGTTCTGCCATCAATCAACTCTGATTGTGCTAGGGAGAGCGCAATCTGATCTAGGATATTGCCTAGTAGTTCTACATTCAAATCGTTAATATCCAATTCGTTAAACTCAAACAAATCTTCTTCTAATTCATTCTTATCTAAATCGACAAATTCAAGATAATCAATGTCAAGCAAGTTCTTGCTTTTCTTTGAATTCTTAATCATTGATATAATCTTTCTCTTTGGTGGCTTTATTATCAACAGGTTATTAATCTGGTCTAAAGTCAAATCCAATATTACTGGCTTGGATGGACTACCTTCACCCGTACCAACTACTGTTGATTGGAATGCTTGGTTCATTATAATTTGACCTGCATCTGTTTCCACTGATATTTCACCTACTGTTCCATCTTTATTGGGTAGTAAAATAATCAAAGACTTTCCAGTTTCATCAACTGTCATACTAAACGCTGTACCTCGTACACCTATTCTTGCAGTAGGAGTACGAATATCCACGTTCTGTCTACTCAGTTTTGCAATGTTACCACTCGCATATCGAACTGTTCCTAATGCGATATTCATAACCAATTTCGACCCTGTTTTAGAATTAGGGTCATAAATAAACTCATCAATAATCAAAGAACTATGAGAACTGACAGCCACGTTGGTATCATCAACAAAAGTAATACCAACACCACCTTTACCAGTTTTTACATTATCTTTAAATTCAATGTCAGAACCTTTTTTTAAATCAGTTTTTTTACCAGACCTTTCAACAGAGGCACTTCCCTTATGTTGTACCACATTTCCAATAGCACCATATAGATTGGCACTAAAAAGAATAATGCTAATCGTCCATAGTAACCGTAACAGCATGACCTGACCCCACCGTTGTTATAGAAGTTGTACCGTCATGTGCACCGCCCTGTGTAATCACAAATGTACTAGATGATCCTGTATGATGCAGAGTTGTGTCTTGGTCAGCAGCACCAGTATGTGTTGACGTGATAGTATTGCTTCCACCAATCGCTGTAATATTGCTAACCTTCTTATCATCACCTATCATTGAAGCAGTGCTATTTTCTTTAATAGTTACAGTATTGCTATCACCTGTTACCACAAGATCAATATCTGCATCATCACCAGATGCAACTTTAGCTGCGTTTACAGTAGTTGTATTAGAATCACCTGTAATTGTTTGTATAATACTATTATCTGCTGATGCAGAATTACCACCAACTGATACCGTGGACGTATTGCTGCTACCTGTTTGATTAAGTGTCAATGTTTGTGTTGCACCCACAACAGATGAAACAATCGTATTTGTATTACCAACCTGATCAATATCCAATGTTTGATTATCGCCCGTTAAAGTAACCGCCGTGGTTGAATCACCGAACTTATTGGTTTGTCCATCTTGATTGATATTAGATGTCAGACTGGCACCCGATTGTGTAATGTATACGTCACTAGCATAACTCACACTGTTCATAATAAATAACACTAGAAATGTAAGTATGCGTATTTTCATTTTTCTCTCTCCTTTAATTTAAATTTCCATAATTTTTTCTTTTCACCCTTTTCTACTAATTCTACTACAGAAGCTTCTATTGCCATTCTTACTGCATATGTTACAGATTCATTTCGTGAAAACCCTGCTTCAGTTTCTAATAATTTTGTTCCCATATCTAAAAATTTAAATATGTTAATTCCAATTCTTGTACTAAGAATTGTTTTTTGAGTACTAACTGCCATTAAAACTTCACCAGTTTGAACTGATATTAATCTTATGCCAATTGATACCATATCTCTACGATATTCATCATGTATACCTACTCCAAGATATCTAGCACCGATACCACCTGTAACCATATTAGTATCGTAACCAACAATACCACCCTCTAATATAACTCCAGCAAACAAGAGAGGTTTTACTTTTTTTGCGTTATCTCCCTCATATGATTTTCTTGTGTTTCGTATTATTTGTCGTTCTTTTAATAAATTATCTAAGCCTATTCTTTCTATAACTTGAAACCAATTACCATCTCCTGCTTTTTTAAGAGATTGGATTAACCAAACATGTGCACCTTGAGTCACAGCTGTGCTCAATAAAGAAAGAGTATCACTCGGTTTGCGTTGACCAGTTAAATCACTGAACGCATACACCGCTATTGTTACCTTCTTTTGTGGAGGAGGCAATACTTTTAATTTATTGACCATTGGGGCAGATGTAACAACAGAATCTTCATACTCTTGTGTTGTACATCCAACTAAACTAAAAAGTAAAATCCCCAACAGGCACCGCAATAACTGTTTGGCTTCCATTTAATTCCATTATTGTTAAAGTAACTTCGTCTGATGATTTAACATAACTAATAGTAGTACCTTCAAAAACAACTGTTCCAGAAGTACCAGCCTCTGCATCTTCGCTAAACATACTGTCAACCAATTGTTTAGATAGTTGAGCATATATTCTAGATTCTACATTTTTCATAAATTTATTTAAATTTGTATTTTGTATATCTCTTACAATTTGACGTTCTTCTGCCTCTTTCTTATCTTTAATTGATTTCTTACGAGAAAATTCCTGATTCTCAATTGTTAATACATGTGCACTATATCCATTTCCATTAAAAGATGGTGATTTAAATGCATGATTAATTTGAACTGCATATAAATTTACAGGAATTAAACACAACATAATTATTAAAATTTTAAATATCATTTTTTTCTTTATTTTGTTTTTGTTTTTGTATTTCTATTACAGTACGTATTTTTTGATCCAACCGAATCATATCATTATCCAACATTCTTACTCTATCAATAAGTGCTATCAGTGTATCAGTAGCCTTGTCCAGACTTGGAAGAATATTATTTGTAACAAATTTCCAAATATAATATATAAAATATCCCATACCCACAGCAACAACTATGGGAACTCCATATTGATTAATTAAATCTACAATATTATCCATTACATTCAATCCTTTCTAGAATCCTCTTTTCCATCAGCAGCAGATATTCTACTTGTATCTGGCTTAACTCCCAATGCATGGCATACAAGAGTATCTAACTTCACGATTTCATTATTGATAGTTTTTACACGATTGTCCAAAGAAGAGATCATACTATTTAACACTGTGGTGCTACTGACAACCGAATCAAGTATATATTTAAGTAATAATATGATGAAAAACCCGCCAGCAATGACGGCTGCTATGGAAAAACCAAGGTCAGCAATTATAGTAAATGCCTGCATAAGTTTACTCCATTTAGTTATATAACTAATAAGTATTTATGAATATTTATATATTAGAAGGGATAAAATTATTTATTATGTAATTTTACAAAGTATTCAGCGTCAACAACTACTAAGGGTTTTTGGTTGTTTCGCTTGATAAAAACGACAGGTTCATAGTTTCCAGAATTGGATTCTGCCTGTTCGTATGATTTCCATACATTAAGTGATTCTTGATTTTTGCACTCAATTGAATATGGAAATTTCTCTCTAGCAGCACGGGCCATGATGAGATCTTCACCACCAGCACCCATGCTGCGAGATTCTACGTCTTCTGGGTGTACATCTAATTGTTCAATAAGTTGGTCACGAACCCACTGTTGGAATCTGCGACCTTTTGCTTTAGCACTACTAGTTTTCATTATATTTAAAAGTCATCTTCATCCCAGTCAGATATTTCATCTATGTAATTTGGATCATCAATATCACCTTTACAAAATGGACAATATAATGTTTTATAATGATAATTGTCCATATTGTGTTTTATAACAAACTCCGCTTCACAAGATTCACAAACAACCAAATTCACTGTATTTCACAAAACCCAGCAGCACATGCAAGTTCTTGAGCACCAATTGTCATGTCAGTTTGTTCATATTCTGATAATTTTTCCCAATTCACAATTTCAGGCATTTGTTGCAAAAGAATTTCATATTCTTGTTTAGTACAATCTTGATAAGGTGCTTGTTTATATATGTGTTCTGCGAATGGAAGGAAACTGACACCACTCATATAATTAAAGTTTTCATAAACCCATGCACCAACCTGCAACCATTCGTTTTCTTTAACAGTGATAGTAACAGAGGGCTTGTGCTCACACCAATTTTCTTGATAGATTTTCCACAATTTCAATTGTTCAATTGCAGACATGTCTGTTCTAAACACGGCACCATTATCAACTTTCATTGGAAAAGAAAATACTGCTGTGTGACTTGGATTCATCACATCATCTTCTACTGGAAATCCTTGGTCTGTCATCATTTTTGTTAGTGGATCTTTTTTATCGCCACGCACTGTACGAACATAATAGGGATTGTGTCTTGCATGAATACCAGAAGCAGAATCAGTCAGCTGACTTACTGTACCAGAAGGTTTAACACAAGTTACGGCAACAGACTGATTGATTCCAAACTTATTGGCAAATTCTTCATTGGTTTTAATAGCCACATTTTTTAGTTCTTGTAAAAGTTTATCCAATCCGGGTGTTTTACCATTTGTCAATTTGCAATCCATAATACCTGTCAAAGATACACCAAGCAATCTTTCTTCTTCACAGTTTTTCTTCCATGTTTTAGAAATATATTTAAAGTTTGTAAGAGTAGATTGAAATGTTCCAAGAATAGTTGCAAGACGAACTTTTTCTAAAAGTGTTTCTTTTGTATCATTTATACGAACAACCACTTCTGATAAATTACAAAACTCACGACTACGAAGAATAATCTCAGAACAAGGATTAGTGCCAAATTCCTGATTTTCTACATCGCGACGACCATTCTTTGATGCCATCCAATTTGCAGATTCACGATTAAAAATACCGCGCTCACCAGATTTAGAATCATAAAGTGATTTCCATTCATCCATGAAAATACCAATATTTGGTTTCTCAGTATAACATGCAGAATTGTTTGCAAGTGCACGTTGACCATTCTCATTCCACCATTGGCCAGTCTTTGCATTGCGCATAAGACCATCAGACAAATTAGATAGACTAATGAGTGCAGAACGGCGAACACCACCAACTACAACAACCTCTGCAATTTTGCAAACAATATCGTGTGATTCCAATGAAGTCAACTTACGACCAGATGCATTTTTAAAAACATTAACGGTAAAATTAAATAGAGATTCAAGTGGTTCTGGTCCACTAGCTCGTCCACCAAACGTCTTCAGCGGTGCGCCAGCGGGCCTTATCTTCGATAAATCCCACCTTGGTACCTGTCCGACATATAACATACCAACGAGCTCTTTAAGCGCCTTAGCCCAACCCAATTTACTATCAGCAACTACAATGGTAGTATCTGTAGGATGAAACTCATCAGCAATCTGTGGCAACTGAGAAATATACTGTCTCTCAACACTAAACCCAACACCAGTGCCATTCATAAGAACATAAAGAATTTCATCAAATGCTTGTGGACGGTCAACCGCAACATAAGAACAATTATATCCTGCAATGTTCTCACGTTTAAGTGCTTCTCCTGCCGTCATCACACAACGCATAGAGGGCATAATACGCAAACCAAGAACAGCTTGTTCTAGTTCATTTCTTAAATTTTTGGACAAATCAAAATTAACAGTCTCTTTCAGGTGTTCTGTAAAAAAATCAAAATATCTTGTAATTGTTTCATCCCACGTTTCTCTACGTCCTTTATCGGGCAACCAACGTGAATATCTAGATAAGTGAATAAACTCTTGATACGATGTGGGTAGATAATTACTAGTCATTAATTTTTCTCCATTCTGATAATTTTAATTGTGCCTGTGCAAAACTAAAAGTATTATCTTTTATAATTTGTTGTAATTCTTCTTTAGTATGTCCTGCAAGAACCATGTCATTAATATCTTTTTGTTTTATATAACTTGGCCAAATCACAACATTACGACCTTGTTTTATTGTTTTTTCTATTTGTTTACAAATTTCACTATTTCTTGGTTCATTATCAAAAATTATAGTTAAGTCTTCATTCAATAATAATTTTCCTTGAACACTCAAAGATTTTGAAAAATCTGATCCTGCAACTGCAATACAATTATCCAGAAATAGACTATCTAATGGTCCTTCAACAACAAGAATATGTTTACTCTTGTCTACCTTGTCAAGACCAAATATTTTATCACATTCAGCATTTAACTTGATAGTGATATACTTAGGTTCTTCTGAACCAAAGGATCTTCCCTGATATGCAAATATTTCACCACATTCATTTCGAAATGGAATCAATAATCTTGGATGATCACCACCCAAAGATGGAAATTTATTCTTTATTAAAAAGTTCGTGAATCGATAAAAAGCCGGGCATAGATATAAGTCTTTGTGCCGTGTTTCAGGAATCTTTCTCTCTCCAACCAATCTTCTCGCCGGGTGAGATTCGGGTAATTGTGATATTGATTTAAGGTTTTTGAAAATATTTTTCTTAGGAAAGATAGGAGCATTGAATTTAAATTCCGGTTCTGGGTTGTTGGTTTTAACACCTTTTCTATAACGTTCGAGTATATAGTCATCATAGATTTTTGAGTTTATATGCTTGATAAGATTACCAAGTGATGCACCTACACTACAATTGTGACATTTAAAAAACAAATCATTTTTCTTACGAAAAACAAATCCTCTTGCTTTTAATTTATTTTTATTAGAATCACCACAATACGGACAACGAAAATTCCACAAATTATCTCCTTTCTTTTTAAAAAGAGAAAGCTGTGGACTAACTAGATTAAGATATTTTGTATCGATATAAGACATTCATTTATAATACCACATGTATCATAAAATGTCAATCATAAAATGTCAAGTTCTAAAATTTTATTGATTACAAACCCAGCAATGATAGAGGCACCAATAAGAACATGACGCCATTTTTCTAAAACACCAACTCTGTCTCTAAGTTCATCACGTATAGATTGAATTTCTTTATTCTGTTGTGCGTGTTGTGCAGCTGCGGCAATAATAATTTCTTTAGTGTTAGTTGTTACTCTGGAATGAAGTTCAGTAATTTGTATTGATAGTTCAGAACGACGAATTTCAATTTGTTGTTCTGCATCAACAATTGATTCTTCTTGTTTGGAAAGTTTTTCTTCGTGAACGGCAAGCATACGATGAATTGAGTTAGATACATCAGTCAATTTTTCAATAGCAATATCTAATCTATCGTGTATTTTTTTTTGGTCTTCAAGTTCTCTTTTTAAAAGTTTGACCTCAGTATCTAACTCATTCATTTTTTAATCTTCAGATTTAAGAAGTGTGATTGCACCCCAAGCTACAGCAGCCCATGCTGCATAATGTGCCCAAGCACCAAGGAACAAAACGACCAACCCAACAGCAATCATTGCACCACCATCCCAAGAAGTTCTTTCATTAATTTTCTTTGTTAACCAGTCCATTATAGATCTCCAATTTGGTTAGTTTTAGTAATTGAATTGTTATGATTTTTTATTCAACAACTACTCCTTTATTTATGAAAATAAAAAATCATCGCGAATATGTTGTGTGTGATTCCTGTAATATATTATATCTCCCTGTCAATTGTCACAGATTTTGTTGTGTTGTTATCTGTGCAATGTTGTGCAAAAATTGCAGATTGTGCTACAATAACTTCATCAGCGACAAATGCATTTCTATTTGCTTCCGTATCAAAAACTCTAGTTTTTGTTTTTGTTAACGTATCTTCAGACAAAGATATTAAAAAACTAACAGATTTCCCTGTATCTTCATAAGTAGATTTTATATGGGAGATAGTATCGTCTGAAAAAACAAAAAAATTTGTATCTGTATTCGGACGAATTTCGGTTCCTGCTCGTTTCCATGCCATTTTATCTTTCCTCTAATTTTTTTAATCTAATATCCAAATCATCCAATTTTTTTGCAATGTTTGGATATTTTTTTCTCCATGCTTCTTCTTCGGAGAGTATTTTTATGTTTAGTTTTTTTGCAGACCAAGTAGATATATCATCTACCTTTTCATAAAACCAAACTCCTATTTTAGTATCTAAAAACCAAGAATTAGCTGCACCACCCAAAATGCTTCCTGATATACTACTTATTAACCAAAACCACATTTAATCTGGAGTGCCTACACAACAAGGACATTCATCGTCTGTCGTGCATAAACATGGGTCACATTCACAATTTGGGTTTTGACAAAGTTCGTTTTTACAACTATGTTTATTATTCATATTTATATTCCTTTTAATTAATTTTCATTAGAAGATGCGGGAAAACTTCCAAAAGCTCTTACTGCATAATATGCAGCATAGGTTTTAATTTTCCACACAGAAGGAGTTGCACTTTGCATACCCCATAAAAAAATATTATCTGAAATTTCTCTTCCCTTTTTCCATGTACCCCAATCTGATTTTTCAGAATGATAATACTTACGCAAAGTTGCATATAGATGGTCATGAATTACTGCTGCTCTTGCAACATCCCACGGAGAAATTATTGACCAACATGATCTTGGAACAGATGCTAAATCTGTTTTCATTCCCTTTACACAAGTAATTTTACCTTCATCAGATATGTTTACACCAATTTTCTGAAGAATAGAAATATCTTCTTTTTTAAGAGATTTTGTTATAAATGTAAGATCTCTTTCCAATATCCATGTTTTTGGTGGTGTGAATTCTGCACTGAGTTTATCATTAAATATACCATTTCTCATTTATTATTTTCCTTTTCAATTTCTAAAGGAATCACAGCCTTTTCATAATAAACAATTATTTCCTTTTGTTGTTGTAAATATCTCTTTATTTCTGCCATGTTTAAAGCAAGTGTTTCGTAATCTCTTACACTCAAAATATAACCAACAAATTCACCGTTCTCTTTAACAAATTTGTCTTTAAATTCTTTAAAATTATTTTCAGTAACAACATAAAAATATATACTGTTCAATTTAATAGATCTGGGCCTGTTCTGTACAGGAATTTTTCTCTCAACTTCTACTGTTTTAATCTCAACAGGAAGAACTGATTTCCAACCACCACACCCACTACTAAGAAGAAGTATTGGTGTCAGGAGAATTAATGATAGTAAGTTTTTCCAACGAGTCAAATAATTTTTGTGTTCCATTGTTTATCTTCTTTTCCACTAAACCCGGTTTTTGCAAACTTAATTTTAAAAGGTCATGTTTACGCAATTTACCAATAAGAACATCCTTATAATCATTTGCTCTATTCAAATTAGTTTGTAATTCATTATTTAGTTGTTGAAATCTTTCTCTATCTTGAATTAATACATCAATGGTATTAGTTTGTTCCTCTGCTACCATTTCTAATTTTGCACTATTCTCGGTAAGAATTTGAATTCGTGATTGAGTATCTTTATAATAATAATAACCGCCATATACAACACCACCAACCAAACCAATAACAGCTATAAGAATATATATTTTTAACATTCCAATCACCTATTCATTAAAAAATTAGTTTTTAGTTTTATCAGATTTAAATGCTTTTAAACTAATCATCTTTTTTTTACGATCTTTCTCTTTTTTTAATTGCGCATACAGACGACGATAATCTGGAATATCACCCAAATCTGCAACAGGTGCAACAGTAGTACCAATAGCAGAATATTCTTTAAAGTGTTTCATTTTACTCTCCAATACCTATTATGGTAACTTTTTTCTCAAAATTCCAAGAGTTTTAAATCCATCCTCTTTAGCTAAAATTGAATCATATCCACATAACTCTAAGAATGTAGCAAAATCTTTACTATCAAACCAAAACTTATCAACTGATTGAACTTTATCTCCAAAGGTTTTTTTTAATCTCATATAAACGGGTTTCAATTTTTCTAAATCTATATTTTTAGATTTTTGTTTCATAATCAAATTTAACAGTTCTGTTATTTTCATTCTTTTTTCAGAATTTCCCACATCAAAAGTATTAGTAGGATTATAATCAACTGAATCTACTTCTGCATTTTTACGATAATAAGCATAACCATCTGCAACCTTTTTATCATATGAAAACCAAACTAATGGGTTTTTACCATAAAGAGTATCGTCCTTATCAAATCCTCTATATAATTTTTTTTCATAAAGTTGTTTGAAGCTTTTCATTTTTTTGTTCTTTTTTCTCTCATAGCGTTCAAACGTTCACGATGTTGTTTATAGATTGTAGTCCTACCATCTATAATGGGAACCTTTCTTTTTTTCTTTTTAGGGTCCACACCGGGCTCACCACTGCCAGGATAATCAGGATGGTCAACACCTAATCCAGCAATAGCACCACCACCGGATGCATTAGCAGGAGCATCTTCTTCAATTTCTTGTCCTGTGCGAACATTTACTTCTTTCCAAATTTGCTTTATTGTTTTCATTGTTTCAGATCCTCCAACCCTACATAAATTTTTTCTTTTGTTTTAACATGAATAACTGAAAATATTTCAACACCCAACACGGTATCTACTGGAGATTCATCTTCATAAACAATAACTTTATCACCAGACTTTGCAGTTAATTCTTCTTCTTCTGAATTCAAAATATCATTTGTTAATTTATATTCACCCTTTGGAAGAACATCACCAAAACCAATTATTTGTTCAGATATACTATTGTCTATCTCATAACCTTCTTCTGCCAAATATTTTACAAATTCTTTTTCAAAAACATCTGGGTCATCAACAGATTCTTTAAAAGTGTCTTTAAGAAGAAATAGTGCTGCAGCATAGGTTCCAAGCTTGGTTCTAAGTCCAGGCACCTTTCCAAAGATTTTCTTTATATTAAATACAAGTTTGTGAAGAGTAGTATATGCAGATTTTTCTTCACTTGTTGAAAGAGGTTTTACTGATTTTCTTTGAAATATGCCTTTAATTTTTGGTTCTGTAGTAATGACACGATTTCCGTTTTCATCTATAATACCCAACTTATAAGCGTCAGTTTCTTTAAATGGTGTAACCAATAGTTTCAAAAAACGATATGTTACAAACAAGTCTATTGCTCTACCCATTATAGTTTCTCCAGTGTTTTTAATACATAATCATCTTTCAAAACATTTATCTCATCTTCTCTTATTATATTTAAAAAAACTAAGAAAGATTTCAATACTCCCCAATATTCTGATTGTATTTTAAAAAGAAGCAACGTAACGGCTGCCTCTGGTCCAAACAAATTGTTAATAACAATTATATGATTCAACAATAATCTTTCTTTAAGAATACCACTTTCATAATATTTTCTAAGTAGTCTTTTAACATACTTAAAACGTTTCATATCATCTTGAAATTCAAATTCATTTTCACAGTGAGGATTGTCATAATATTTGATTGCAAACATATTGACATTTTCACTCGTTATTTTATCATACATCATTTAATTTGTGCACGAATCCTACATTGATTAGTCTCTGTCATTTCATAATTAACATTTAGACTTAGACCACCTTCAATATCTTTACTAATTCCATCATCTTGCAAAAATTCATTATGTGGTGTATCCACATCCTTACCAAATCTGCCACCAAAAAGTGTGAGAGGTAAATCAAAATCACCTTTTGTTTCGGTCATTGGTGGATATTGGTCAAAAGTAAGGCCAATTTTCATCAAAGAATTACGCATTAATTGAAGCCTTTGATTGGGATCAAATTGATCGTCTTCAAAGATTCTTCCAACTATTGCATTGAGTTTTCTAATAACATCATCATTTAGATATCCGTTTGATGGATTTCTACCATAAGTTGGTTCATTAGGAATTTCTGGTTGCCCTTCAGCAATAAAATTTTTAAACTGTTTCATTTTCTTCTCCATCAATAGGAATATCGTCTCTAATTTGTTCTTCAAGAAACATCGATTTCTTTTTATTCAATCTAGTGTCATACTCATATGTTTTTCCAGTATTTTCATCATTAACAACAATAATTTCTGGGTCATTAATTTCTTGCAAGGTTTTCATACGTGTCCCTCTTTAAATACTATTTATAATAACTAAAATATATAGACATAAAAAAAGAGAGGAGCAATTGCCCCTCTCTCATTAAACACACTACTGAATAATCAGTATTAATTAAGCAATATTGACAACACCAACGTCAGCACCAACATCAGATTGGCCAATAACCGCCCACGCTGCACCCGTCCACATCAACATGACACTATCGCCATCATCAGCGAAGTCAATACTAGCATAACCAAGCCGGTCAGCTGGTGTCATTACACTAGTACCACCATCCGTATCATTGATGATAATTTTGATCTGACCCTGTACCGTACCATCGGCAAGCGTAGTGGCGTTAGAACCAGCAGTTTGCAGAAGAGTAACAGCAGTTGCAACCGAAATTGCAGTTTGCGTACCATCAGAAATATCTTCAATAGAGTTCGAGAACCCAATAAAAGAAGGAAGGTTGTTAATGAAGTTCGTCACCGAAAGCTTCTTGTTGATAGGCGTACCAGTTGGATCGTCAACAACGTGAAGCAAATCAGCGCCAGCGACGCCAGTGGACAAATCGGTCAAAGCCGTAATTTTCTTATCAGCCATTTTTTTAACTCCTTATTTAAACCCCGTGCAAAATTGCATTTTAGGGGAATGTTACTGTAGGTATAAACGCATTATCCTACATCACTCGAAACCAAATCTTCTGTTTCGTCATTATTAATTTTATTAAGAAAATCGTCACATTGTTGAACAGCACCTGTAAGTGCATTCGACAATGCGATAGTTTCCAATTTACTATTTTCCAATTCTGCAAGCTTTGCCTGAATTGTATTCAAATCATTCAAAAGAGAATCTTTTCTTTCATTAATCATTTCTTCATTAATCATTATCATTTCATCCTATTAAGTTATTTGTTGTATAATTATTTATAACGATTTATTAAGCAGCTGCAACAGTTACACCATTTAATACGACCGCAGAACCATTAGTTGTTCCTGCCTGACTGTAGAAAGCAATGTCACTGGTACGAGCTTCTGCAAGAACACCCTCATTCTCGTCAGCCGAAGAACCATCAGTTGCATCGAATACAATTCGATCTTC
>ENA-ORXF01000803-ORXF01000803.1-marine-metagenome-genome-assembly--contig:-NODE-803-length-21454-cov-14.821350_pt1 | contig 21454 bp, 18 predicted proteins | sample MGYA00237864_ERZ511476 | MGnify/ENA primary metagenome ERZ511476 (study PRJEB26306, sample SAMN06343908) | marine metagenome | isolation source: coastal waters | place: Atlantic Ocean: West Antarctic...
CCGTAATTACTGCAATTCCTTGCTCAACGTCAAAATCTACTCTATCGGTCATTGCTACCATTTAACTTTCTCCTTGAGATTATTTTTTAATGGATGAATATTAATTCAATGTCCAACCAGACTCCATAGTCAAAGTGAGACTTATTGATGAAATCTATTTAGTGAGTAAGTGCTGAATCTCTTTGGCAAGTAACCACAACCGATCTTGTCCCCAAACGGCTAGTACAGTCTTTTTATTACGATCTAAAAGACGAAAACTAGGTGCACCCCATAACCCGCTGTCATACATAGCCAACCGGTTCTCCTCTAAAGCCTGTTGCCACCCGTCTTGCCCTACAATATTTTTAGCCGCCTGCCAGTCTAAACCCGCTTTTTGCACAACAGACCTTAAACCTTCATCGGTGTTGGTATTGGTCCCGCTGACAAATGCAGCACTAAGAAAACTAGACAGTAATTGATTACCCTTACCCAAACTACAGGCCCATGGGTACAGCGAATAGCAGCGACGCACAGGCTCCCCTATAGGATCATAAAATTTGCCATAGGGGATTCCTGCCGCTTTTGCCTCTCTCGCGGTATCAGTAAATATATAAATACCCTTCTCATTGGTCGCAGGAACACCCCGCATGACCATCGGTAAAATGGGTCGGACATGGAGTGTGACACCACTAGTTTCTGCGAGTGCTACGGCTCGATCAAATGCAATAGAACTATAGGGGCTGCGCAGAGAGACGAACACCTCTAGCGACAAACTACCATCATCGCGCAAATTACCGATCGTCGTCTCTTGACGCGGAGCAATCAAAGGCTCCTGAGGCTGTTTATTTGCGCCAAGACTAGTGAGACGATCTTCTAAATGATACAAGCGGTCTACCCCCCAATACCACTCTCCAGCATAGTGAAACATAGCACTAGAATAATGTTTGAGCTCTGCAAGTCTTGCATTACCAGACTCTATTTTTGCTCGCAAATCTAACTCAGAGGCTACACCAAGAGTCTCTGCCAATCTTTGCAGTTCAATGTCATTACAGGACCACAAGGCGTCCCCAACCTCCTTAGCATGGTCAACAAACCCTTTATCATCTAACAAAGCGCATATTGATTGAGCAACACTAATATTACTCTTGGTCGGAGCCCAGTCACCATCAGGAAACGTTAGACTATAATAATGAGCGATTTTAGATGAATCATAGCGCGAAAGTTCGCTAAGCAATTCTGGCTCCGGGATATTTTTACCGTCGACCGCACCGACCAGATGGCACTTGAGCTCGATATCATATTTTTCAACCAGTAATTGCAGTGTCTGAGCAGCAAGGTGGCTATAACCATCATCTACGCGATGGAAATATTCAATGACGTGCCTTGCACCACTCTTAGAGCGAGCACGCTCCTTTTTATGCCTTTTTTTAGCGAGTCTCTGAGGATCGGATAGGTAGGTCATAAATTTTGATGTAACCCATCGCCTTAATGGACTTGGATCCATAGTAGCCGCGCCACCCTGCTCTTTAAACTGACCACCCATTGGTATCTCCTCATTAATGGTTGCAACTATATGTTCAGTAACGCCTCGCAACCCGTGCCAGCAATGAGTGTATTCACCTTAGCCTGGTCAGTCTGACTCAACGCTCTATATTGACTATTAATCCATCTAAGGCATTTACCTTGATAGGCAAATGTTTGCTGACTCCAAATACTACCATCGATATCAGCTTGCCATGTCTTATCTCCCTCTGCGAGTGCTTTAGCATTAGCCAATAAAGCAGGAACATAAACTCTACCCACTTCATAAAGAAGCGCGTTTAAGCTTGTCGGCACAGTGTCCATAGCATTCCAATCCCTACCCGATGTCTCAAAACCACACTGATCCTCCATTAACCCGGTCCAAGCAACGACTCTCGGTGCCAGATCATGAGCGATTTTACGTGATGTAGGATCAAATCCCACCAACTGGGTTAACTGTCCATAAATGGCAAAATCACAGGCACTTGGGCGTGATCCTAGTATAAATGGCTGACTTTCTAGGTGTGATTCAAGTGCTAACAGAAATCGTCGATAACTCGCATCGATCAAGGGTGCTGTGATATCACTTGAACCCACTACGTGCAGACGACTTACCTGTCTGTTCGTTATAAACGGTTTAAACTTGTTAAGCAGCTCCGAAGATATATCTACCTTTTGTAATAGTGGCAGTAATGTTCCTGCATTATCAGCATCCTCCGCAGGAGCCCAGCGATAATGAAACATATATTTGGTACACCACTCATCAGCAAAGTCTTCCAATAAATAATCGATAAATGCCAGGGCGGGATCCGCAGGAACCACTCGTCGCTCACTGAATTCAGCATCAAGTCGGCGAATGATTGGAGTAGAGTCACATACTGCCTGCAGCTCTCCATCATCATCAGGTAAAAGAAAAGTCGGCAGCAATGCTACTTTTGGTGGCGCTATTCCCATCGTCTTAAGAACGGCTGCAGGATCATCCCAAATGATACGGTAGTCGATGCGGCGATACCGCATCAAAGCAATCATTTTTCGAGTATAAGGCGATGGTACAGCACCAATAAGAGCAACGGGTTTAACGATGGGCATTTGGAAACAATCCTATTTTTATCAAGACACAAGTCAATGCGGAATATATTGACATACTGCCTGCCATGATGTCACTCTAATATTATACATCTCCCGAGAAGACTGACCATGATCATCAAGAAACGAGCTTTAACGCTAGGGCTAATCGTTCTAATGGCATTTGGCATCTACGCCAATCAAGTATCAATTATGCTACAAATTTTACCCACGGCCATTACTCGGGTATTCCAGTCAGATGGTATAGCTGACCTTGGTGAGGGTATGCATGTCGCCCTGTGCGGTGCTGGTGGCCCTATGCCTAGCACCAGTCGTTCAGGGCCCTGTGTGGCCATAATTGCAAACGGTAAAATATTTGTGGTTGATGCCGGCACCGGTGGCTCACGTAATTTAGGCAAAATGGGTCTCACTACTGGGAGCATAGAAGGTGTTTTCCTAACACATTTCCATTCAGACCATATCGATGGGCTGGGTGAGCTCTCCATGACTAGATGGGTTACAGGAAGACATACACAACCTTTATCTGTATTCGGTCCACCAGGTGTAGAGTCAGTCGTTGAGGGCTTTAACCGCGCTTACGGAAAGGATGCGCTCTATCGCCATGCTCACCATGGTGATTCTATTGCTATGCTGAGCGGTAATGGCATGTCTCATAAAAGTGTTGAAGTCCCCGAAAACGGAACAAAGGTAATGGTATACGACCAGGGTGGCGTCACCGTGGAGATGTTTTCAGTCGATCACAAGCCTATCTCCCCGGCTGTTGGCTACCTTTTCACGTACAAGGGCCGAACTGCGCTAATCTCAGGAGATACGACAAAAGATGCAAATGTGCAGCTATTCTCAAAAAATATTGATTTATTGATACACGAGGCTCTTTCACCTGAGCTTTTGACAATAATGAGCGAATCCGCAAATGCAGCAGGAAATTCGTCCAGAAGTAAGATTTTCCATGATGTGCTTGATTACCACACAAGCCCGGTAGAGGCCGCTGAGATTGCGCGTGATGCAGAAGTGGGCCACCTTCTCTACTACCATGTCGTACCACCGCTTGATATACCGGGTTTAGAGGCAGTTTGGCTAGATGGCGTTGATGATATATTTAAGAAATATACATTAGGTTTAGACGGTACCCTCTTTACATTACCTCCAAATTCACAGAAAATAATTAAAGTAAAATCTACGTTATAATTGTAAAATACTGATTTTTATCTACTAATTTATAAATTATTAAGAGCATATAGTTTTTCACTAATTGTTTGCTGGCTGTAGATATGACACAATAAAAAATAGTTTTCCGACACTAGTTATTGACCAACTTTTTATAAAGGCTTATCGCATGACGCAGTCTAAAGAGGCAAACCCAGTTGTTCAGACAAAGTCAGATGGCCGATTAATGCGCAGTGAGCGAAGCCGTCGGCTTATCATTGAAGCCATTATTCAATTAATTGACGAAGGGTTTCTAATTCCTACTGCGCAACAAGTTGCGTGTCGTGCGAATGTTGGCATTCGGTCTGTGTTTAGGCACTTTGATGACATGGATGATATATTCGAAACTGCTAATGAAATAATTTTTCAAGATACAAGGCCATTATTTGTTGGCGGTGATCGCTCTGGTATTCTGACCGATAGAATAGTGCGCTGCACACAACAGCTAACTTCCGGATACAATTCAGTCAAAAACTTCATGCTCTCTGGGCGAATTCGTAGATGGAACACGCCTGTCATTCAAAAGAACTACATGCTTAATACAAAACGTCTTCAAAAAGAGCTGGAATCTTGGATCCCCGAAATCCTTGAGTTACCTGAGCCTGACAGGCAATGCGCCTATGCGCTAGCGTCTTTTGATTTTTGGTTGCGCTTAAGCGTCGATCAGCAAGTGTCAGAAAAAGACTGTATTAATATAATTTCACGTCAACTACAGGCGCTACTCCCTCAGTAACTAAAATAGCGCCTGAGATCTGCTTTTATTTTGAAGTCACTAGCCTAATTTAGTGACCAGCGATTCTCAAACAAGCGTGTGCCCAGCCGAGCTACTATGATATAAAAGTACAATGCAGGTGTGCGTAGATTTGCACTAGGTTTTGGGAGAGCATAATGACAAAAAAAGTTGCACTCATTATTGGTGCCGGTGACGCTATTGGGAGCGCTATAGCGCGCAAATTCTCACAACGTGGTCTCACTGTCTGCGTGACTCGGCGAAGTAAAGATAAACTCCTGCCTTTGCTCGAGGAAATTTCTTTGGCCGGCGGCGAAGCATTTGGATTTGGTTGTGATGCGCGTAAGGAGGATGCTACCGAAGCACTATTCAAAAACATTGAAGATAATATCGGTGAGATTGACGTCGTTGTTTTTAATGTCGGTGCTAACGTTCCAATGGGTATCTTAGAAACAGACAGTCGCAAATTTTACAAGATATGGGAGATGGCCTGTTTTGCAGGGTTTTTAAATGGTCGTGAGGCCGCTCGCTACATGACCAAAAGAAACCGAGGCACCATCCTGTTCACCGGCGCTACAGCCAGTGTTCGTGGATCAGCGGGATTCGCCGCTTTCGCTAGCGCCAAGCATGGGCTGCGTGCTCTAGCGCAAAGTATGGCAAGAGAACTTGGCCCGAAAAATATCCATGTGGCTCATATCGTAATAGATGCAGCTGTTGATACTCAGTGGATTAGAGACAATGTTCCTACGTATAAAGAACGAAAAGCAATCGATGGCATCGTTGAGCCAGATGACTTAGCTACCAATTATGTCAATCTCTATGATCAACCACGCAATGCATGGACCTTTGAACTGGACATACGTCCATGGGACGAAAAATGGTAGGAGAAACCCAATGAGCAAAACAATAGAATTTTACTTTGACGTGGGAAGTCCCACAGCCTACTTGGCTCACAAACGCCTGCAACAATTAAAACATCAATATGGCTGCGTAATTTCTTATATTCCAGTTCTTCTTGGGGGCTTATTTAAAGCATCCGGTAACAGCTCGCCGGTCATGGTTCCAGCGAAGGGGCGTTATATGATGATGGATGACCTTCCTCGATTCGCTAAACTGTACGGTGTTCCATTAAATAATAATCCTCACTTTCCTATTAATACGCTCAACCTAATGAGGGGCGCTGTAGCTACGTTAGACGGCGATCATTTTGATGCCTACATTGACGCGGTCTTCAACGCTATTTGGGTCGACAGCAAGAATATGGGTGATTTAGAGACGGTCATCGGCACACTGACTGCCGGCGGCTTAGATGCGGATTCCATTTTAGCCTCGACACAGAACCCAGTGGTAAAACAAACTCTTATCGACAATACAGACAGTGCCGTCCAAAGAGGCTTATTTGGAGCACCAACGATGTTTGTTGATGGGGAGATGTTTTTTGGCCAAGATAGACTGCAGTTTGTCGAGATAGCTTTGCAGACAAAAATATAATAAAACTTTAAAACTTTAAAACTTTAAAACTTTAAAAAAATACTAATAAAATAGTTTCTAAAGGAAACCTACATGCGATCTATTTCTCTCCTGATCTTAGCATTAGCGCTGAGCGCTGGTATTAGCGTTAGTGTTGCTAAATCCTCACAGACCGTCAATCAACAGTCTATCCTCGAGCCTGGCGGAGAATGGTTAAGCTATGGCCGAACCTATCAAGAGCAACGTTTTAGCCCGCTGAATAAAATTAATCGCGATAATGTTAACGAGCTGGATCTAGCGTGGTCATTTAAGTTTGATACTGCGCGAGGCATGGAGGCGACACCACTGGTTCACAATGGTGTCATTTATGTTAGCACCGGGTGGAGTCATGTTCATGCGCTGGATGCTCGAACAGGTGAAGAATTGTGGCATTACGATGCTAAAGTCCCCAAAGCACAACTAGCAAAGACGTGTTGCGGCCCAGTTAACCGTGGCGTTGCACTATGGCAAGACAGCTCCAGCGCACCGCTGCAAGTGTTCTTTGGCGCTTTAGATGGACGATTAATTGCCTTAGATGCTAAAACGGGCGAGGAAAACTGGTCCATTCAAAGTACTCCAACAGATGGCAACTACAGCATCACAGGAGCCCCACGGATTGTAAAAGGAATGGTCATCATCGGTAATGGTGGCGCTGAATTAGGTGTTCGTGGCTATGTTAGCGCTTACGACGTCAACACTGGGGAAATGAAGTGGCGCTTTTATACTGTGCCTGGCGATCGTAACAAACCTCAAGAGAGCCCTGCCCTAGAAGCTGCACTTGACACTTGGAGCGGCGATGAATGGTATAAGCTCGGCGGAGGTGGTGGCACTGCTTGGGACTCGCTAGTGTATGACCCAGAGTTAGATTTGCTCTACATTGGAACAGGAAACGGATCTCCCTGGAATCGCGATTTACGCAGTCCCGGCGGTGGTGACAATCTTTATCTCAGCTCAATAGTCGCGCTACGCCCAGACACCGGTGAATACGTTTGGCATTATCAAGTTACACCCGCGGATAACTGGGATTACACGGCGACACAACAGTTAGTGCTAGCCGAGTTACAGATCAAGGGCGAATCGCGATCAGTCATCATGCAAGCACCAAAAAATGGGTTCTTTTATGTTCTGGATCGAAAAACCGGAGAGCTACTCTCCGCAGACAAATTTGCAAAGGCCACTTGGGCTACGCACGTCGATATGGAAACAGGCCGGCCGGTCGAGAGTAAATTTGCTGACTACCAAAAAAATGGTGGCAGCTACATTTGGCCATCACCCTATGGCGCGCACAATTGGCAACCTATGTCTTTTAGCGCGAAGACAGGCCTTATGTACATCCCAGTTCAAAGTATTCCTGCCTACTTTAGCGCATTAGAAGAAGTCATGTATCGAGTGAATCGTTGGAATACCGGTGTCGATTTAAACACTAACCGTGATCCAAGAAGCTGGGTTGCCGGAAAAGCATCAATGGATGCCCTTATTTTTGGGGAATTAGTGGCATGGGATCCCATTAAGAAACAACGCGCGTGGCAAGTACATCATGCCAAGCCCTCTAATGGCGGTATCTTGAGTACAGCTGGAGACCTCGTTTTTCAAGGGACGTGGGACGGGACTTTCGCAGCATATGATGCCTATGACGGTGAAAAACTCTGGCAATACAAGTCCGATAGCGCAGTTCTTGCGGGGCCAATGACATTTGAACTTGATGGTGAACAATATGTGGCCGTTGCTCAGGGCAGTGGTGGAACCGTTATGATCACTGTTGGTGATGAGCTTCAGCGTAACAAAACCAACCAAAACAAACTTCTCGTTTTCAAGAAGGGTCAGTTCAATCAAACAAACTCTCTGGCTAATGCAGAGCTGACAACCATTCGAGCGCTAGGTCATGCCGCCAATACCGACCCCGAGGTGATTGCCCTGGGGGAGTCCATTTATCACAATAACTGCGGTTCCTGCCATGGTATCAATGCGTTGAGCAACTACATTGTGCCTAACCTACGTTATATGAGCGAACAAACTCATAATGACTTCGCCTCAATTGTTATTGGAGGCACACGCACACATAAGGGCATGATCGGTTTCTATGACACTCTTGGCGTGGATGATGTTGATGCTATCCATGCGTATTTAGATGACAAACAACAAAACTTGTCTGAGCGGTTGGAGCTGACTTTCTTACAAAAAATTGAGTATTGGTTTAATTTCTGGATGGCCAAATTCGGTGCAATGTTCCCAGAGCTTTTGAATGCGACACGCGCCTATATAATGTAGTAACACAAAAAAACCTGGCTAGGGTTATCCACTAGCCAGGTTTCTTATACAACATTCATGCGGCTACACCATTAAATCGCCACTTTGAGCATGCGTCCGTACTATCTCAGGGCAAGTGAAGCGCTCTCCATAGGCTTCAGCAAGCTCATCGCATCGAGCGGCAAACTTATCAAAACCATAGGTGTTTACGTACTGAATCAAACCGCCAGTATGAGCTGGCGCACCAATCCCCATGATCGACCCTATATTGCCGTCTGCAACAGACCTCAAAACCCCTGTTTCTAAGCATTTAAGTGCCTCAATCACCTGACGAAACATTAAGCGATCTTTTATATCTTCATCAGCAACGCAGGTATCTTCTTTGTAATAGAGGTCATACAAGCCAGGCCAAACATTCTTTGACCCATCAGCATGGTACTCATAGTATCCGCCACCGTGGTGGCGGCCTCCACGGCCATTATCGGTAATCATGTCCTTGATTACTCGACGCGTGACATCACCGTTGGTCCACTTATCCTCAACACCCATCGCAGCCCAAGTTTCACCCGCTTTACGTGTCAGCTCTAAACTGGTTTCATCACCAACCTGAAGCGGACCAACCGGCATGCCAATAGCCCTACCTAAGGTGTCAATTTTAACCGGATGAACACCTTCGGTTAAAAGCTGTAAGCCCTCATCTAAATAAGTACCGAAGGTTCTAGAGGTAAAGAAGCCCAAAGAGTCATTAACCACAATGGGGGTTTTGCGAATTTGCTGAGTGAAATCAAATGCCTTCGCCAACGCCTCATCACTAGTCTTATCACCTACGATAATTTCAACCAGCGGCATTTTATCTACCGGAGAAAAGAAGTGGATACCCACGAAATTTTCAGGCTTTACGGCCGCTCGTGATAGCTCAGTGATTGGGAGTGTCGATGTATTTGAACCCCAGAATCCATCCTCAGACAAATATTGTTCCGTATTCACAATAATTTTGTTTTTAAGTGCTATATTCTCAAATACCGCTTCGATAATTAAATCGCAACCACGAAGATCTTCATCCTTCGCCGTGGGAGTAATCAACCCTAACAAAGCATCCGCCTGTGACTGAAACATCTTTCCGCGTTTGACGGCTTTATTCACTAGTCCTTCCGAATACGCTTTGCCCTTGTCAGCGGCTTCTTGAGTCATATCCTTTAATATGACTTCAATGCCTACTTTAGCGGCAACATATGCAATACCCTGCCCCATCATTCCAGCACCTAACACACCTAATTTGCGCGTAGGATTCTTATCAATACCTTTGGGACGACTAGCGCCGGCATTGATCTTACCCAACTGAAAGAAAAATGCCGTAATCATGTTTTTAGCCACAGGGCCAGTGACAACTTTGATAAATTCACGACCCTCAACACGCAACATCGTATCTATATCAATAAAGGTTGATTGAAACGCAATGTCCATTGCTGCTGTCATCTGCGGCATAAGGCCACGCGTCTGCTTGTGCAACATTGTGGGAGCCATAGCCGCAAACTGCGCATTGTGCGGCGCCTTTATAGATCCACCTGGGATCTTATAGCCCTTCCTATCCCAAGGCTGTACCGAAGCATCCTTGTTCCCGGCGTGCTTTGTAATCCATGCCTTTGCAGCGGGCAAAAGAGCCTCTAATGACTCAACTAACTCATCAATTAGTCCAGCGGCCAAAGCCTTTTCAGGGATTAATCGCTGACTTTTTAAAATAATATCTAGCGATTTTTCAAGACCAATCAGCTTAGTTAAGCGAACTACGCCGCCCCCCGCAGGATAAACCCCGATAGCACATTCAGGCAGACCGATCTGAACTGACTTGTGGTTGTAGGCAATCCGATGATTACAGGCCAGAGAAAGCTCATAACCGCCGCCCAATGCAGCACCGTTAATAGCCGCAACAACAGGAACGGGCAGTCTCTCTAGACGCCTAAAGTGACCTTTAATTAATTCGCCATTTGCAAATAACGCCTCATCAGCGCCTGAATCCATGAGCACTAACTCATTGAGGTCAGCGCCGGCAAAAAACACTTTCTTGGCGGAGGCAAATATTACACCCGTCAGACCAGTCTCAGCCTCCAGACGAACCACTGTTTCTTCCATAGCAACGTTATATTCAGCATTTATTGCATTCACAGGTCCAGTCATATCCATTGTCACAGTGACAATGCCCTGCTCGTCTTTCTCGTACTTAAAAACACCCATTGTTAAAACCTTTTATAAAGTCTTTAATTTTTAGTCTGCGTAAATTGGACTAAACGCGCTCAATCAGGCAAGAAATACCCATTCCACCGCCCACACAAAGCGAAAGCATGGCCCGTTTCAACTGTCGGCGCTCCAACTCGTCCAGCATAGTGCTGACCAACATAGCACCGGTCGCGCCAAGTGGATGACCCATAGCGATTGAACCACCGTTAACGTTAGTGATGGAGTGGTCAATATCGAGAACTTTCATATACCGCATGGCCACCGATGCGAACGCCTCATTAATCTCCCACAAGTCAATATCATTTGCCGTTAAACCTGCCGTTTTTAAACATTTAATTGCTGCTGGTCCGGGGCCCGCAAGCATAAGCACTGGATCTGAAGATAAAATAGACCCAGCTAAAATGCGCCCTCGAGGTGTTAGGTTTAGATCTTTTCCGGCCTTTTCTGAGCCGATTAATACAGCACTTGCGCCGTCCACAATACCTGATGAATTTCCTGGAGTATGTACATGAGAAATACGCTCTAAAGTATTGTATTTTCGAAGTATTATTTCATCAAATGCCATATTTCCCATCATTTCAAATGAGGGCCTCAAGCCGCCTAAAATTTCCATGTTAGTGTCGGGCTTAATAAAATCATCTCGCTCTAGAATCATCAAACCATTCTTATCGCGCACAGGAACGACTGAGCCATCAAACCATCCACTATCTCGTGCATGTGCGGCACGCCGCTGTGACTCCATGGCGTAGGCATCAACATCTTCACGACTATAACCATCAATAGTAGCGATGGTATCAGCGCCAATACCTTGAGGAACAAAGCTCTCTTGAATAGCAAAAGCCGCATCACCCGTCATAGAACCACCATCAGAGCCCATAGGCACCCGCGACATACATTCTACGCCGCCAGCAACAATCAGCTGCTCCCAACCAGACGCTACCTTCTGTGCGCCAGTATTGACTGCTTCTAGTCCCGATGCACAAAAACGATTGAGCTGTACGCCAGCCACAGATTCGTGCCAACCAGCATTTTGAACCATCATCTTAGCGATATCACTGCCCTGCTCGCCGATAGGAGAAACGCAACCCATAATGACGTCATCTACATAGGATGTATCCAGATCATTGCGCTCTTGCAGAGCTCTGAGCACGCCTGCCCCTAAGTCAATTGGCTTAACCTCATGCAGTGTGCCACCTGGCTTACCTTTACTGCGCGGGGTTCGCACAGCATCATAAATATATGCGGTATTACTCATAAAATCCTCACTTGGTGAATTATTAAACCAGACATTATCGTTAATTGTCGGTGATGGGTATTCTAAAACGTCATAAACATGTGCAGAAACGGTTGGTTTGGCTACATTTATGTTCCCGTATACACAGGTGGCCTCTTTTCAGCAAAGGCATGCATTGATTCTTGGAGATCATTAGATCTCAAGCTGGTTATCATAGTAAACATACCATTCATCAACAGACTCTGCTCAGTCGTCATTGTCTCACTCTGCTGAAGCATGAACTTGGTGCCACGCACAGCCATAGGTGGATTAGCCGCAATTTCTTGCGCCAAAGCCATTCCTTCAGCATAGGTAGTCTCAAAAGACTCATAAACATCATTCACTAAACCGATTTTCTCTGCACGAGCAGCATTTATATCTTTGGCACTATAAGCCAGCTCAGCAACATGACCCGCATTGAGTATTTTTGGTAATCGTTGTAACGTCCCCACATCGGCTACCAACCCAATACGCGTTTCACGGACACTGAAATTACTGTCCGCCGAAGCTATTCTGATATCACAGGCAGTGATCATGTCTATACCCGCACCCAAACAATGGCCGTGAATCACGGCGATAACCGGTAACGGACATTCTGCGAGAGAAGATATGGCTGCCTGAAACTTACTGGTGCCCTGTAGTTGCTTTAAATTTGCAACTGCTTCGGACTCACCAGACGGCCTTTTATCGGCATCGATAAAACCTTGAACTAAGTCAATGCCCACACAAAAGTGCTTACCGCGACCGGCAACAATGATTGAACGAATATTGCTATCTGCCTCAAGCGCCTTCAGCGCCTCTGGAATGGCTAGCCAAAACGGCTCTGATAGAGCATTGAACTTGTCAGGACGATCCAGCCAAAGCGTACCCACCGCACCTGTTTTTTCAATAGTTATAACATCTGATGAAAAATCCACCCATAAACTCCTTTTGTAGTGTTGGTTTAATATCCCGCAACGCCATCTCTAATTGACTCATATACCGATTGGTCAAGGAGCTGATAATTGCTGGTACGAGGTAGCTGTACGTAGACTGCATCCCCCTCTAGTTGGTCTAAATGAAAAGCCTGCTTACGCAACTCACCTTTTACTAACTTAAATGTCCCCGTGGTTGACATATCCGACTGAATCCGCACAAAAACAGGCTGCGCAAAGGCAGGTAAATTAGCCATGACATAGGCCGAAAATTCGACAGGATCAAAAACGCACCCTGGATTCAACGCTAGTGAAACCATGCCCGCCTTACCCTCGGCAGCCGGGACATCGACACCATAGACATTAGCAATCTCCACTTGATCATTAGCATTTAAGATCTCACCTACTTCATTTGTCGAGACATTTTCTGAACGCCACCGGAAGGTATCGCCAACGCGATCAACAAACTGATAGTGCGGTTTTCCTGCCGAAAACCCTACATCAACCTCGGTAATTAGATCGCCCGTGTTAAACCAAGCATCCCCGGGCTTTAAAACATCTCGCAGTGTCTTTGCCTCTGACGCTGCAATATCAGTGTAACCATCAAATCGAAAGCGATCGTCAATTTCGGCCAATAGCAGGCCAGGCTTACCGGGCTGAACCTGAATATATTTACCGTGCTCATCCAATACTAATTCATCCTGTTCAATATCATATTCAAGAAGTAGGATTGTTCCTGGGCAATAGCCAATGGTTTTGTTTTTGTTAAAGGCATTGATAAACGAAACATTTCCCTCGCTAGAGCCATAAAACTCACAGACCCGATCGATACCAAAACGCCCTTTGAACTCATCCCAAACATCAGGTCTTAGACCGTTTCCAAAAACTCTATCTAACGGATTATTGAGTTCCTCCGGACACGGTGGTTGCGTGACAAGATACCGGCAAAGCTCACCTACATAGAAAAAGATAGTGCAATGATACTTCTGAATTTCTGGCCAAAATGCGGACGCTGAAAACTTACGCCGCAAAAACATCGAAGCACCACTGAAGATTGCGCTGTTAACGCCACAGATAAAGCCTGTTCCATGAAATAGAGGTAGGCACAAATACATCCTATCGGTTGGCTTTGCTCTGACACCAACCTTACTAAATGAAGAACCTGCCGTTAATAGACGCCTCTGCCCAACTTTGGCAGCCTTAGGCATTCCAGTAGTTCCGGAAGTAAATATGTAAAAACCCGTTGCACCCGCCAGTATGGTTTTGGTATCTTCCAAATTAGTCGTTGGATATTGTTCTAGCTCCGCCATAATGTCTACTATAGCCTCTGGCGGTGAGTTCTCACGCAAATCCGCTACCCAAAGAATATCCTTATCATCCATCGCCAGGTCTGCGCGCACATCCATTACGCTACCAAAACTTTCTTCTCCGGCAAGACATTTCACCGATTTAGTCACGTTCACGCAGTGCGCTAATTGAGCACCTACCAAACCTGGATTAACCATTCCGGCAATAGCACCAATCTTCTGAAGTGCAATAATTGCAGCTAACATTTCAATCCGGTTTTCCATAATCACCGCAACACAATCATCGCGCTTTACGCCTCGAGAAACTAAGGCATGAGCCATAGAATTGGCTAACTTATTAAACTCTCCCCAACTTATCTCACGACCCTCAAAGACAATCATGTTTCTATCAGGGTGGCGAGCTACAGTCGCTTCAAACACCATTGCGATAGACGCAGGATCATCCGATTCCGGTAGCTTTGCCAATAAAACGGGTAAAGCACGCACCACATCTGACATTACTCGGACGACTTCTGTAACATTACTGATAGCACCCATTTTTACTGCCTCGCTAATGAACGAATAGTTAATTTTGCTAGTTGCGACATATGCACCTCATCCGGGCCATCAGCAATTCTGCAGAATCGGCTTATGGTGAATATATGCGCCAACGGCGTGTCTTGACTTACACCCATTCCGCCAAAGATTTGCATAGCCCGACTGGATACGTCCTCACACATCTTGGGAGCAACAATTTTGAGCATTGAAATCTCAGCACGTGCGGCATCAACACCATACTTATCCATCTTTTCAGCAGCAGAGAGTACGAGTAACCGACACTGCTCAATATCACAGCGACTGCGAGCAATCTCATGCTGAACGCTAGTCTTTTTACTTAAAGTCTCACCAAAGGCAACACGACTCACTGCACGCTCACACATAAGTTCTAGACTGCGCTGAGCCATACCAACAAACATCATAGCGTATTGGAAACGGCCAGGCCCGAGACGACCCTGAGCAATCTCAAACCCTCTACCCTCGCCTAAAATCAGGTTAGTCACCGGAACCCGCACATTTCTGAAGACAACGTCTCCCTCTCCACCTGGCGAGTGATACTCTCCAAAAACTCGCAGTGGACGTGCGACAGATACCCCGGGAGTATCAGTTGGAACCAATATTGTTGAATGCTGCTGATGTCGCGGACCATTTGGATTTGACTTACCCATCACGAGCATCAATTTGCATTGAGGGCCCATTGCGCTAGTAGTCCACCATTTACGACCATTGAGCACGTAGTCATCGCCATCACGCTCAATCTTTAACTCCATGTTTGTTGCATCAGATGAGGCTACATCGGGCTCCGTCATTGCGTAAGCAGAGCGAATCTCACCAGCCAACAAGGGCATGAGCCACTGTTCTTGTTGCTCTGGCGTTCCATACTTGGCCAAGACCTCCATGTTGCCCCTATCTGGAGCGCTACAGTTAAAAATTTGCTGCGCCCAAGCTGATCGAGACATCGTTTCGAATAAAGGTGCTATCTCGCTGTTAGTTAAACCAGGGCTCCAAGGCTCGTATTCTGCTGGAAGAAAAAGATTCCAAAGACCCTGACTTCTCGCTTCCTGCTTGAGACCCTCATACCAATCAGGATATTGCCATAGATTTTTATGATCATTGGTAAACTCATCATATTCAGCTTCACGCGGGTAAATATGTTCGTCCATAAAAGCCTTTAACTTATTATTTATTTCTTCCGCACGAGCGGTTAACTCAAAACCCATTAGATTCCCTCTTTATTGTTCTAGTTAATAATTGCTTATATCAGACCCGTTATTTTTCTCATCAATTTGTTCATACCGCCAATCCAGCGATCATAATTGTTAGTCTTGTTACGCATATACTCCAGCACAATTGGGTGCGGCAAAATAACAAAGCTCTCTTTATGCAGCTCTTGAACAACAGTTTCTGCCAATTCTTCTGGTTCAATCATACCGTTGCTAGCAGCCGCGGCAATCGCATCATTCTCAATAGCCGTCATGGGTGTTCGCACTGCTTGAGGACAAAGCATCGATACTTTGATTCCCTCATGTTTGTGATGTATAGCTAACCACTCACCAAACCCTACTGCAGCATGTTTGGTTACCCCATAGGCAGCGCCACCGATTTGATTGAGCAACCCCGCTGCAGATGACGTATTCAAAAAATAGCCGCCTCCACGAGCAACCATTCTTGGTACCAAGTGCCGCGCAGCATAAACGTGAGACATTACGTTAATATCCCATATAGCCTGCCACTCTGAATTGGGCGAGTCTATATTCTCACCCATACCCACTCCAGCATTAGAGCAAAACAAATCAATAGGACCTACATTCGCTTCAGTGTCTTCAATGACACGAGCGATATCATCCTCTTTGGCGACATCAGCCATCATAGAAATACCTTGAACCATTTTTGCGGTCTCCTCAGCATTACTAAGATTGATATCTACAGCAATAATCTTTTGAGCGCCTTCGGCATGGAAGCGTACGGCTAAGGCCCTACCAATGCCGCTACCAGCACCAGTAATAACAATAATTTTATTTTTTAGCTCCAAAACTCTACCCTCTTTTAATGGTGAAACGATACCTTTGACTAAATCAACTGACCTAACTGCTCTTTACGAAATGGCTTGAGTTCGTCCATGCGCTTGGCCTCAACCAAGTTAACCCAGTCTGGATTAGCAATCAACGCGCGCCCCACAGCAACTAAGTCAAATTCTTGATTATCAAGACGATGTAACAGGGTATCTATGCTCGCTGGATCAGCTTCCTTAAAGGTCAACTCACCTGGCTTTGGCGTAAAATCCGCATCCAAGCCAACACTGCCTACAGTAATTGCCGGTTTTCCGGTAATTCGTTGCGTCCAACCGGCTAAATTTAGATCACTACCCTCAAATTCAGCCTCCCAGAAACGCCGTTGCGAACAGTGAAAAATATCTACGCCGGCATCTGACAAGGGCTTCAAAAAGCGCTCTAACTCTTCTACAGTCGACGCTAAGCGAGCCGTGTAATCCTGCTGTTTCCATTGAGACCACCGCAATATAATAGGAAAGTTGGGTCCTACAACAGCTCGTACCGCAGTAATAATTTCTACTGCAAAACGACCGCGATTTTCAATTGAACCTGAATAGTGGTCTTCACGCTGATTAGTGCCAGCCCAGAAAAATTGATCAATAAGGTATCCATGAGCTCCGTGCAATTCAACAGCATCAAAGCCCGCCTCTTTAGCATCTCCCGCCGCTTGTGCAAAAGCATGTACCACGTCATCTATATCTTGCTGTGTCATCACATGTCGGTTTACTTTACCTGGCACATTCATACCAGAGGGGCCAAAACCCGGCACATCACCCTCAGGCATGGTACCTGACTTACGTACCGCACCGACATGCCATAGCTGAGGTGCTATTTTCCCACCCACTGCATGTACGGCCTCAACCACTCGTTTCCAACCAGCCAACCGTGCTTCGCCATGAAAGTAAGGTACGCCGGGATAACCACTTGCACCTATATGGCCGACACAAGTGCCTTCGGTGATAATTAAGCCAACCCCGCCCTCGGCACGACGGCGATAGTACTCAACTACATTGTCTCCAGGAATATTGTCGTTTGGTGAAAAGTTACGCGTCATCGGCGCCATAACAATTCGATTTTCTAGGCTCAAACTGCCTAAGTAAAAAGGTTGAAACAAGGAATTCTGGGACGTCATAATTAAAGTTTTCTCACTGTTATTAAAATACTAAAGCCCAACATTGCGGGCAATACTACCCAAAACACTCGGACTAATCAGTTTATTTATTGACTGGCTAGTCTTTCAATAGACGAGTAACACTGGCGCAGCTGTCGAAAAAGGCGATGACTAAAAAATAGATGATCGCTGTTTTGGCATAGGCTTGACGTCCGAGGGGGCATGATAATGACGTTATCTAAACAAAAGCATAGCGTTTGGTAAAAATATTGGGTAGTCCAATCCGTCAAACTATTGTGCAGATTCGGTGTCGAATTCAGGATTTGTGCCCTTTGAAATGCTGGTGAAATAGCGGTCATAGGAGATTAAAAATTATGCGGGCCCGGTAGATGAAGTCAACAAATTAAATATCACCCAATCATTAGATGTATGACGCAACTAATAAGCGCGACAACTAATCCAACCATTAGCGGAACACTGCCAATGTTAAGAGTGCCCGACACAGGGAAAGCCAAGGTTTTTTCTAACGCAGCCAGTTTAAACCCGTGATGTTCTTGACCTAAGGTGTCCACTATCATATCACCAAGATCTTTTCGACTTCGATATCTCATGATCGCTGCGGATGTCCAGCCATCAGCGGTATCACAATGTACATTCTCTATATTCATTGCTTGCGCCAATCCAAAGAAGTAAGGGTGCCCTGCTCGCTTCATCAACTTACTGACAAAAACTGAAGTGTACTTATCTAACAATGCTCTGGACTCGCGCTTTGGACTCTTTAGATGCAACAGATTGACCATAAAAAACTCTTTACCATCATCGTTAGTAAAAAAATTGCGAAAACTCTCGATAGATTCTGGGCTAAGTTGAGTCTGCTCAATACAGGCCATGTAACAAGATAGCTGCTGCTCTGAAATCTTATGCCCAAAGCCCACATACCAGGACCAAAATACTGCATAGCCCACTATTGCAACGCTCACAATTACCATCGAAGTAACCATTATAAACTCTCCTATTGGTTGTCTTTAATCTGTAAGACCCATTAAATGACACAATGCATTTATGGGGAAATCTATATAGTATATTTACATTATGGCATGGTCAATGCCATAATCTACAGTATCTGCTGGATAACTTGATGTTCATCAGGGAGAGAAATACACACAATTTAATGCCACTAATTAACTGCGCATTCAGTAAAGAATTGTTTGGAGATACTAGACTAAGCGCCCGGATTAGTGCGTGAAAAGAACTTTAAATACTTACTGGTGTGGATACTTAGCGTTTAATATCCACTAACCATTAACACTAAAACCAATATCCACGGTAAATACCATGAAAACTATGAAGCTCGATATTAGACAAGGAATTCACGTATTAACACTTACCAACACTCAAAATGGTAATGAAAATACATTGACCACCGAGGTCATGCATGACTATTTGGCCGCACTGGATGAGATCGAGTGCTATGAGGGTAACACTGCCTTAATGTTGACCTGTGAACATGAAAAAACCTTTTCTACTGGTATTGACCTAGTTTGGCTACATGCTCAAGATGACGCTGCAAAGCAACAGTTTTCAGACGTATTTAATACAGTCCTTTGCAGAATCGCACTACTTAATACACCGACGATAGCTTGCTTAAACGGCAATGCCTATGCCGGTGGCGCGATCCTCGCCGCAGCAACAGATTATCGAGTCATGCGTAATGATCGTGGCCGATTTTGTTTTCCTGAGGTGAATATAAAGATCCCTTTTAGCCCAGTCGCTCGCGATATTGTTAATCTACTACCGAACCAAAAAGCTATCAAAGACATGGTCCTTACTGGCGTCGCATACACTGGGATAGAGTGTCTTGAACACGACCTTGTTAGAAGTATTCACCCCGTCGATGAGTTGCAAGACGCTGCGCTAGATCTAGCGTTGCAGCTGGCGCAAAAAGATCGCTTCACCTATTGCCATATAAGAAATGGGTTCAGATCCACTATGGCCGCCCATGCGTCACGAATTGGCGTACATTATGTGGGGCAAACTTCCGAGTAACTATAAAAGTGAATATTTTTTACACAGCTCTGTTAATTATTTATGTCGGCGGACTCGGCTGGTATGGCGGTAGTGGCAATGCCGTGGAAGAGACAGAACTTGATGGGTACATACAGTCTATGACAGCCCATGCGACAGCACGCGGCAAAGATCCCAGCAAAGCAATAAAATACATGCGCTCATTAGCGGCCACAGACAACGGCAATGAATTTATCATGGTCAACTTAATCCGCTTTAGAGATAAAGCGCAGTATCCCAAAGGGTCTCCGTGGGCAGATGAAACTGACCCCTTGCTGGCCGATGCCCGGTACGGCGCAGGTATTATGCCGCTGCTTCTGAGAAGCGGAAGCTTACCCATATTCTTATCATCGGTAAGTGGTGAATTTATCAATGAAACCACTCATGGTGAGTGGGATATAGTCGCAATGGTAAGATATCGGAGCGTGCGTGACATGTTAAAAATGATCGTAGACATGTCATCAACGGACCTTGCTGACCACAAATGGGCTGCTATCGAGGCAACCCATGTATTCCCCGTAGAGCCCAAGATCAGCTTACTATCAGTACGACTGATGTTTGGCATACTGTTGGTTCTATTTGCTGGATTAGTCCGCTTCCTTGTAAGATTAGGCCATTCAAAAAATAACTAACCCCATTAATTATTTTCCATAACAACTTAAGAAGGGTAAACAATGAAAACGAGAATTACTGAAATGCTGGGTATCGAGCACCCTATTATCCAAGGTGGAATGCACCATGTGGGTCTTGCAGAATTGGCAGCGGCAGTATCAAATGCCGGTGGCTTAGGGATAATTACTGGCTTAACTCAGGGCACACCAGAGAAGTTGGCTAATGAGATTGCACGCTGCCATAAAATGACCGATAAGCCGTTTGGCGTGAACTTGACCTTTTTGCCCTCTTTGACTCCCCCAGACTATCCCGGATTGATTCAAGCGATTATTGATGGTGGCGTAAAAGTGGTTGAAACGGCCGGCAATAACCCCGCCAAGTGGTTGCCAATACTGAAAGAGAACGGTATAAAAGTGATACACAAGTGCACCTCGGTAAGACATGCATTAAAAGCAGAATCTATTGGTTGTGATGCAGTTTCAGTAGATGGCTTTGAATGTGGCGGCCACCCTGGCGAAGATGACGTACCTAACTTCATCCTGCTCCCGCGAGCAGCAGACGAATTGACTATACCTTTTGTATCCTCAGGTGGCATGGCTGATGGACGTAGTTTGGTTGCCTCTTTGGCGATGGGTGCCGAGGGTATGAACATGGGTACGCGATTTATTGTTACAGAAGAAGCCCCAGTTCATGAGAATGTGAAACAGGCCATCATTAACGCAAGTGAATTAGACACACGTTTGGTCATGCGATCACTTCGCAATACTGAACGAGTACTAAATAATCCGGCTGTCGAGCGCTTGCTCGAGAAAGAAGCAGCACTAGGGGCTGACCTTAAATTTGAGGATATCGTCGAAGAAGTTGCAGGTGTGTATCCAAAAATCATGAAAACCGGCGACATGGATGCGGGCGCATGGTCATGCGGAATGGTCGCTGGTCTTATCCATGACAAACCTACTGTGAAAAAGCTTATCGACGACATAATGGCTGAAGCCGATGCAATTATTAACCAGCGCCTAACAGGCCTATAAAAACTAAATGGAGTAACAATAATAATGGCTACAAAATTATT